>ENA-ORLF01000080-ORLF01000080.1-human-gut-metagenome-genome-assembly--contig:-NODE-80-length-52538-cov-7.80306_pt1 | contig 52538 bp, 41 predicted proteins | sample MGYA00243066_ERZ508822 | MGnify/ENA primary metagenome ERZ508822 (study PRJEB26277, sample SAMN04329791) | human gut metagenome | biome: human-associated habitat | host: Homo sapiens | place: USA... | reverse complement strand
GTGGTGACCCGCACGCGGGCGCAGGCGGGGGAATTGAGTTCCCGGCTGCGCCGCCTGGGTGCGGAAGTGCTGGAAATGCCCACCATCCGCATCGCCCCCCCTACGGACAAGCGGGAATTTGCGGAAGCCGTGGTGCATGCCCATACCTATGACTGGCTTGTTTTTTCCAGTCCCAACGGCGTGGAACGCTTCTTCCAGGCGTTTTTTGCCGTGTACAGGGACATCCGGAGCATCGGGGGCGCCAGGATTGCCGCCATCGGGCCGGGAACGGAAGCCAAGCTCCGGGAATACGGGCTGGCCGTGGATATCATGCCTAAGAAGTACGTGGCGGAAGGGCTGGTCAAGGCATTCAAGGACGCCCGGGAGGAGATAGGCACCATCGAACACAGCACGTTTCTGTGGGTGCGCGGGGAAGACGCCCGCCGCGTTATCTACGACGGCCTGATGTCCATGGGAGCCATTGTGGACGAATGCGTAGCTTATAAAACGGAACCGGAGACGGATGACGTGGCCGGAGCCCAGGCTGTCTTCCGGGAGACGGGGGCGGATATCGTGACGTTCACCAGCTCCTCCACAGCGGAGAATTTCTTCAAGCTCGGGCTGCCCTGGCCGGCCGGGTGCAAGGCGGCCAGCATCGGCCCCGTGACTACGGATACCTTAAAGGAACTGGGACATCCCCCTGCCATCAAGGCCAGGGAGCATGATATCAACGGTTTGGTGGAAGCCATCCTCAAGGCTTGCGTCAAGTAGCGGGGAGAAGGCCGTGGCTCCGCGTGCCTTCTGGCGCATGGTTCCGTCTTGGAACGCCGATGTGTCAGAAGCCCTTGACGGCTTCCCAACTGACGACTTTTTCGTTTTCAAACAGGACGTTGTAGGAAATGGGAGGCCTGCCTCCCAGCGGCATGGTTACGCCGACTCCGGTACCGACGCCGGAGTCCCTGCCGCGGAATCCGCCCCCGCCCAGCCCCAGGGACCAGCCTGTGCCGCTGCGCGTGTAAATCCAGCGTTCCGTATTTTTGCCGTTGCTCCACCCCGCCATTTTCTGTTCCGGTTCTCCCCATGCCAGAAGGACGGCCTCCGGACTCATTCCTTTTTCAAGTTCTCCCCGCGCTACTTTGACCTGTTGTTCCTTCGGCAGTTGCTGGTAAACCGGCATGTTTTTGGCGATGTGGTCGGACGGCGTGGGGGAGCAGGCTGCCAGCAGGGCGATGCAGGCCGGAAACAGAACGGGAAAAAGGCTTCTTTTCATCATCCGGTTTCATAGCATGCGGCCGCGCGGCTGGCAAGGGAACAGCGAGGCTGTACCGGGTGAGAAATGGCGGAAATGCCCTTAATCCTGACATAAAGGGGCACTTTTTCCGTAGATACATAATTGGTGATTGACAAGGATGGGGGGTAGGGGAGTAGGAATTCACCTCCAGATGCAACGCGCCGCCGGGAGCGGTTTTTGACGTGCACGTATTTTCCACTATTTTCATCTTTCCGAGCCTTTCATATGTCCAAAACCTTAATTATAGCAGAAAAGCCGAGCGTAGCCACTGATTTGGCGAGAGTTCTCGGCAAAGAGCTTGGAAAATTCACCCGTGACAAGTCCGGTTCCTTTTACCAGAACGACAAAGCCATCATCACTTCTGCCGTAGGCCATCTCCTGGAGCAGAAGAAGCCCATGACGGAGGGCGGCAAGTCGCTCCCCTGGAAGTTCGATTATCTGCCCGTCATTCCCAAATCCTTTGAACTGGAACCCATCAAGCAGTCCGAAGACCGGTTGAAAAAGGTTCTTCAGCTTGCCAAGAGCAAGGACGTGACGGAAATCGTCAACGCATGCGATGCCGGCCGCGAAGGGGAATTGATTTTCCATAACCTGGTACGGTACGGCAAGTGGACGAAGCCCGCGCGCCGGCTCTGGATGCAGTCCATGACGGACGAGGCTATTTTGAACGCCTGGCACAGCATGCGCAGCGAGGCGGACATGCAGCCGCTGACCAACGCCGCCGTCTGCCGTTCCGAGTCCGACTGGCTGATAGGCCTGAACAGTACCCGCGCCCTGACCATTCTTCAATCCCGTGGAGGGTTCAGCGTAACGCCCGCCGGACGCGTCCAGACGCCGACGCTCGCCATCCTGACGCAGCGAGAACTGGAGATCCAGGCGTTTGAACCGGAACCCTATTCCGAGGTGTGGGCGGATTTCGGCGTTCAATCCGGAGTTTATTCCGGCCGCTGGATTGACCGCGACTGGAAGAAGAACGACAATCCCCATTCCCGTGCGGAGCGCATCTGGGATTCCGCGCTGGCTACCGTCATCCGCGACCGCTGCCGGGGCAAGTCCGGCACGGTGACGGAGGAAAAGAAGCCCGTTACGACAATTGCCCCCCTGCTGTACGATTTGACTTCCCTCCAGAGGGAGGCCGCCAACCGCTACGGCTTTTCCGCCAAAAGGACGCTCCAGCTTGCGCAGGAATGCTATGAAAAGCACAAGGTGCTGACTTATCCCCGTACGGATTCCCGCTACCTGCCGGAAGATTATCTGGGCAAGGTGTACGGTATCGTCGGCGCCGTGGCGGAGGAGAATGCGGAATTCGCCCCCTTTGCCAGAGACATTCTGGACAACAAGCGGGTAAAGCCCAACAGGCGCGTGTTTGACACCAAGAAGGTGAGCGACCACTTCGCCATTATTCCGACGGGCAAGATCGAAAAACTGAGCGGCGACGTGCAGAAGCTTTTTGAAATGGTCATGGCGCGTTTCCTGGCCGTTTTCTTCCCTCCCGCCGTTTTTGAAGATACCAGGAGAACCACTCTCATCGACCACCGGGACGGCGTCACGGACGCCTTCCTGACCACGGGGCGCGTGCTTGTGGAACCCGGCTGGCAGGCCGTGTACGGCCGCAAGGCCGGCAGCTCCTCCAAGGAGGAACTGGTGCCCGTGCGGGACGGCGAACAGGCCGCCGTGCGCGAGATCGAGATCCGCAACGCCATGACCAAGCCCCCGGCCCGCTATAATGAAGCCACCTTGCTGGCCGCCATGGAAGGTGCCGGAAAACTGGTGCACGACGAAGAGCTGGCCGCCGCCATGAGCGAGCGCGGCCTGGGGACGCCCGCCACCCGCGCCTCCATCATTGAAGGCCTGATTTCCCAGGAATACATTGCGCGCGACGGCCGGGACCTGCTGGCGACGCGGCGCGGCATTGAATTGATCGCCCTGCTGGAGCGCATCGGCCTGAAAACTCTGACGTCCCCCAGCCTGACCGGAGAATGGGAATACAAGCTCAAGCAGATGGAGCAGGCGTCCCTGGGACGGGAATCCTTCATGGACGGGATCAAGAAGCTGACCGGGGAGATTGTGAAGCGCGTCCATGACTTCCAGGAAGCCCAGCAGCAGGTGGAACTGCCGGAAATGGACCTGGATTGCCCGTGCTGCCATGCGCACGGCCTGAAGAACACGCTGGACGCCGTTTCCTGCCGCTCCTGCAAGTTCAGCATCCGCAAAGTGATTTCCGGCCGCGAGATGGCGGATGAAGAGTTGAAGACCTTGATTGTGGACGGCAGGACGGGGATTCTGCAAGGATTTACATCCCGCTTCGGCAAGCCCTTTGAGGCCGGGCTGGAACTCAACGACAAGTGCCGCGCCACCTTGTACTTCCCCGCCAGGGAGGAGGACGAGTCCGCGGTCAATGAAGAAGCCGTGAAGGCCGCCAGCGTCACCGTCCCCGGCATGGGAGAACACGACGTGATGGAAACCGCCAAGGCATGGAAACTGCCCACCCTGACGGCAGGGAAGGAAAATACGCCCGTTTCCGTGGCCCGTACCATCCTGGGGCGTGAGATTCCTCTGGACCAGGTGTTGAAGATTCTTTCCGAGGGCAAATCGGATTTGATGAAGGGATTCATTTCCCAGCGCACCAAGCGTCCGTTTGACGCCTATCTCGTGTTCAATGCCAAGCTGGGCAAGATCGGCTTTGAATTCCCGCCTCGGGAAAAGAAGTACCCTGCCAGGAAAGCGGCAGGCTCCGGCAAGAATGCCAAAGAGAGCAAAGAAAGCAAGGGGAAGGAAGGCAAGCCGAAGGCCAAATAAAGGGATTTTCCCTGTAGAGGCGCGGATGGCGGATTTCCTCTGCTTCAAGAGGAGATAACCGGAAAGGCCGGCACAGGGGCATTTTTCTGCCGGAGGCGGTTGCTTTTTGCGGGTGGGTTTCCCGGCAGCTGTGATTCGACCATCTTTTTACCGGGGCACGAGCGGTTCCGCATGGCCTGTGCCGGAGGGAGGTGTGAAAAAAGCTTTTTCCCCCTCTTCCGTGTGCTAATCTGGAGTTGCAACCCTGTCTCCCTGTGATGAAACATGCATTAATCCTTATGTTGGCGTGGTGCGGCGCCTGCTGCGCCCTGGCGGAAGATTATCCTTTCCCGGGAGAACGGGAATGGGTCTCCAAGCTCGGAGACGTGGTGAAGGGAACTTTCCAGTCCTGTACAGGGGCCAAGGTGGCGGTCAAGGTGGACCGGAAGCGCGTGGAGATTCCCCTGAACCGTCTGGATGAGGAGGATGCCGCCCTGGTCCGTTCCCTGACGGGCACGACAGCCCGGCGGGATATCAAGCTGGCGGAAACGTTCTGGCCTTACATCATGAAGGAGCTTGAGAAGGTTACCTGGATTCCGGTGGAAAAGGATATTTCCCCGAGATTCAGCGGGGCCGCCCGGAAAGCCGCCACCAAGACCACAGCAGGAACCAGAAAGGTGGACGGCTTTTCCTGCACGACTTCCGTTACTTCCATCAGGGGGAATCCCTTCGTGATACGGGAATATTACAGTCCGCAGGTACGTTCCACGAGCGGAGGCGGCCCGAAGAATTTCAACATGGTTCTGGAGAATGGAGAAGTTTACGCCTGCTACGATACGGGAAAGGGGCTGCTGGCGCCGGGAAAACACTTTCTTGAAGCGCGGACGGAAATGCGCGGTCCGGTATCCTCCCTTCTGCCGCCGGGAGAGAAGATTGCCGCCCGTGAATCAAAAACTTTCAGCAATGCTGATTATTCCCTGAGAATGGCGAAGAATTCCGTCAAGGGCGGCTACGAGACGTGCAAACCCAATTTCCTGACCCGGAAGATTCTGTCTTTCCAATGGAGTACGGAGGGGAAAATGGTTTGCGGCGTCATGAAGCTGGAGTACGACAATGCCCGGGTGGCCGTTCTGTTTGATGCGGAAAAGAAGCTCATGAACGCTCCGGGTCTGGGGTATGCCGTGATGATTTCCCGCATGAACAAGAAGAGCCGGGACCCCAAGGTAAGGGATGAACATTATTACCATGTGGGCCTGGCCGCGGACGGCCTGCCCGTTTACCACCATGAAGGGCCGGAGGACGAGGCCGGAATGGACCCGCTGCGGTACGGGGAGCTCCGGGAGTCGGAGAAGAAGGTCGTAGAGGAAAAGGAGAAGGAACGGGAAAAGGCGCTTCGGGCCAAATTGGAGGCCCGTCAGCGTCTGGTGGAGTCCGCCCGGAAGAGGAACGGATGAATGGCTGTTTTTCCGGGAGGGTTATTCCTCGGAAAGATAGTCCGGATGAATGGAGTAGTTGCCGGGAGCGTCCATCGTTTCAATGAGGGCCATGTCCTCCCCGTCCAGGGAAAAGTCAAAGACGTCCAGATTGGCGCGGATTCTGTTCTTGTGCGCGGATTTGGGCAGAGGCACGATGCCGCGCTGCAGCACCCAGCGTATGCAGATTTGGGCGACGGATTTGTTGTGCCTGTCCGCAATGCGGCGCAGAATCGGTTCCTCCAGCGCGCCTCCCCTGGCCAGAGGACCCCATGATTCCACGAGGATGCCGTTTTCCCGGCAGAAGGCGGCCGTGGCTGTCTGATGGTACCGGGGATTGATTTCAAGCTGGTTGACCATGGGCATGACTTCGGCCCGGTCCATCAGGGCTTCCAGATGGTGGGAGAGGAAGTTGCTGACGCCGATGGCTTTGATCCGTCCGTCCCGGTAGAGCTGTTCCATGGCTTTCCAGGTTTCCCGGTTGAGCTGCCTGTAGTCGTCCGCATGTCCGGCGGGCACGGGCCAGTGGATCAGGTACAAGTCCAGATAGTCCATCTGGAGAAGCTGCATGGAGGCGTCAAATGCCCGCAGGGTGCTGTCGTATCCCTGGTCCGTGTTCCAGATTTTGCTGGTGATGAATATTTCTTCCCGCGGCAGGGCGCTTTCACGCACGGCGCGGCCCACCGTGTCTTCATTGCCGTACAGGCTGGCCGTGTCTATCAGGCGGTAGCCCGCTTCCAGCGCGTCCAGGATGCAGCGGACCCCGGCCTCGTCGTCAGGGGACAGGTACGTTCCGTAACCGATGCCGGGCATCGGCAGCCCGTTGTTCAGACGGTGCGTATCTCCGGGAGAAGTGATGGTGCTCATGCTTTCCATGAAGCACCCTTTGCCGGGGCGCGTAAAGAGGCCTTATTGTCATGAAAGCGGCATGCAGGAGCCGCATCGCAAGCGGGCGGAGAGGCTACTTCCCGGCCTGGAGGCAGCGGTAATAGTAGTCCACGCGGGAGATGAACCAGCTCCATTTATAACCGGGACGCCCGTTGGTCATCAGGGGGGCGGGGCAGTTTTTTCCGGACCAGTAGTTATGGGGGACTACGTTGCGCAGGGGAACTCCGTACCGCTGCATGAGCAGGGCGGTCAGCTTGGCCGTCTTGTTGTAGATGACGGCGGGGTTATGGGTGGTGCATTCGCACATTTCAATGGCTACGGAGTATTTGTCTCCCGGCCCGGAATGGTCCGCGTGATGGCCTGTTTCCGTCGTGGGAATGTGCTGGTAGGCTCCGAACTGGTCAACGGTGAAGTGCCAGTTCAAACTGCGGGATTTGCCGCTGTTCAGATAGCGGGAATGGGCGTTGGCGTCTCCCTTGGGGTTGGCCGTGCTGTGGATGGTGATGAAGCGGGGGGTCATGGAGGAAGCCCGCTTCCGGGCATAAGTGCTTTTGGGCATGTAAGATACGCGGATACCTACTTCCCGGCTCATCTGGTTCATGGAGCGCGGCACGACCGGGGCGTTTTGCGGTTTGAAGGAGACGGCAGGCGGCCTCATTTTGTCGTTCTGGGAACAGCCGGCGAATGTCAGGGCCGCAAACACGGCAAGAAGGCCCGTCCACAAAGATCTGTATTCCATGTGCCTGTTCTAGAAACAGGCCGGAGCGATTGCAAGCAGAATTTGGAATTAGTTTACTCAAACTAAGTTGCCGTGTCATGCCTGCCCTGAAACGGGCAGGGCCATGCGTGCGTGCACAGCCCGCGCTTCCGGGAAGAGGCACGCGGACTGTCTGCACGGATTCCGTACCGGATTTCCCGGTATGGAATGGTTATTTAAGGATTTGCGTAAGCACGTATTGCAGGATGCCCCCGGCCAGGTAGTATTCCTTTTCAATGGGGGTGTCAATTCGGACGACTACGGGAATGTCAAAGGCCGGGGCGTCTGTGGGCTGCACGCGCAGGATGACCTGCTGGCGCGGGGAGATGTCGTTGTTCAGGCCGAGAATGGAGAAGGTGACATCCTTCAGCGGAGCGATGCGGTCGTAATCCTCCTTGTTGGCGAAGTTGAGCGGCAGTACGCCCATGCCGATAAGATTGGAACGGTGGATGCGTTCAAAGCTCTTGGTTACCACGGCTTTCACGCCCAGCAGGTTCGTTCCCTTGGCCGCCCAGTCCCGGGAGGAACCCATGCCGTAGTCTTCCCCGCCGATGACGATCAGGGGAGTATTGTCACGGGCGTAGGCCATGGCGGCATCGTAAATGAAGGCGGGGGAGCCTGCGGAGGCGGGGATGTTCTTGTCCGGGGCCGGGATTTCCCTGTTCCCGAAGTACAGCGTGTAGCCGCCTTCCGTCCCGTCTACCATCAGGTTCTTGATGCGGACGTTGGCAAAGGTGCCGCGGGTCATGACACGGTCGTTGCCGCGGCGGGAGCCGAAGGAGTTGAAGTCGTTCCGGGAGACGCCCATGGATTGCAGGTACAGACCGGCGGGACCCGTTTCCCGAATAGCTCCGGCTGGGGAGATGTGGTCCGTGGTTACGGAGTCGCCAAAGATGCCCAAGGGCCGGGCGCCTGTAATGTCCTCCAGCGTGCGGGTCTGTCCGTTGAAGCCGCAGAAGAAGGGCGGGTTCTGGATGTAGGTGGAGTTTTCATTCCACTGGAAGACGGAACCGGAGGGGGCGTGGACGGCGGCCCAGCGCGGGTTCTTGTCCGGAGTGATGGTGTAAAGTTCCCGGTAGGCCTCCGGATTGCGGGATTTGGCGACGGCTTCCGCAATTTCCCCGGAGCTGGGCCAGATGTCTTTCAGGAATACCGGCCTGCCGTTTTTGTCCGTACCCAGGGATTCCGTCTGGAAGTCAATGTCCACGCGACCCGCCAGCGCGAAAGCGACGACCAGAGGCGGCGACATCAGGAAGTTGGTCTTGATGGAGGCATGGATTCGCGCCTCAAAGTTGCGGTTGCCGGAGAGCACGGAGGCGCCGATGATGTTGTTTTCCCTCACGGCCTGTTCCAGTTCCGGGTTCAGGGGGCCGGAGTTGCCGATGCAGGTGGTGCAACCGTAGCCGACGGTTTCAAAGCCGAGGGCGTCCAGAGAGGCCTGGAGTCCGTTCGCGGCGAAGTAGTCGGAAGCGATGCGGGAGCCCGGAGCGATGGATGTTTTTACGTGGGGGGGGACCGTCAGCCCCAGTTTCACGGCTTTCTGGGCCAGAAGCCCGGCGGCCAGCATCAGGCCGGGGTTGGAGGTATTGGTGCAGGAGGTGATGGCGGCAATGAGGATGCTGCCGTCCTTCAGCTCGGCTTCCTGGCTGAAGCCTTCCACCGGAACGGGGACGCCCGCGGGGGAGTGCATGGTCACTTTTACGGAGGGGGATTCCGTTTTTCCGTAACCGCCTTCCGCAATGGGTGCGCTGACCATGCTGCGGAAGCTGCCCCTGATGGAGTCCAGGCGGATGTGGTCCTGCGGACGTTTGGGGCCGGAAACGGCGGGCTGGATCGTGGAAAGGTCCAGTTCCAGCTGGTCCGTGTAGTCCAGCTCTCCGTTGCGGGGCATGCCCCAGAGGTTCTGTGCCTTGAAGTAGTTTTCGTACGTGGCGATGGATTCCTCGCTTCTGCCGGTCTGGCGCAGGTAGTCGGAGCAGTGTTCGTCCATCGGGAAGAAGCCCATGGTGGCGCCGTATTCCGGGGCCATGTTCGCCACGGTGGCGCGGTCCGCCAGCGGCAGGACCGCGGCGCCTTCTCCAAAGAACTCTACAAATTTTCCTACCACGCCGTGCTGGCGCAGCATTTTGGTGACGTGCAGGGCCAGGTCCGTGGCAGTGACTCCTTCCCGGAGTTTCCCCGTCATGTGGACGCCTACGACTTCCGGCACCAGGAAGGTGACGGGCTGGCCCAGCATGCCGGCTTCCGCTTCAATGCCGCCCACGCCCCAGCCTACCACGCCGATGCCGTTGATCATCGTGGTGTGGGAGTCCGTACCCACGAGGGTGTCCGGGAAATAAACGCCGTCCTTTTCCATGACGCCCGGCGTCAGATATTCCAGGTTTACCTGGTGGACGATACCCACGGAGGGAGGAACCACAGAAAAGGTCTGGAAAGCCTGCTGGCCCCATTTGAGAAATTCATAGCGTTCCGCGTTGCGCTGGAATTCAATGTCCAGGTTCTTTTCCAGCGCGTCCGTGCGGCCCGCCCAGTCCACTTGCACGGAATGGTCCACGACCAGGTCCACGGGCACCAGCGGTTCAATAACGGAGGCGTCTTTTCCAAGTCCGGCCACGGCGGAACGCATGGCGGCAAGGTCCACCAGAAGGGGAACGCCGGTCAGGTCCTGGAGAACGATGCGGGCTACGGTGAACGGAATTTCATAGGAACCGGGATCTTTCGCGTTCCAGGAGGCCAGATTGTCCACGTCCTTTTCCGTCACTTTCAGTCCGTCGCAATTGCGGAGCAGGGATTCCAGCACGATCCGGATGGAAACGGGCAGGCGGTTGAGGCGCGGGTAGCCATTTTCCGCCAGGGCGGGCAATGAATAAAACTGTCCCGGGGTTCCGGTTCCCGTGGTGAACGTGCTCTTGGCGATCTGGGTCATGATGCTGAATAGCGGTTAACAATAAACAGACGGCTGCGCTCCTGGCAGTCGCGGGTACTATACAGGGCAAAGACAATAAGGCAAGGACTCTGTGCGGCGGAAGAAGGATTTTCCTGTTCACGGCGCGAAAGGGGCCTTTTTCCAGACCGGCAACGTGCCTGATTTCCGTCGGAGGAAGGCGGCCGTCTGGGAAGGGGGGCTGACAAACTGTTGTCATGCCAAGACGTTATTGCGTTGAACATGGGGGAAAAGATTAATGTCGTAACCGTACTTAACCAATATTTTCAAGAAATGGATATGGAACATATGTCTCAGCCGGTCAGGCCGAATAACACCCTTGCTATTTGCGCCCTTGTCTTTTCTGTCTTGTGCAGTCTCGTGGGCCTTGTCCTCGGTATTATCGGCATGAGCAAATACCCGAAGAACACCAGTGGAAGGACCATGAGTGTTATTGCCATCATCATCAGCGTGCTCATGATGGTGGGAGCCTTCATGCTCCGTGGCCGCTGGTAAGGCGGCAGGAAGTGCAGATGAATTCAAGGCTTGCGGAATAAGGACATTCCGCAGGCTTTCTCCATGCATGAAACTGTTTGCCTTTTATGGGGCTCTCCTCGTTCTGGCGTGCGGCGTGCTCGTCTATACGGGAGACCCCTCCCGCTCCAGCTGGCTCCCGGAGTGTCCTTTTTACAAAACCACGGGGTGGCTTTGTTATGGCTGCGGTTCCACCCGGGCTCTCCATGCCCTTTTGCACGGGCACTGGGCGGATTCCTTGAAGTACAATATCCTGCTGGTACCGACCCTGGTGTGGCTGGGCGCCCTTTTTTTCATCCGGAACAGGCGCGTGTTTAACCGGACATTGCTGGCAGGAGCGGGGGTGCTTGTGGTGTTTACGGTTGTGCGCAATCTCCCGTGCCTGTAGCGGCGTTTGAAACAGGGAGGCAATGCAGGCCGGCGTTCCGGGGCCCGATACGGCAAGCAGCGAATAAAGGCGGCTTGCGCGCCGGAAAAATGAACTTGCCCTCTCTGCGGAGGAATGGGATAGTGCCAGAAGCGGCTTCCCATGAAACTTCTGCCTTATTTGTTATTCCTGATTCTGCTGCTTGTTCCCGGCACGGTTCACGCTGCTCCGGAGGCGAAGCATCGGGAAACCCATGAGGAATTTGTGGCCCGCAAAGGGTATCCGGAAAGCATGGAACAATGGTCCGACCGCCATTTGTTGAAGGCAGTGGATGCCAGGGCTCTCCACGTGGTGATTTATCTGGGAAGCCAGCGGGGCCGACTATACGCAAATGAACACGTAGTGATGGATTTTCCCGTTTGCACGGGGGACCGGGATCATCCTACACCCGTGGGAACGTTTACCGTTCTGGAGAAGGACAAGGATCATTATTCGGACCTGTACGGTTTGGCGATGCCGTGTTTCATGAGACTCACCCGGGACGGAATCGGCCTGCATGCGGGACCCGTTTTCCGGACGCCTCAGTCTCACGGCTGCATCCGCATGACGCGGGAGTCCTGTGCTTCTCTATTTAATAGAATTCGCCTTGGAACGCCTGTGCGAATTGTGGCAGAATGCGTCATGAAACATTGAAAATAAGTCTGTGATGTGTCCAACTCATAAAAGTGAGTTGAATATTATGAATGCAAAGAAAAGCTCGATAATCATGGGAAGCGCCCTGGCGGGAATGCTGGCGATGGTTTCCTGTTCGGGACCGCCGGAGGAGAATTTGAGGGTAGTGCCGTTGACGATGCCCATGGCATCCTACAATCCCAATACGCGGGTTGTGGTAGCCGGCGTGGATTATACGGAAGTACATGATGAATGGATGAACCCGGATATCATGAAGAAGGCCAAATCCGGCAATACGCGGGTGGTGATCAGCCGGAGCGCCCAGAGGGGGCAGCTGATGGTGGGTGATGAAGTTGCCATGGACTTTCCCGTTTGCCTGGGGACTTCTACACACAAGACGCCTCTGGGCCATTTTAACATTACGGAGAAAAAAGTTCATCACGTTTCCAATTTGTATGATGCTTCCATGCCTTATTTCATGCGCCTGACGGATGGCGGAATTGGAATGCATGTGGGACCCGTCTTCCGAACGCCACAGTCCCACGGCTGCATCCGCATGACGCGGTCCTCCTGCGTGCCGCTTTTCAAGACCGTCAAGGTCGGGACGCCTGTGAGGATTGTGCCGTAACGGGAAGGAATGGTTTCAGATGGTAGCCGGCATCTGCTTTTTGTCGGTGGGGAGGAAGAAATGGCTCTCCGGTTGGACCATGCGAGACGACTTGAATGGTTTGCCGGAGGCGCTGGTTTTTCTGTAATCTCACACTCCATTTCACCCCAGAATTTCTTGTTTTCCGGAAGAAGGCCGGGAAGAGCCTTTCAAATTGTGCCAGCCGGATCCCTGTCCGGAGAGCCTGCACGCATGAATGGGATATGAGAAAGATGGAATAAGCGCAGGGATTCTTGTAAGAAGGGCACGTGTTCCGTTTGGGAAGCTTTCTGCGTTCGCGGAAATGTTCTTTTGAAAAGGCGTTATTTGTTCAGCCCGGAGCCTTGGAGGGCAGGAAGATATTTGTTGGTTATTTATATAATATGTTTATTACATTAATATAAGAGATGATATATGGAGACCTGGAAAAAAGATAAAAAACGATTTTTTTTACACAAAATCGAATCGGCTGTCGCTATCAGAATAGGAACGTATGAAGATGATCGGTTTTGTACCGCAAGTCGCATTGCTCCCAACACCCAAACCCTCCCCATGCCTTACTGTCGGTTGAATGGTTTCCAAATTCGACCGGCAGCGGCATGAATGGGTTCACGTCATGGGCGCCCCTGATGTCTGTGGGGCATGAGAACAATTGTTGAGATTCATGGAGGTGAAAGTACAATATCCGCTTTCACCCCGTAACAATTCCGCCCGGTTTGACTGTCCTTTGAAGAAAATACGGCTTGTGGAAGCTGTTCCTTGGGCGAGGCAGTCCGTGCTGTTGATCGGAGTGGTCAACACGGCGGACGAAAAACGTGCCGACTGGCATGCAGCCATAGGCTCCTTGTCCATGATCCTGACGGAAACATGGTGCTGCATGCAGCGGTTTTTTATTCCGCCTTCCTATTGATCTTTCCCGGAGTTCTTTTGCAGGAGGGGAAGGTAACTTCCGTAACCCTGGGCTTCCATGTCCTGTTCCGGAATGAATTTCAATGAAGCGCTGTTGATGCAGTAGCGCAGGCCGCCGCGTTCCTTGGGTCCGTCCGGGAAGACGTGGCCCAGATGGGCGTCCCCGGTTTTGCTGCGGACTTCCGTGCGGCTCATGCCGTGGGAGAGGTCCTGCTTTTCCTGAATCAAGTCTCCCTTGATGGGACGGCTGAAGCTGGGCCATCCGCAGCCGGAGTCAAATTTATCCGTGGAGAGGAACAAGGGTTCTCCCGTCGTGACGTCCACATAGATGCCGGGACGGTCATTTTTGAAATATTCGTTCCGGAAGGGTTGCTCCGTTGCGTTTTTCCGGGTGACGGCAAATTGTTCCGGCGTCAGGGATTTCCGCAGTTCTTCATCCGATTTCTTTTGATAGACGGGTTTGGCTTCCCTGGCCTGGCTGGCTTCCCGGAAGCGGGAGGCCGGAATGTGGCAGTAGCCGCCGGGGTTTTTGTTCAGATAGTCCTGATGGTATTCCTCAGCCCTGGAAAATTGTCTGAGGGGCTGGACTTCAATGGCCAGGGGCTGCTTGAAGTGCTGCTGGAGGCGTTTCAGGGACATTTCTATGACGGCCTTGTCCTTTTCATCCGTGTAGTAAATGCCCGTGCGGTACTGTACGCCTGAGTCGTTTCCCTGCCGGTTGACGGAGACGGGATCAATGACGGCATAGTATTGTTCCAGCAGAAAGGGCAGACTGACTTCATCCGGATCATACACTACTTTCACCGTTTCCGCGTGGCCCGTTCCCTTGTTGCATACTTCCTCATACGTGGGGTTGGCCGTGGAGCCGTTGGCATAACCGGCTTCCGTTTCCTTGACGCCGGGAATGAGGGAAAGATATTTTTCCACTCCCCAGAAACAGCCTCCTGCCAGATAAATCGTTTTCATGTTTTTGTTTTCCCTGTGGTGTTCGGTATTGTCTTCTGCGCGGCCCCTCTCCCCGCAGGACAGCAGGGAGAACATGGCCAGTGCGGCCAGGATGGCGCATGCCAGCCCGGCCAGAGTCCATGGTCCTTCGTATATACGTCTCATAAATGTTGTGTGGAGTACTCTTCCGATTCAGGGGTGTGGTTTGAGAAGCCGGGTACTTGTGCCGTCTGAACCCTGCCGGGAAGATGAAAGGTTAGACAATGCCGTACCTGTTCCGTTCGATGAAGGCGTCATCCTGCCCGGTTTCACGGTTGATCCTCCTCTGTCTGTGCAATGCTTTTCAGCCATTGATATACGGTGCGGTCATAGGCATTCGGCTTTCTGCTTGTCTGCATGCTGAAGCCGTACCGGGTTTCAAAGTTGAATACCACCAAATCGGAATTCATGCCTATGGACAGCCCTTCCATGCATATCTGCACCTCTGGGGAAGCATAGGTATGGAAGTCGATATGTCCGGCATTGTCGACGGCGGCCGCATAATGCTCAAGGAGCGGACGGATGCCCGGGAGCAGTTCGGGAGGCATCGGGATGGCCGCTTTTTCGGGAAGTGATTCGCTCCTGAACAGAACAGACGGAGGCATCCCGGTTCGCAGGACAGCCAGTTTGTCCAGAGGAACGTTCCATAAAAAGGAAAAAATTCCTGTGCCCAGAAGAAACAAGGGAACGGCCAGAAAGGCTGCCCATTTGCCGAACCTGGTTTTCAAGAGTTTGCTGCCATGTTCCCTGTTCATGAAAGGAACCCAGTATGGCATAATATGCCGCGGGCGTCCATCAGGGAGTTGTGGGAAGTTTGCGGCAGCAAGGAAAACAGGACGCCGGAGACGGCATGTATGATGATGCCGTATAAAAAACCTCCCGGAAAAGTGAATTTCCGGGAGGTGCGGGTATTGGGGCGTCTACCATTCCGGCGACTTGAAGTTGTACACGGGGCGGATGCGTTCCACGATTTCCGCCGTTTCATGGATGTTGTCCAGCACGCTGTCTCCGTCCTTGTAGGCCATGGGCGCTTCATCCAGCGTGGCGCGGGAGACGCAGGTGGAGAAGATGCCCTGCATGGAGGCCTCGAACTCTTCCAGGGAAATGCTGCTTTTGGCTTTCTTCCTGGACATTTTACGGCCTGCCCCGTGCGGGGACGAGTTGTTGTATTCCTCATTCCCCTTGCCAATGCAGATGACGGAGCCGTCCCGCATGTTCAGGGGCACGATGAGCTTGCAGCCCGCGGAGGCCTGGACGGCGCCCTTGCGGATGATGTTGTCTTCCGCGATGTAGTTGTGGACGGTGTCGAAGCTTTCCAGTTCTTCTGCATTGTCCATCAGTTCGTGCAGCATCACGCGGCGGTTCAGTGCGGCAAAGCGCTGGGCCACTTTCATGTCCCGCATGTAGTTCAGCGTGTTTTCCCCCTCCAGGTAGCAAAGCCCTTTCTTGCGCTGGACCAGGTATTCGTTCGGGCATGTGGCGGTGGCCAGCTTCTGGTAGTGTTCCGCTATTTTCAGTCCGAAGTTGCGGGAACCGGAGTGGATGCACAGGTAGGTCTCCTTGTCTCCCTGTGCTATTTCAATGAAGTGGTTGCCGCCGCCCAGGGAACCTATGGAACGGCGGTGCCTGTCCTTGTCCGTCCTCAGAACGTCCACGCAGATGCGGGCGATCTCTTCATCCAGTTCAGGATCGTCCAGCAGGGCCTGGTGGACAGAGGAACGGGCGTGCATGCCGGACGGTACGCGTTCGCGCAGACGGGCGTCAAACTCGGCAAAATCCGGCAGGGCGGCCAGACGCGCCGTGAGTACGCCGCAGCCGATGTCCACGCCAATCAGGTTGGGAATCACCTTGTCCGTTTTCAGCTCCGCGGTGAATCCGATCACGCAGCCGGCTCCGGCGTGGACGTCCGGCATGATGCGCACCCGGCTTCCTTCAAAGGCGGGGTGGTGGCAAACGTCCTTGATCTGGGTGCGTGCCAGGTCTTCCAGTTCATCCGTGAACACCCGGGCTTCCGTGTATTTTCCGTTGATGGTGATCATATGTCTCATTCCTATGGTTGAAAGGCGGCCGCGATGGGGTGCATGAAATGCAGGCGGCGCCCTGTGACTTCGTGACCATAACGTATTTTCTGACTCTTGCATTATAGGAAGATGCATGTAGTATGACTATATAGTCATGTTTGAGCATCTTTTTTCCGAACGCGGATTATCCCTGGACCGGTTGAAGACCCTGATTGAAGTTGCCCGGGCGGGCAGCATTGCCGCGGCCGCCCGCGGCGACAGTGCACGGCAGAGCCTGTATTCCCGGCAGATCAAGGAGCTGGAGGAGTTCTTCGGCGTGGAATTGACGCGCCGCCGCGGGAAGGTGCTGGTGCTCACCCGCTCCGGGTGGGAATTGGTAAGGCGCGCCCATGAGAGCCTGTGCCTGCTGGACGATTTTAAGAGCCGCAGCCGGAACATGCCGTACCGTTTCACGATCGGGGCCGGGGACAGTCTTCACGCCTGGATTGCGGCGCCCGTCCTGGCGGAGATGCAGAAGCGCGGATTGCCCTGGCTGTTTGCCCTGCAAAACCTGCGCAATAGCGACGTGCCCCTCAAGCTCCAGAATATGGATGTGGACTTCGGCATTGTCCGTACCAGCGCGCTGGCGGTGGAAGGGCTGGAAAGCCGGGTGATCCGGTCCATGGACTATGCACTGTATGTTCCTGCGGCTCTGGCAGGGAAGGGGACAGGCGGGACGTCCGCGGATTTTCCCCGTTTGATGGGAATGCTGCCTCTGGCTACATTGGCCGGCGGTTCCGGATTTTATGCCTCTTTGAAACGGAGTTGCATGGAGTATGGAATAGACCTGCGGGTGCAGTGTGAAACTCAGTCGTTCCCTTTTGCGGCGCGCATGTTGAAAAGCGGCGCCTTCATGGCAATCCTACCTTGTATGGCGGAGGAGGAATTGGGAAAGGGTTTTTTCAAGGTCACCCATCCCGCTCTGGACAGACTGGCCCGCAGCATTTCCCTGGCCTGGAATCCGCGGCTGCTGCGTGTCCGGCCTTCCGCCGGAAAAGTGATCGAGGCCTTTGCCGTTCCGGGAAAGGTTTGACCGAGGGGGCCGGGCGCTTCAGTCGGAATCCACGCCCAGCTTGTTTTTCCGGTAATGGTCCAGTGATATGCGGTAGAAATAGACAATGGCCAGCAAGTTCAGCAAGGCGCCTATGCCGAAGGCCCAGTTCAGGTTCAGGTACGCGTAAATTTTGCCTCCGCAGAACATGCCCGTTCCCACGCCGATGTCGAACGCGGTGAAGAAGGTGGAATTGACGGCTCCCCGGTGGCCGCGGTCCGCCATGTTCAGCTTCATGGTCTGGAAGGTGGGAATGAAGATGCCGAACCCGAAGCCGATCAGGATGGCGGCCGTGTAATACACCCATTCCAGCGGGAAGAGGGCCAGAGCGGCGAAACTGGCCGTCAGAATGCCCAGGGAAATGACGGAAAGCTCCGCCACGCGGCCGCGGTCGATCTGTCTGCCCACCATGAACCGCGAGACCAGCATGCCGATCCCCATCAAGGCATAAAACAGGCCCGCGTACTTGAAGCCGTACATTTTGCCGTACAGGGCGGAATAAACGGCCACCACGCCATAGGAAAAGGAAGCGATCATGACGTTGACCGCCAGAGGAATGCCCACGCGCAGCACGAGCCGGTCCAGCACCTTTTTGGGCGTTTCCTGCACGGGTTCCTGAACGGGGCGCCGTGGAGCGCGGATGAGGGAGGCAATACCCGCTCCGGCCAGGCACAGAACCAGAGAGCTCCACGTGATCACGTAAAAGCCGTACTGCTGGTACACCTGGAGGCCGATCACGGGGCCCAGGCACATGCCCAGCGTCATCGTCATCCCGAAAAAGCCCAGACCTTCACCGCGGCGGGACGGCGGAATGATATCCACCGCCATCGTCGGGCCGGACGTTGTCATGCCGCCCCAGATCAGCCCCTGGATAAAGCGCGTCGCAAAAAACATCAGGGCTGTGGCGGCAACGGCGTATCCGGAAAAGGACAGGGCCAGCAGGATGTAAACCGTAACGTAAATCTTTTTGCGGTCTCCGGAATCCACCCGGTGTGCGAACCAGGGACGGGACAGGATGGCCGCCAGCACGTAAATGGACATGATCCAGCCCAGCCAGCCGGAGGAGACCTGAAGCTGGCCCGTCAGGTACAGCGGAAGAACGGGAACCAGCTCGAAAAAGGCCAGCCCCATCATCAGGTTGGCGCAACAGGCCAGCATATAGTCCCGGGTCCAGAGAGGGACTTTGACCGGTGGAATGGCTGCCGCCGCCAATTCATCTCTCGTCCGGTTCATGCAGGGGTTGTACAGCCATCTCCAAAAGTTTCAAATGAAGGACGTGTCATGTTGGGGAGTGAGATGGGAAAAGGGAGGAATCACGGTTCTTTGCCTGAAAAGGTTCCGGGTTGATTGAAGCCTGTTCCAACCAGGGTGGATGGTTCTTTGATGGCATGCAGGTAGCGGAATACTTCCCCGCAGGGAACATCATCGTCAATATGGAACATGAATGCCCGGCGCTGCCGGATATCGGCATTCGCCGCAGCGGTAAAAGCCATGAGGTCATTTTCCCGGGTTGCCGCATCCGTCTCCTTTTGAATGCGCCACCAGGTGAGCTGATAGATTCCCCTGGCCGGATCGCGCGACCGAATGGATTCCGTGAAGGGATAGGAAAATGCTTTTCGACTGGCATTTTTGGCAGGGACGGCGTTGCCAGAGGCAGAGGATTCCATGATCAGATCGTCTAAATTTTCCATTTTCGGCATGGGTTTCGGGCTGACGACGACAGGAAGGTCTTGTTCAAAGTAGTTCGGAAAAGCAGATGCGGAGGCGTTTCCCCGGCGCAGGCGAATGTCCATGCAGAGGCAAAAGCCATACGCTTCTTCAATGCTTCTGGCACCATGCGCCCAGGGGAGTTCCGGATGATTCGGATTAATGGTCAGGCATCTGCCGGAGTCCGCAGGGAGAGTTTTCCAGAACGGGATGGGTCCAGGCAGCTCGGAGGCGTTCATGACCACCCCGCGGGGTAAGGAACAAGGCTTGTCGCGAATGCATTCAAGGAATGGCAGAATAAAGAGAAATAAAAGAACGCAGGAGGGAAGTTGAATCATGGCGGAAAGGGGACCAATGGTTTCAGTTTAACGGCTCCGCATCGGGAAAGTCAAGAGGGGGAAACAGGAAGGGAACCTGTTATTTTTGAAGTGCCGTGTGAGTGCTTTCCTGCGGGAATCATGCCTTCTTTTTTGCGTGCAGGCTGGGGATGGCATGATAGGGTACGGGGTATGAGCGTAATAACCAAGCGTGGAGACGATGGCGAAACGGATCTGATGTTCGGCAGGCGCAGCCCCAAAACGGCGCCGCGCATAGAAGCATACGGAACCGTGGATGAATTGAATTCCCTGATAGGCGTCGTGCGGCATTCCGGCGTGAATCCGCGCACGGTGGTTGTGCTGGACGGTGTTCAGGGCCGCCTGGTGGGCGCCATGGGGGAACTTGCCACGCTGGAGGAGGATTTGCCGAAGTACGATGCCAAGGGCTATGCCCGCGTCACGGCGGAGGACGTAGCATGGCTGGAGGAACAGGCCCACATACTGGAAAAGGAATGTGACATCCGTTTCAAAGGCTGGGCGCGTCCCGGCAAGGAAGGATCTCTGGGCTCCGCCTATCTGGATTTGGCCCGTTCCGTCTGCCGACGCGCGGAACGCCGGGTGGTGGCATTGAGGCTGGACAATGCCCTGAGCAATATAAACACCGCCCTGTTCCTGAACCGCCTGTCCGACCTCTGCTGGGTGTTGGCGCGTTTTGAGGCCCTTGACGCAAAGGAAAAGACAGGGGATCAGGCATAATGCCCTTTCACAGCCGTCCCTCCGGGATACTGTGAAGCCCTGTTCCGTTTTTTGAACAGCCTTGTACCGGAAAAACCCTCTCATTCCGCAGAATGAGAGGGTTTTCATTTTTACGCGGGGTAATCAGATGGCATGAACCATCATAAACGCGTTTCCTCTTTAATAGGTAAGGGCGACAGATCAAGGAAAAAGGATACGCTTTTCCATAAGGTGCTTTCCATAAAGAATTTACTTAGTACAAATCTTCCAATAAAAAACTTGGAGAAGTTTTGTTGATAAATATTTGATAATTTCACTTGAATATAACTAATTTTTCGATTTGAAAGGTAGAGATATAAAAATGAGTAATCCTCCGATCAGAAGAAATGAAATACAAGTAATAACAGGCATTATTATCCAAAACCAACTTATACGAAGGTCAATCACAGAATTTTGAGGGTTATTTGGATCTACATAACATTTTACTGTTTGAGAAGATTTCAGTTCGTGAAAAATTCTCATAAGTTGATCATGATAAACTGTTTTTTTCCAAAATGAATATCGCGTGCCATAATACTTTACGTTATTTACATCATATTCATAATTGATGTTAAGGGAATAAGTTTATGCCTCGCTTCCTCTTCCAGACGATTCATAGTTAGTTTCTATTTTGCATGAATTCACATGGCAGGTATTTTGTAACCAATTGTTTTTAGCGTTATACGATTTTTTGACAATAACAAATTGACTCCAAAACATCCCTATAGAGAATAGTACAAAGATGATTCCGATAAGAAATATAATTTTATTTTTTATGATATAATAATGATAAAGTACTCGCATTTCTCCTTTTGAGGGGAGATATACTATCCTGAACGTGATAAATCTCCTTCAAAGCATCTCTCCTATTCTAAAGTACAAGGCAAACTCCACCAAGAGATCAACCTGGATTTATCAGAGATGATGATACTTTTGTGAATATGGAATCATGGAGAATAAAGGCGGTTTGGTTACTGTTTCCATCTTTTAAATAAATACATGTAGAGCAAATAGCAGCCTGCTCGCGATTGCCGGAAAACACCCATGGCAATGAATGTTCAGAATCTTTCTGATAAATTTATTTTTTATTCTATCTTTATTAGAATAAATTTAAATAATCCCCATTGCGTATATAAAATCCTGTTATAAAGAATAATGAGAAAAATTTCATGCAGGCTATAATAAGAGAAATGCCATAAGCACAACCATATATTAATAGAAATGCAGCATGGTTAATAATGGATTTTTCTCTTTTTTCGTATAATATTGAGAGAAAATTATTTATATATTTGTTCCAAGGAGATATAAAAGCTTGCTTTAAAAACCAGATAATAAGCCATATCGCCCACCATAAGAATATATAATAAATTAAAATGGAATCAAAGTCTCTGGCAAGGGCATAGCCGAAATAAACGAGACAGCCAACAGGGAGCCAGAAAGTGAAGAAATTATTACTTGCCATTTTAATTTCTTGTTTCATTCCTTCGGGAATATATTTTCTTGCGCAAGAAACCCTGGTCATTTTATTGATGAGAAATGAAAACAATATGGTAATCATCCAAAATGATGTCCAGTAAACAAGTACTTCCACATCATGCAATTTGAAAGGATGGATGAATATACAGACAGTGAAATATATCCACCACAATAAGGAATATAGTAGAAGGGATTCGTTAAGACTGTTTCTTGATGAACCGTAATTGAGATAATATGTAAGTGATATAGGACCCAGGAAGGCATTGGCAAGAACAGGTATTACCTTTTTGTACCGGATAAGTTTCATCAGCTATTGAGTTTCTCAAGTAATTACCTATGCCTTTTGATCTTCCAATATTTACATTTAGGTAAGCTATATCAAAACTGGTGCTCCAGTTCTTGGCAATGTAACTTCCTTGAAATGATGATATAAAAATACGTTACATTATCAGATATTTGCATGGGAATTTTCACGAGTATTTAGTCAAACGCGTGAGTTGATTTAAGGAGGCCGAGAATAAGCTGATTTCAGAGATAAAAACATCAGTGGCCTTGGGGTTCATCTCTTGGAATACTCATTTTTCCTATCATGAGTTTATAGTGTTTATAATCAGCGTTCGTGTTTTAAACCAGAGATGTAGTCCGGTTGAAAGAAATTTCTGGAGGATGCATAAGGCTCAAGACGTTTAGGAATCCAGCCGGTGTGATCAAACAAATGTTTCGCGTTTCCTTGTTTTCCTTTCCATTCGTAAACTACTCCGTGGACCGATTTTGTTTCACCAATTTTCGTACCTTGAATCTCGAGGCCATGGGAATCATCAAGGCGTCCATGCATGCCTTCAGATCTTGTTCCTACGGCAATATACCAGAGTTTCCACGTTGTTCCATCTTCATGAGTAATTTGGACATGAGGTTTTTTATTTTCAACTTGAGCAACTCTTGCCAACTTTATGGTGTCTTCATTGAAATTGGATGGATTTTCACTGCGTGAGTTGATTGCCATAAATGCAAACAAGGCCAGATAGATAATAGTTTTAGCCATGTTATTATAGTCAGATAGGATATTTTGTTATAATTTTCCTTGATGAAAACGTCAATTGGTTTCGATTCCACGAGGAATGTGAGGCCCTGTTAAATCAGGAGTCCCCATTTCTGAATTTTTCATGAACGAAAAAGGCGAGGAAGTTGGGCGAAGGATAGGAGGTATTCCTGCGGACTATGCCGCTGCCATAGGATAAGCAATTGGGGAGTTGTTGCTTTTATGATACTTTCACGAGGAAGGATGCTGTTTGCAGGTAGCCACAGTAAAGTTAAGTTCGTTGGTAGTGTAGCTGGCTTTTGGCGAGCAGGATATATGACGCCACTACCGTTACTCTAACCGAAGAGGAAGGCTGATTCTCATGCATAAAATAGGTGAACTATTGCTCAATGGATTCCTGCTTTACCGGTTTTTTGTCCGGTGATATGACCTCCGGTTTCTGTTCTTTTCTCAGTTTTTCCAAATCGAAGACCCCTTCCGCAGTTTCTTCATGCTCGTCAGCAGTGTTGTACTTGAGCACTACCCGCCCTGTTCCCGATTTTAAAAACGCAACAGTCTCTTTTATAGAGTAGGCAAGATCATCATTTTTCGGCTCACCCGCCATAAGCTCTCTCAATTTGAAAACGAGTCTTTTTTTCTTTCCTGCCTTTATTTTTTCTTCGTCCCACAGGATGAATGCCTGCTCCCTTCTACGTTCGGCGTCTGCCTTTGGCCAAAGCTTCACTCCTCTTTCGAATTCCCACAATTCAATTCCACAGTCAATTATCTGGTCATTCAATTTCCTTATCGTGATGTCTTTTTCACTTTCATTAACTATATCTATGATGAAAAATACATCAGGATAGCGTTGATCTTTTACGGACTCAAACCGGGCGTCAACCTCAATGTTTACTTCCGAACAGAAAGCGCTGAGAGTAGACAACAAAAAAAATGAAAGAATACGGGTTATCATGAGGATTATTATTGCGGACAATTCATATCTATAGAGGGGGGATCTTCAACTTGGTGAGGAGTTCCAATGGAGTTAAATAATTTTCCTGATTTCTGCCATCTTCCTCCTTCTACGTTCAAGTATGTGCTTTCTTCCCCTGTAATTTTCTTTTGCTGTTTCATAGACCATTCTAAAAACTCATTTTTAGCACGGGATTGCTTGCTGTTCAACCATGTTTCCAACTTGTGTTTGTAAATGGTTGCTTGAGACTTGTTCAACCCTGGTTTGGAGCATTTTTTAGTGATCTCTTTTTCAAAGACTTTAAGATAGGTGGTATAGGCTTTTTGATAAACATCAACTCGTCTTTGCTCATGAGCTCGAATTGCAATCAATCCATTAGCCGTATATGCTATTCCGGTCTGATCATTGGCTACATAAGAGTCAACCGTAACATCAAATTCTTTCGATTTTTTGATGTAAACCTTACAGATTTTTTTTCTTTTTTCTTTCACGCATTCCTCTGCAATTTCGTTTTTTCCTTTCGGCGTCGGGTCTGGACGAGATGTCTTTCCATACCAACCAGTCGGCATATTGCCTTCAGCCAACGTTCCTTCCGTTTGGTTTGCTTTGAATTTTAATCCTAAAATGTCAAACCAACTTACAGTATTATTGTTGACTATGGAATACATATTCAATTCCCCTTCTTCGGCAATAGGGTCTCGATTGATCCATCTGCCGTCGGTAGGGTTGAGATGTCGGTAGTTGTAGTAAACCAACCCCAGCTCGTCGTCCGTGTACTCACAGGAAAAACGGAACCTGCTGCTCTGGGCCATGTCTCCTTCTGCCGTAAGCATGCCTCCGAAGGGAGCATACTCGTAGCGGGCCCTTCGTGCCTGCTGACCATCAAAAATGGAAGTGACGTTCTTCAGGGAGTCGTGCATGAAGCAGAGATGCTCTTTTACTTCCCCCCCGTTCTCCTTCCAGCATGTCATCATCAGGATGCGCGTGGCTGCCGGCTCCGTCGGATCCCACAGGTAACTCTTTTCCAGTAGGGGCTGGGGATGCATCAGATTTAGTTCCGCCACCTGCAGGTAGCCCCGGTACAGGTAATAAGCATGGCTGACAACTGTCCCGTTGACAACTACCTTCTTCTCAAAACGGCGTCCTTGGGAGTCATAACCGCAGGCCACAACGCTCCGGCCATCTCCACTGGTGAAGGATACCGGCCTGTCGTTGGCATCGTAGGATACATTCCAGATTCCTGTGGAAGTTTTAACCCTGGTCTGGTTGCCGTCCGCATCGTAAGAGGGAGTAAACTGTGCTCCTGGTTGTGTAATGTCCGTGTACTGGTTGAGCCGGTTGGCTTCGTAGGATATATCCTCTTCCAGTTCCCGGGCAGTCTTGCGGTTGCCGATGTTGTCGTACTGGTAGGAGAAGCTTTCTCCGGTCTGAAGATGATCTCCGATCAATTCATTTCTACCGTTGTAAGTGAAGTTCCTGGTGTTTGAGGGTGTAGCGGCGTCCCCGGCGTCCCAGGAGTCCCGGCGCTGGACCGGACTCATTAGCCCGTCATATTGATAGGCATGCCCAGCCACCCTGCCGCCATTCCCGGGGACCTCATAGCCGATGGAGGCCAGGAGATGGAGCTTGGGATGATAGGTATTCCTGCGAACCATGCCGTTGGGGTAGGACAATTGGTTGAGGAAGCCGCTGGTTTCATCATACTCCCACGTAAAAGGAGTATCCAGCCCTTCCATATTCATACCCATCATGTCACCTTTATGGTCATAGTCAATAGAGGAGTGCTGCACGGTGCGGGTCCCCAGTATCAGGCGGTATCCGCAGGGACGCCCAAAGGCGTCATACTCTTCCTGGATGCAGCTTTCCGCAGTTCCAAAGGAAGTCTCCTGGATCATTCTCCCAAAGGCGTCATAGGAAAGTTCCCTGATTCCCGAGGCATCGCAAACAGAGATCATTTGTCCGAGGTGGTTGTAGGCAAAATTCCATTTTGGAGTACTATCATTATGAGTGATTGAGACAAGTTCCCCGGTGAAGGGAGCATAGGCATAGGTGGAAACAATACCCCTGGCTTTGGTGAGTGTTTCCAAACGGTTGAGCCTATCGTAGGTTTTGGAGATGCAGGATTCATCGGCATAGGTCTTTCTCAATTCCAATCCCGTGGCTGCATCGTAGAGCCACCTGGTGGTGTCTCCGTCGGTGCGGCTGGAAGGATCGGTGGTAATATCGCCTTCATCCGTCCTGAAGGTGGTTAACGATGTCAAGCGGCCTGCTTCATCGTAAGCAAAGCAGGAGGGCTGTATGGCAGTCCCGTATTCGGCCGTTTTCCGGCCGCGGATATCATAGCAATAACAGATGGTGCCTCCCAGGGCGTTGGTGATGCAGGCAGGGGCGTCACAGCAGGGGGAGTAGGCAGTGGAAGTGATATTGCCTTGTGCGTCGGTTGTCCTGATGTCGCGTTCGGCCAGGTCGGTTTCGATGGTAGTGACATTGCCCCGGGCATCGGTTTGCTTCAGCATCATTCCTGTGGAGGCATAGGACCGTTCCTGTGAAGAGTGGATTCCTGCATAATTGGTTTGGCTTATGGTAAATCCATCCACTACAAGGGATTCAGCCACGATATCCGAAGTGGGAATGCGACTGAACTGGGTACGCTTGGAGGGAGCGGTGTATTCCGTCCATTGAACACTCTGCTGACCGTACACGTCGAAGGAAAGAGCCTTGCTTTCCACTACAGGGTCCAGTTGAGAGACCATGGTTTCAGTAGTCTGTGTGAGAGGCAGTCCTTCGGTATTGTAGGTTGTAGAGGTTTGTACCTGATAAATGCCATCTTCCCGTATCTGGTAGCAGGAGGAGCTTTCCGCAATCCTGTTTTTAGTAGCATCCTCCGGATGCAATTGATCCAGAAGAACAGTCTGCCTTGCGGTGCTGCCCAGTTGGTCGTAGACAGTTACTGTAGGAGCCATGTCTTCTGTCCGGGTATGCACAAGCTGCCCCTTGTCGTTGTAAGCGTTGCTGGTGACAATGAACCCTCCCTTCGTATTGGGCTGTTCCTGTCTGATGGTTTGTCCAAAGCCGTTTTCCAGGGAGCGTAACAGAACCACTCCCTGGGACAGGGTTGTGGTTAGGATGCCCTCCTGTGTCAACTCAAGCTGGGTTTCCATTTCCCGCTGACCGGTTCCCGTCTGGAGGAGAATGGAGCCGTCATAATAGGTTTTGGTAATCAAGGTAGCTGCTGAAGGAGTGGTGACGGTTGTAGTGAGCTGATCGTCACTGTATTGGGTCCTGGTCACACGTCCGAGGATATCCGTGGTGGAAATGGTTCTTCCCAGATCGTCGTACTGGGTACTTTCAACCGTGGTCATGGCCCCGACATCCTTTCGTGTGGAAATAATCCTTCCTGCGGCATCATAAATGTAGCTGGTGATGATTTCGGGAGTGGTTTCGGTTGCGGATCGGATGGTTTCCACCAGTTGTTTGGCCGAGTTGTATGCGTAGCTGGTTGTGATGCCATCTTCGTCGGTTTCTCTCAAGGGCCCGCAGCACATCCATTCTGTGGTACTGGTTCTGCCATTGGCCTTCGTAGTTTTGACAAGTTTGAGCTCGGCGTCGTATTGGTAGTCTTCGGAAGAAATCAGAGACCATTCATCTCCTGTATGAACATATTGTTCCATCCGTGTGGTGGTGCCGTTTTCAGCGATGTATTGGACGGTTCTGGTACTTTGGCCCGGAACAATGCTCCCGTTTGCCTGCACAGTTGAGGTCACCTTGTGAACAGCGCCATAATCCGTTGTGGCTTCATAGGTATGGACGGTCTGAACACCGTTGATGCCCTGGCTCATCTTCTGCCTCCCCCGGGCGTAGGGGTACTGAGCTGCTTCCCCATAAGTCTCTGAGACGCTTGTGTGAACCTGGTCGCAGCCCAAAGCTGTTTCGGTCTCTGTCGTGCGGTTGACTTCGGGGCTGTCTTCATAAGTATAGCTTCTTTGGCTTAGAACGGTTTCGGTTCCGTCTTGGGCAATGATGACTTCCCTTTCCGTAGCCGGCCTGAAATCATTGAAGCGCAGGTCAGCGTATTCAGTACGCATTCCTTTCTCTCCTCCCCCTGCCCAGGGGGAGGCTTGCAGAATGACGCGTCCCTGGCCGTCGTACTCGTAGCGGGTGTAGCCTCCGTCGGGCTTGATTTCTAACGAGACCCGGTACTGATCGTTGTACGTGTAGAGTGTTGTTTGGGCCAAGGGGGTATTGTAGCCTTCCGTGCTGCTGATAGTCAGCCAGCCTCCGTCGGTATACTTCTTCACCGTGCGTGTACTGTGGGAAGGCTGGGAATCATTGATACCCCTGACCGTTTCGATGCGCTCCCACTTGGAGTCGGGCAGGGAGTTGCGCTCAATCGTGCGCACGATGCGCTCATTCCCCTCCCCTTTGATGATGATCACTTTGTTGCCTTCTTCCCGGCGTTCAATGAAACGCGGTTCCTGCCCGGCCCTCCGGTTGGTAATGCGGGTTACCGTGACGCCTCCTTCCAGGGAAGTCTCATAGAAAGCCATTTTGTAGGGTTCTCCGGTGACGGTAAATTCTCCATCGTTAGTGGGAGAGACATTCCCGGGAACATACCACTCCAGGGTGAGGCTGTTGTTTCCGGGAATGCTTCGCATCAGCCCCTGGGCCTGGGAATAGACGCTGTTGAGATATCCATCCGGGTTGTAGGTGACTTGAACCTTTTTGGCATACTCCTCGGCAGACAGGATATTGCCCGAGGAACTGGTGACGAAGACAACCTCTCCGGTGGCTGCCGAGAAGCGCAGACTCATGCCGGAAGGAAGCACCATGTCCATGTAGGCGGGAGTACCCTGAGTATTGGGGGTGAGGTCTTGGTTGAGTAATCGTACCCGGTAATCCAGTTTTCTGGAGCTACCGACGGGAGAAGCGTCATTGCTGCCCGCTTCTGCCTTGAAATAGATGTGGCTTCCGGAGGGACGCTTGACGGTGACGCGCCGTTCGTCTTCAGAGAAAGAAGCGCTCCATGCCATGGGGTGGTTGTAGCGCATGGAGGGGCCGCTGTTGGAATTGAAGGTAAGAGGGATGGAAGAGCGCGCTATGCGCATGAACCTGGCCGGAGAGGGAGGCGGAGGAGTTCCTGCAGATGGGGGATTGATACATGCATCGCCTTGACAATCCTGTTCATTGTCGGGATCGCCCGGAGTGGGTTGTTGCTGAACGCAGTTTTCGTCACCTTCCTCGTCACAGTCGCAGGGGCACGGGCATGGTTCTTCCTCGGTGGGAGGTTCGCTGGAGGAAGAAGACAAAGAGCTGGAACTGGAACTGGAGCTGGAACTGGAACTGGAACTGGAACTGGAACTGGAACTGGAACTGGAGCTGGAGCTGGAGCTGGAACTGGAACTGGAACTGGAACTGGAACTGGAACTGGAACTGGAATGCGAATCGCTTGGTTTGGGATCAAACTCAAATTCCCCCTCTCCTGTAGAAGAGCTGCTTGAAGTCTCCTCCTCATCTTCATCCCGGCGTAGCTTGATCAGGGTGATGACTTCCTCTCCTTCCTTTTTGGGAGGAGTCGCATTGGGATTGAGGTAGGAATTGATGTCGGGCACATCCGCCTTGTCGGAGAGAATGGCAAGGCAGAACTCCTGTCCGGAGCCCAGGGCGGGGTGGTGTTCGTGGACGATTTGGAACCAGTAATATCCCTGTTCCAGCACGATGCTGTCCGGCTTCACGGAAAGGTCCTTTGCTTCCTTCGTGAACTCTACATTCTTAAAAGGAATGGACAGAGAGATGGAGGAATCGGCGGCCAGGGAAAGGAAATAGGTTCCGCCTTTGATGATCTTGAGGTACCCGGTCCATTCATGGCGTGTGTCGTCGGAAGCGGAACGTGGGGAGATGAGAACGGGAGCGGTGATTCCGTTGACGTAGAAGTCGCCTTGTGGGAGGCCATTGGCGAACATGGGAACGAGGGGATAGCGGGGATCTAGGGTGTTGTCGGTATTGTTCATTGTCTTGTAAATCAGGATTGTTAAGTGATTTGCAGGCAATGTAGAACTACCGGTCGCCCAAATGAAAGACGCCTGATACGTTATTCCAAAAGACCCCCCCCTGGATTTTAATTCTCACAACAAAGCATGGTTAATTCCCATATTCATTTAAAAATAAGAATTTTCCTATCATAAAACCTACATAAAAATTACGGACAGGAATTTTTCCTGTCCGTAAATTAGAGAACGGTTTGTGTAGGGAAGGCGTGTGCCAGACTCAAATGAGCCACGTTCCGTATTGCTGAAGGCCCTTTTGCCTTCTCATGCTGTAGTCAAGGATATATTTGAGGATATCCGCCTGGGTGTAGCCGTGATGTGCGGCCGCCAGGCAGATGGAGCCGCTTTTGCCCAGGTGGCAGCAGATGTTCATTTCCAGAATGCGGCGTTCGCCCTTTTCAAAGTCGATCCTGTAGTCAATGCGGAAGTAGTCCATGGGTCCCAGGGCCGCCCAGACTTTCCGGACGTCTGCAATGATATCCTGCTCCAGATCGTGCACGGATACAAGCTGGTAGCCCAGATGGTCATGCAGTTTGAGGTCTTCCGTGATGATGTTGCCGGGTTTGTCGGACTTCGGCTGTACGAATCCCAGGATGACGGGTTCTTCTCCCCCCAGCACTGGAACAGTAACGTCAATGCCTTCGCAATATTGCTCCACAAGAACTTCATGCCCTTCTTCCATAAGGCGTTTGGCGCAGGAAGCCACAGCCTCCCAGGTGCCGCAGATGCTGTCTTCCCGGATTCCCCCGGAAGCGGCGCCAAAACGTTTTTTGACGAAATAGGGACCGGGGAAGGGGGCTTCCGCCGGAATTTCCCGGTCTTTGGAAAGTCCCATGCCCTCCGGCATGTTGAGGCCCAGGGAGCGGAAGACAAGCTTGGTCAGCAGTTTGTCTTCTGCAATGGCGCGAATGTTGGGAGGGGCGCCCAGGTAAGGGACCTGGATGAATTCGCAGTAGGAGGAGATGAAGATTTCCGGCTTGGCCATCTGGAACCTGTTCATCAGGGAGAAGACATAGTCCACGTTTCCCTTGGCGAATTGTACGGAGTACGGTTTGGAGGAGGAGACGACATCATAGCCTATGTCTTGAATGGCTTTGTAAATGTTGTAATGGTACTGGGGATAGCCTCCGTTGCCCGTGTAGGGTTTTTGGGAGAAGTCGGGGGCGTCGGGCGCATAGGGGGCCAGATACAGGATTCTTGCGGGCTTGCCGTAGGCGTTTAATTGAATTTCCGGGACTTTGAACATACGTGGCGGTGATTGTGTGGAATGTTTCTTGGATTATGGAAATTGCCGCCGTGTTCAAACAATATAAATAATAAGGGGCGGTATCACCGTCCCGGCGGAAGGAAGATGAAAAAGGAAAAGCGCCCGGGCCTTCCTATTTCCTGGTCAGGCCCCTTGCCAGCCTCTGGACATACTGCTCCATGGCTGGAAGTTCCTGTTCAATGCATTCCACCAGCTTAAGCTGGGTCCGGCAGCGGATGAGGTTGTGTCCGGGCCGGGAAACCTTGAAGTATTGGTCTCCTTCCAGATAATCCGTAAGGAAGCGGATGCCGATTTCCAGCGTGATAAGCTTTCCGGAAAAGGCGAGCTGGTCTATTTCCGCCTGAGTCAGGAATCCGTGCGCGGCATGCAGATAACCTTCCACAATGGATTGGAACATGGGCATGCGCATGCTGACTTTGCTCAGGTCTTCCTCATCTTCTTCCGTAGGCGGAGTAACGGTACGTACCATGTCCCCGAAATCGTACAGGACGAGGCCGGGCATGACCGTGTCCAGATCAATGACGCAGACGGCGTGGTCCGTGTCTTCATCCAGCATGACATTGTTGATCTTGGTGTCGTTGTGGGTGATGCGGGTGGGCAGTATTCCTGCCGTCTGGAGATCCAGCAGACGGTCTACGTCCTGCTCCCGCGCCCTGATGAATTCCAGCTCCGTCCGGCAGGAGGAAAGCCGCCCCCGGGGATCCTGCTCCGCCACTTCCATAAGACGGTTGTAACGGTTCCGGGTGTGATGGAAGCCGGGAATGGTTTCCACAATGTCGTCCGGATTCATGTCGCTGATCAGGTCCTGGAAAGACCCGAAGGCAAAACCGGCCTGATAGGCCTGGCGCGTGTTTTCCACCACGTCGTACGTGTGCGTGCCGGCCAGGTAGTTGTAGCAGCGCCAGATGCCGTCTCCGGGGATGTCTATGTAGTTGCGGCCGCCACGTGCCGGGTAGAGATTCAGGGTCTGCCCGGCGGAGTCTTTCACGCGGCGCAGCACTTTCCAGTTGATATGGCGGGTGACTTTTTCCACGTTGCGCATGACGGCCCTCGGGTCTTTGAAGACATAGTCGTTGATGCGCTGCAGAATGTAGGAGTCTTCCGTCCCGTCGCTTTTGCGGTAGGTGGCTTTGTAAGTGGTATTGATGTGGCCGCTGGGTATTTCCTTGCCGGTGACGAATTCCCCTTCAATGGCGAAGAGGTCTCCGATTCCGGCAATGCGGCACAGCAGCTGGTCGGGATCGGCTGGCGTGGAGAGCGGAGCGTTCATGGGGTTGTGTTTGAGGCAGTGTTGGGCGGAACGGGAATCAGTGGACGAATTTATAGCCTACGAGTTGATCGAGCTTGCTCTTGAGCTGTGCGATGCCGTCTCCGTTGAGAGCGGAAAGGGGGACCACGTCCACCTTCGGGAAGCGCAATCTGAAGCTGGCCAGGTTGTCTTCCGCACCTTCCAGGTCCATTTTATTGGCGACGACAAACCAGGGTTGTTTGGCCAGGTCTTCGCTGTAAAGTTTGATTTCCGTGCGGAGGTTCTGCAAGTCTTCAATGGGGTCGCGTCCTTCGCTTCCGGCCATGTCCAGAACGAAGACGAGCACCTTGCAGCGTGTGATGTGGCGCAGGAATTCGTGTCCCAGGCCGCGGTTGCGGTGTGCGCCTTCAATGATGCCGGGAATGTCCGCCACCACGCAACGGCGGAAACTGTTGAATTCCACCACGCCGATAATGGGTTGAAGTGTCGTGAACGGATAGTTGGCGACTTTCGGCTTGGCTGCGGAAATGTCGCCCAGCAGGGTACTTTTGCCGGCATTGGGGTAGCCCACGAGTCCCGCGTCCGCAATGCGGCGCAGTTCCATGAAAAAGACGCCTTCCTCCCCTTCCGTGCCCAGTTCCGCTTCCGTGGGGGCCTGGTTGGTGGCGGAACGGAAGTGCCAGTTGCCTTTGCCGCCGATGCCGCCCTGGCACAGCGTAAACCGGGTTCCTATTTCCGTCAGGTCCGCGATTTTTTCCAGTTCGATGCCGTCGCCTTCCCGCTCCAGCCACGTGGCTTCCGACATGGAAGAGGCATTGCTGCGGTAGATGATGGTGCCGGGCGGAACTTTCCCAATGACGGATTTCCCGTTTTTGCCGTGTTTTTTAGCTCCCTGGCCGCCTACGCCGTCCGTAGCGATCAGCTTGGGATCATAGAAAAAGGAACGCAGGTCATTCGTGTGCGGATCCACTTCCAGAATGACGCTACCGCCATCGCCGCCGTCCCCGCCGTCCGGGCCGCCCTTGGGCACGAATTTGGCCCTGCGGAAGCTGACCAGCCCGTTTCCTCCCTTTCCTGCCTTGGCAAATATGCGGATGTTGTCAACAAACATGGCTTGATCTTAGGCATTTTTGGCCCGAAAGCAAGACAAGTGCAGGACTGTACGTCCGTTTCCACGGCATGGGATTCATGCCACCTAGGGGGGTGGAATACGTCCGGGAGGGACAAGACCGGCCCGATTGCTGTCTTCCGGATATTTTTCCGAAGGGCCGTATTGGTTTGTTCCCCGCTGGCTGTCCTCGCAAAAAAAGATGATGAGAAGGATGGGGCCCGCCAGCGGAACCAGGTTCAGCAGAAGAAGTGCGCCGCTTTTATTGGTATCATGCAGGCGTCTGCATTCCACGGCCAGAGAAGGGAGCAGCGTGAAGAGCGCCCATAACAGCACCGGGCTTTCTCCTGCCAGAACATGGTTGAAAACCCTGGAGGGCGGCGTCAGGTTCAGCATAAGCGTCAGGCCGAGCATCCACAGGAGAAGGAAAATGACGGTTTGGCCCAGTATCCAATACCAATATTCCGAACGAGTGGCTCTTCCTGAAAAAACGGCGTATTTGGAGAGTACGGACTTGGTTGCGGTTATCAGGGTATAGCCCTTGAAGTCGGGATTTTGAAAGATGTGCTTATGGATGGGCGTGTTCATGTCTTAACGTTTCCTCTGGGCGTTTCCATATATCTGCCGGAAATCATGGCTGTTCCGGCATGCGTTGCCTGTCATAAATTCAGCTGGTTTTATTTTTTGGAAAAAGCTTTTCCAGCACCGGAGAATGGATGGTCGGGATATTTTTCCGAGGGACCATACTGGTTCGTACCCTTTTGACTGTCCGCAAGACACAGGATCAGGATAATCAGGAACCCGATTCCGGGAAGGAGCAGCAGGCAGCTGTACCATCCGCTTTTTCCTGTATCGTGAAGACGGCGGAAGATTACGGCCAGGGTAGGGATGAACAGCAGGATTCCCAAAACCCCTCCGCTGTTGCCTCCGAATATAAACGAAGGCTTCCAGCCCAGGATGGAGCCGAGCAGAAAGCAAAATAGCATCCAGTACCAGAATTCAGACAAGACGGCGCGGCCGGAAAAGCGCGCGTATTTGCGGAAAACACTTTTGACGGCTGTGACCAGGTTGTAGCCGTTAAAAGAAGGAGAGAGGGGGGGCATGAATTTATTAAATCACTTGCAGTCAGAGGTGTCAATAGAGGGTATTGGTGCGGCTTTTCCCCCCATGGAATGCGTGCAAACGGTCTTTTGGATTGAAAAGAAGTACCGGCATGGCATCATCTGTCGCAAATCATGCCCCGCCTTTCCATCCTGCTGCCCGACGGCTCCGAGAAAACCATCGTCCTCCCGAAAAACGGCGAATATTTCGCCCGCATCGGTCGGGATGAACATTGTGAAATTGCCATTCCTTCCCCTTCCGTATCAGGAGAACATGCATTGCTCCAGTACAAGGACGGCGGTTATGTCATTGAAGACCTTGGTTCGACCAATGGTGTCAAAATCAACGGCCTGACTCCCATGGGGCCTGCCGCCCTGTATGAAGGGGACGATATTATTCTGGGAGAAGTGCATTTGAAGTTTTCTGAAGAACCGGGTTCCCTTCCGGCCTCCGGAACGGACGGAGGGAACAGACAGGAAGAATACTTTTCTCCCGCCATGCAGAATTTGCAGCAGCTTGCGGACCAGGCTACCCGCACGGCCCGGAAAAATTACATGTGGATGGCTTTGTACGCCGTTCTGATGTTTTTCCTGGCGCTGTTCGCCGGGCTGACTTACAAGCATTACAAGGTTACCGGAGAACTCCTTCCTTTGCAGTGGCTGGGCATTGAGTCGCCCAAGGACGCCCTGAAATCCCTTGAGAATCAGGAAAACCAGGAGAATCAGGAGGAAGCTCCGCAGGAATAGGCTTTTTTCAGTTTTCCCGCCTTAACAGGTGGAGGAAAGGTCCCGGGACATGTGTTGCTCTTCCGGAAGGGGCAGGAAGGAAGATGTCGCCCCCTGTTCCAGTTCAAGCAGGTATTGCTTGATGGACAACCCTCCTGTATACCCGGTCAGTTTTTTGTTGGCGCCGATGACCCTGTGGCAGGGAATAATAATGCTTATGGGATTGTGCCCGTTGGCTCGGCCTACGGGGCGGCAGGCAGACGGCCTGCCCGTTTGCCGGGCGATGTCGGCATAGCTTCTCGTCTCCCCGTAGGGAATGGTCAGAAGAGCCTGCCAGACGGCTTCTTCAAAGGGAGTGCCCTGCGGAGCAAGCGGCAGGTCAAAAATGCGGCGGGTTCCCCGGAAATATTCGTCAAGCTGTCCGGCGGCCTCTTTCAGCAGGGGAGTATCCTTCCATCGCAGTTGCTCCGGCCGCACCATGTGTCCCCAAAAGATATGCGTGATGGCCGTTCCGTTTTCCACGATGCCGACCGGCCCCAGGGGCGTTTGATGGAGCATCGCCCAGCATTTCTCCGGAAAATTTGTATTCATGGATGGAATATAACACAGGCAGGAGGCCATTTCTCCTTAAATTTTTACCAGGGCCTGAACAGGCTCGCTCCGGAATTTTCAATGGCAAGCATGCATGGGCTGGATTTTGATTGAAAGGCGGACCCTTCAAGTACAGTATTGGTCCATATGATGAAGAAAGGCCTGTTTGCCGTATTGCTGGCGGCGTGTCTGTGCACGTCCGGAAAGGGAGAAAACGTCAATCCTCCCAAGACCCTGCCGGGCGGCTGGGTGTACGTGTGGGGCGACGAGTTCAACGGCACCAAGATCAACCCCAAGAAATGGCAGCCGGAACTGGGTGTTGTCCGCAACCAGGGTTCCCAGCAGACATATACCGCACGCCCGAAGAATTTGCGCGTGAAAGACGGCAATCTGGTGCTGGAGACCCATTTTGAGAAGTTTGCCAACATCAATTACAAGAAAAGCAACGCGGAATGGATTAAAAACACCAAATTCATGCCTTATACTTCCGGCTCCGTCAGCACGCTTAAAACGAAGACTTTCCTGTTTGGCAGACTGGAAGTCCGCGCCAAGCTTCCCAACAAGGCCAAGGGCATCTGGCCCGCTATCTGGCTGCTGGGCAAGAACAAGTGGGGATGGCCCACCAACGGGGAAATTGACATGATGGAAAATATTTCCCAGCAGCCGGACGTGGTTTATTCCACCTTCCATCTGAGCCCGGACGGCGTCTCCAAGAAAGACGCCTCACGCGGCGGCACGGTGAAGATCAACAATCTTTCCGACGATTTCCATATTTACGTTATGGAGTGGGACAAGGACAGCATCAAGCTGATGGTGGACGACAAGCTGGTAAAGTCCATCGACCTGAATACCACAAATTACGCGAATGGGGCGGGCAATCCCTTCCGCACGCCCTTTTACCTGATCCTCAATTCCGCCGTAGGCGGCAACTGGTGTGAAAAAGCTCCCCAGGACGGCACGGGATATCCGGTCGAGTTCCTGATTGACTACGTGCGTTTTTACCAGACCAAGGAACACATGGAGCAGGCCAAGCAGTTTGACCCGGAAACCGGTCTGCCGAAGAAGCAATAAGCCTGTTTTTTCCATATTCCGATGCAAGGGGTTGGAACAGTTCCTCCCCTCTCATTCAGGATTAACTTTTAAGGAATCCTCCTGAAAGAAAAAGCCGCTCTTCCCGGAAAGAAGAGCGGCTTTATGGTTGAAAAGGAAACGGAATTAAAATTCCGTGCCCGTGTGCTGGGTCAGTTCCTGGAAGCGCGCCAGAATGCGGGCGGTCACGGGCCCGATTTTGCCGGAACCCAGTTCGTAGCTGTCCAGTTTGGTGACGGGAACGCATTCCGCGGCCGTTCCGGTCAGGAAGCATTCGTCCGCGCACGTGACCGTGAAGCGGTTCATGGTTTTTTCTTCCGCCGGGATTTGCTGTTCACGGCAGATTTCCAGAACCACGCGGCGGGTGATGCCGTCCAGCGCACCGTCCGTCACCGGGGGCGTATAAACGGTACCGTCCTTCACGATGAAGATGTTGTCCCCCGTGCATTCCGCCACGTTGCCCTGGTCGTTCAGCATCAGGGCTTCCGCCGCTCCCTGGCGCACGGCTTCCACCTTGGCCAGGATATTGTTGAGGTAATTGAGGGATTTCACCTGCGGACAAATGGTGTCCGGACGATTGCGGCGGATGGAACTGGTGATCAGGGACAGGCCGTTTTCATAAACTGCCGGATCGTACAGGGCTATTTTATCCGCGATGATATAAACGCAGGAACGCTTGCAGTTGAAAGGATTGAGGCCCAGGTTGCCGATGCCGCGCGTGACTACCAGGCGGATATAGCCGTCGTCCAGGCCGGAGGCCGCCGCGGTTTCGCAAACGGCTTTGGACAGTTCCTCCTTGCTGTAGGGCATGTCCAGCAGCAGGTAATGGGCGCAGTTGAACAGGCGGTCCATGTGGTCTTCCAGCCGGAAGACGCGCCTGTTGTAAAAGCGGATGCCCTCAAAAATACCGTCGCCGTAAAGTGTGCCATGATCAAACACGGAGGTCTTGGCTTCCTCCTGTTCCACTAGCTTGCCGTCTAACCAAATCTTCATTGTCGTTTAAAATTAGGAAATTGTTTGTGCCGGAGCAGGATAGCCGCATTTGTCCGCCGGGGAAAGCTATAAATTCACGCGTGAGGGAAAAGTTCCGTCAATCACGGTCCTTCACGGAAGCCTCGCGCGCGCGAAATTATTATGACGGTATTCGTGGAGCAGGCTTGACATTTATTTTCCCGTGCCTTTAGCTCTCGCGCGAAATGTCAGATCCTTCCAAGTTCCGCAATCTCGCCATCATCGCTCACGTTGACCATGGAAAAACGACCCTGGTTGACCAACTTCTGCAGGCGGGCGGCGCCTACCGGGCCAACCAGGCCGTGCAGGAACGCGCCATGGATTCCATGGATCTGGAACGTGAAAAAGGCATCACGATCAAGGCGAAGAACACTTCCATCCTCTGGAACGGATACACCATCAACATTGTTGATACTCCAGGACACGCCGACTTCGGCGGTGAAGTGGAACGCGTGATGAAGATGGTGGACGGCGTTCTTCTGGTGGTGGATGCTTTTGAAGGGCCGCAGGCCCAGACGCGCTTCGTGCTCCGCAAGGCTCTCCAGGAAGGATTGATGCCTATCGTGGTGATCAACAAGATCGACCGTCCGCACGCCGATCCCGCCGCCGTGCATGACCAGGTGCTGGAATTGTTCCTGGAACTGGGCGCTACGGATGAACAGTTTGAAGCCCCCTTCGTGTACGGGTCCGCCCGCGACGGCTATTTCATGAATTCCATGGAAGGGGAGCCCCCCGTGGACTGCACACCCCTCCTGTTCAAGATTGTGGAACATATCCCGGCACCGAAGGACGCCGACCCGGAAGGGGAGTTCAAGATGCTCGTTTCCAACATTGACTGGGATGATTATGTGGGCCGTGTCGCCATTGGCCGCATCACTTCCGGTTCCGTAAAGAAGGGAGACACCGTCTGGCTCCACCAGAGCGGGGGAGTTTCCGTTTCCGGCAAGGTTACCCGCATGTTTGAATATTCCGGACTGGGCACCACGGATTCCGCCGTGGGCGTGGCGGGCAATATTGTGGGCGTAGCGGGGTTTGAGAACGTAAATATCGGTGAAACCCTCGGCGGTTCCCAGGAGACGGAACCGTTGCCATTCGTGGCGATTGACCCGCCTACGATTTCCATGGAATTTTCCATCAACAACGGTCCCTTTGGCGGCCGTGACGGCAAGAACGTCACTTCCCGTGTGATTCGCGACCGCCTGATGCGGGAGATGCGTACGAACATTTCCATCCAGGTGGAGGATACGGACAAGGCTGGCGTGTTCTCCGTTTCCGCCCGCGGGGCCATGCAGATTGCCGTGCTTGTGGAAACCATGCGCCGTGAAAATTACGAGCTGTGCGTTTCCCGTCCCACCGTGATCATGAAAAGGGATGAGAACGACCGCCTGACGGAGCCGTACGAGACGATTTACGTGGAAGTGCCGGACGAATATTCCAACGGCGTCATGAAGCTCCTGAACGCCCGCAAGGGACAGATGGAAGACATGGTATGCAAGGAGGGCACGGGCCATACCTTCATCCAGGCGTACATCCCCACCCGCGGCATCATCGGGTTTGAATTCGAGCTGGTGAACCTGACGTCCGGCCACGGCATTTTCTCCCACCTGTTCCGGGATTACGGCCCCTACGCCGGGGAAATCACCACGCGCACCACGGGCACGCTTGTTTCCATGGAAACGGGAGTTTCCACTCCCTTCGCCCTGGCCGCCCTGGAAGAGCGCGGGCGCCTGTTCGTGGGGCCGCAGGAGGACATTTACGAAGGGCAGATCGTGGGTGAAAACCCGCGCCAGATGGACATGCCCGTGAATCCGTGCAAGGAAAAGCATTTGAACAACATCCGTTCCGCCACGAAGGGGGACGGCATCCAGCTTTCACCTCCCGTCAACTTCTCCCTGGAACGCGCTATTGAATACATTGAAGCGGATGAACTGGTAGAGGCTACTCCTCATTTCATCCGCCTGCGCAAGCGCATCCTGAACGCCAACGACCGCGTGAGGGAGTCCCGCAAAGCCGGCAACTAGCCGCCCGGAATAGGGAACGAATGGCCCCGTATCTGGGATTGCGTCCCCGTTGATGTTGAGATAGGATAGGGATCATGGACGATAGCCGGATTCCTTCTTCCTCAGCCTCCGTGCGCATGCTTACAGAAATTTTGCGTGAGTTGGGCCCCTTCCTTTACATGATCAACCAGGGCAATGTAGGGGACGCATTGATTGCGGCATCCACCGTTGCCCTGTTTGAAAAGGAGGGGCTGCCCTTCATTCCCTGCGGGCAGAATCTCCCTTCCGGCATGGAGGAAATCGTCCTTGTGTATGGCGGCGGCGGAGGTTTTGTTCCCTGGTTCGGCATGTTGCCTCATTATGTGCAGCTTTTCTCCGATTCGCGTATCCGGAGGTGCGTGATCCTTCCGCAGAGTTTCAGGGAATGTGATGAACTGGTGGACGTATTGGACGAGCGTTTTACCGTATGCTGCCGGGAACGCGCCAGTTATGAGTATTGCCTGTCCCGGAATGGGCGGGCGCGTTTCCTGCTGGCAGATGATATGGCGCTGGTGGCAGACGCCGGGATGTTGAAAAAACGGCGCATTCCCCTGCCGCTTCTGAAAATGGAGGAACGGGCATGGGGCAAATGCATGAAAAGAGATATAAAGGTTTCCCTGGTCGCGCTGGAGGGAGGTGGAAAACTGGCCGTCTGCCTGCGCCGTGATCCGGAAAGCACGGGCCGGGCGGAAGCTCTGGCCTCCCTTCCCCTGAATACGGATATTTCCCTGTATTTCATGCGTGTGATTGATGACATACCCCATGCCTTTGCCTATACCAGGTGGCTTTTAAAGGCGCTGGATCAGGCGGACGTTATTTTGACGGACAGGTTGCATGTAGGCATTTCCGGAGCGCTTCTGGGCAAGGAGGTTTTTTTGATGGACAACGTTTACGGCAAGATTTCCGGAATTTATGAATTGTCCCTGCGGGAACGTTTTCCCCGCCTGCATGTATTGAATGAGTTGAATGAATTTCCCTGGGTGGACAAGGTTTTGGCCGCTCCGGATATGGCCCGCTGCCGGAAAAAGAAAGCGGCGTACGCCCGGAAGATAGGGAAGGCCGCCACTTTGTCCAAATACCTTTATTACCGCAAGGAGGAGAACGGAGTGCTCCGCATCAAAGTCTGCGGATTACGGGTCTGCAAGAAACGGCTGGGGCCTCCTCCGGTGGGGAAGGCGGGAACTTCTTCCCTTTAATGTCTGGACCACTGGAAAGACTGGGAGAATCGTTTGCGGAGGTAAAGGAGGCAGAGGCGGTGTTTTTCCTGTTGTGTCAGGGCGTTGGAAATCGGGATAAGACTCTCCGTTTCCTTCCTGAAATGCGGATCTTGCAGCATACTCAGAACCAGGAATCGGACAGGGTCTTTCCGGAAGGGCGCCAGATTGAAAACTCCGGAGAATAGGGAAAGTTTTTCCAGCAGAAAAAGCTGCGAAATGGTGCGGCGGCATTTCGCATACCTGCCGCAGTTTTCCACACGTTCCAGACAGACGTTTAGCGCCTTATACGCCGGAGGATAATCCGCAATAATGGCGGTTTTCCGGGACCGCGTCAAGTCAAGACCATGCATTTGAAAACGGGTGGTTTCCGTTTCACAGCCTTGAAGGATGTGGGATTCCAGGTGAAAAGCGCAATATTCTGTTTTATCCCGTCTGGTGAAGCTGGGATGGTTGATTTCACAGGAAGTGGAATAGTAGTAGGAAGAAAACAGGCCGTTTAACGCCAGAATGCTTCCGGCATCCAGAAAGGGAAAGAAGTTCAGATATCCTTCATTACCATAAAAATCAGAGAGGGTGGAGTCCATCCAGACGAATTCCTTGTGCTGTTCTACTGCAAATTTCCGGCAGAGCTCTCTGCGGCCATCCAGCAGTTCCCGGCTACCCCAGTGGGAGCCGCAGTTGTTATGAAACAGATGGGTGACAGGTATGTTCGCCTTTTCCAGTTCTGCAATGGTGCACAGAGAATCCACCCCCAGGGAGCCACCCGTGCCGATGCGGAAGCCGGGAATGGAAGGAAGTGTTTCCACACGAACTTCTTCAGCGAGTCTAATGGGTTTCAGAAAAGATCCTACTCCCGTCAGAATATGGGCGAGAAGTCGTATGCCGAAGTGGTACAGACGCGGGGAGATGGCAGGAAGGACGCGCACCTGCCCGCCTTGCTGGGAAATCCAGGGTAGCAAGGCCACAAGGGCTCCGTCCGCCCTGCGGGGATCCAAAAAGTCACGGAAACGGGAGTCTACCGTAAATGAAAGCGTGCGGGGCGCCTGCCCGTCCTGAAGAATAGGGTAGGAGATGGTGACCGTATCTCCCTCTGTCTGTATGGATGGATGATCAATCGTGATCATGAACGTTGAAAAAGCCGGCGAATTTTAGATCCCATACCGGTTGGCGGAAGATCCTTTTCCGCCAGCCGCCGTTCCAGGGTGGTCACCCACGGCTCTTTCCCCAAGCCGTTGGCCTTGGCATGCTTGAGTATTTCCTGGGCATAGAGAACACGGAAAGGTCGGTTGAACTGAATTTGGGAGATGTCTTCATTCATGGCGTTACGCGGCATGCAGGCTATCCTGTCTCTGGGTACTCCCATGGCCATGAAGTTCATGATCGTCAGGCGGCATTTGGTGCATATGCCGCAGTTGCCGGAAGCGTCTTCCCCTTCCCAGCAGCACCTGAGCAGAGACATGGCCTTGTCCCATTGGGCCACGACAGCGGCCTTTTCCGTACGGTCGTATCCCATTCCGTCCGTAACGGCCTCCTTGCTGTGGGAGCCAAGGTAATGGTCCGTGATAGGGTTGGAAGCCCAGGGATAGGAGAAGGAATCATAGGAGCCTTCACTGCCGGCCATAAAATAGCCGAAGCGGGAGGTGAAAACGCGCATGCCTCCCATCAGCATGGTGTGGTAGGTCATTTCATAATCCATCCCCATTTCTCGGAAATTGGTCCGGAGGCGGTAGAATTGGCGGATGCCAATGTCTTCCAGCAGTTCATTCGCTTTGGAGAAAGCCTTGTCAAAATGCTCCTGGTTGCTTTCCGCAATGTCTGCTCCCTGGAACATCACGCAGGCCGTCAGATTCAGCGCTTGAGGGCCTGCCAGTCCTTTCCGGTGGCGGTAGGCGGTGAAACAGGCGTCCAGACCTCCGGAAAAGCAAGAGATGGCTTCTTCCCGCTGGGGAACGGTGGAGTCATCACGCATGGCAGAGCTTCTGATGGTGATGCGGTGGAATGTTTCAGGCATCCAGCGGTTCCAGGCTTCTGCGTAGCGGTCCAGATTAACCAGCAGGGAACGGGAGAGGCACCCCGGTCCCGTAACGGAGAATTCGCCTCCCGTTTCCATCATTTTATGGATGAAGAAAATGCACCAGGCGTCCGCTAGGTCGTCTTCGTCAATGTCCACGTTCCCGGTTGATTCAATGTCCATGTATTGATGAATTTTCCGATCTGCGGCTGTGGAGAGGACTGCTTTCAGCGTGGTTCGGTGCGGGGAGTGTACCTCGGGGGGAAGAATGCGGAGTTCGTGAGTCATGCCGGAACGGAGTTGGTCTTAAAGACAGACGAACCTTAACGGATAAGAAATCCGCCAACCGGACGGGAATAGAACATTTTCTCTGAACCATTCATTCGACAGAGAGTTTGGAAGAAAAATGTATAGGGCGTTTTTTTCCATTCTTTCTTCCATTCTCTCCCCTTCTGCCGCTACCCCTTCTCCCTCAAAAAAACATATTGTCTGCGGATTTCTTATCCGCTATCTGCAGAACGAAAAAATGCCCGGTTTCTTTCGGGAAACCGGGCATTGCATCAAAGCCGTTGAAAGGCTGTTCAGATCTTGCCGAACAGGGTCTTGCCGGCGGACATGAGGTTGTCTGCGGCTTCCTGGAGACGGGCGGCAACGCCCTTTTCACCCTTGGCGAGATAGGAGCGGGGATCGTAGTCCTTCTTGTTGCCGACTTCACCGTCAATCTTGAGCACTCCGTTGATGTGCTCGCAGATATGGGTGACGATCGGGCGGGTGAAGGCGTACTGCGTATCGGTGTCGATGTTCATCTTCACCACGCCGTAGGAGACGGCTTCACGGATGTCGGACAGTTCGGAACCGGAACCGCCGTGGAAGACGAGGGGCATGCGCGCTTCTTCGCCGTGCTTGGCGGCTACGGCGTCCTGGCCGTCGCGCAGGATGCTGGGCTTCAGCTTGACGTGGCCGGGCTTGTAGACGCCGTGAACGTTGCCGAAGGTGGCCGCAAGCATGAATTTGCCGATCGGAGCCAGGGCTTCGTAGGTCATCAGCATGTCTTCCGGAGACGTGTAAAGCTTGTCGGCCGGGTGGCCGGAATTGTCCACGCCGTCTTCTTCACCGCCCACGACGCCGATTTCAATTTCAAGGACGATGCCCAGTTCGGCGCATTCCTTCAGCAGTTCCTGGGAAAGCTTGAGGTTTTCGGCCATGGGCAGGGTGGAGGCATCCAGCATGTGGGAGTTGAAAAGGGGAGCTTCACCCCGTTCCACGCGGCGGCGGGATTCGGCCAGGAGGGGACGCAGGAAGGTATCTACGTGTTCGGGCTGGCAGTGGTCCGTGTGCAAGCCTACGAGCACCTGGTGCTCTTCAGCCAGGCGGCGGGTGGCTTCCGCCAGAACAATGGCGCCGATGGCGGAGCTGCCGACGGAGGTGCCGGAGGCGAATTTGCCGCCGCCGATGGAAACCTGGATGATGCCGTCGCTCTTGGCTTCGGAGAAGGCGCGGAGGGCGCCGTTGATCACTTCAATCGTGGTTACGTTAACGGCAGGGTAGGCGTAGCCTTCCTTCTTGGCCGTTTCAAGCATGGTGATGTATTGTTCTGGTGTGGCTATTGGCATAACGGGGTTATGATAGGCGCTTTTTCAGGGAAGGGCAAGACTGAACTCCGGCGCTCGCGGTACGGCGCGGCGTCCGTGATTTTTCTGGGGTTCCGTTTACTCGCGGATCATTTTGGCATCCGGCTGCGCCGGGTCTCCGGAGTCCGTCCGGTAGTTGATCTTCAGGGCATCCAGGAAAGGCTTGTGTTTGTCTAGGCGTTCCTTGAAATCAGTGAAATCCTTGCGGTCGGCCGGGGTCCATCCCAGTTCCGCCATGGCGAACATGCGGGGAAAAACCATGTATTGCCACTTGGCCAGCGTGGTCATGTATTCGCTCCAGCAGCTGGCCTGGACGCCCAGGACGTTTTTCTCCTCCTCCCTGGTAAGTCCGGAAGGAATGGGGTTCATATTGTACACCTTTTGCAGGGGGATGGTGGAGAAGGTGGCCATTTCGTACTCCGGGCCTTCCGGATGGGGGCCTTCCTGCCGGATGAGATAGGTGCTTTCAAAGGGCGTCATGATGACTTTGTTTCCTTTCTTGATGGCTTCCCTGGCAATTCCCGGCTGGTGCCACACCATCAGAATGGCTGTTTTAGAAAGCCCTCCTTCCCGTATTTCATCCCAGCCGATCATCTGCCGTCCTCGGGAGCGGACGGATTTTTCCACGCAGTGGATGAAGTAGCTCTGAAGCTCCTGTTCGTTTTTCAGCCCGTTCTTTTTCATAACAGCCTGGGCTGTTGCGGAGTTTTTCCACTGCTGCTTCGGTGCTTCATCTCCTCCCATATGAATGTAGGGGGAATTCGGAAAAAGCTGGCAGACCTCTTCTATGATGCCGTCAATGAATTTGAAAGTGGCTTCTGTGGGGCTGAACGTAAAGGGCAGGATTCCCCAGCGTGTTGCGACGCGTGGCTTGTATCCGGGAATGTCGCTGTTGCCGAATTCGGGATAGGCGGTGATGGCTGCGGCTGCGTGCCCCGGCGTTTCTATTTCCGGAACAATGGTGATATGCCTGTTTCTAGCGTAGTCCACCAGTTCCTTCACTTCCTTTTGAGTGTAAAAGAAGGTAAAGGGTTTGCCGTCTCCCTTGTTGCGGTTGCCGGGAACGGGGCTTTCCGGGCGGGTGGCTCCGATGGAAGTGAGCTTCGGGTACTTTTTGATTTCCAGGCGCCAGCCCTGGTCTTCCGTCAAATGCCAGTGAATGGTGTTTACCTTGTATTGCGCCAGCAGGTCGATTATGCCTTTCAGTTCTGTTACGGAAAGAGGGTTGCGGCCGCTGTCAATCATGATGCCCCTCCATGAAAAACGGGGGCTGTCCGTCACATTCATGCAGGGAATGGCCCATTTCCCCGCCGCGTCTTTTGTCAGGGATTGCTTGAGGGTTTGGGCCGCATAAAAGGCTCCGGCCGGGGAAGTGCAGGAAATGGTGATTCCCTGTGTAGTGACTTTAATGGAATACCATTCCGGAGAAAGGGAGGAATTCTTTTTCAGGAGTATCTGCACGGCATTGTTCGCGTTCTGCACGGGCACCGCCTTGATTTGATGAATATTGTTGGAAAAACCGGTCAGAAAGGAGGACAGGCACGCTTTGTCCCCTGCTTTGAGGATGGGCAGGCTGTTGTTGATTAAAAATCCCGGCTTGTCCTTTTCTACGGACAGCGCTGCCGGAAGGGGAATAATGGCGGGATTGCCCTCTACAGGGCCGGAAGGAAGGGAAAGGGCCGCGGGCACGAACAGGAGAACGGTGGCAAGAAGAAGGTTTTTGGGAAGCATGAGCATGGAATAAGTGAATCGCCTAGCGAATAATGCATTTTTCCGGGCATTGCAAGGAAACTCCCTGGGAAGCCGTTTTTGCCGGACAGGTGAAAGGGCCGCTCCGGAAAAGCGGAGTGGCCCTGTGAATGGATCAGTGGTCTGGGGAAGGGAAAGCGGTCAGGAAAAGCCCCTGATACCGTTGGGGTGGTAACGGGTTTGAAAAAAAGGCGGTTTCCGGCACGCTCCCGTAAACGGGACTATTCGGGGATGATTTCCCCGGCAATGAGGTCTTCCCAGGTCTGGCGGCGGCGGATGACGTTCCATTGGCTTCCATCTACCAGTACCTCTTCCGCCATCGGACGGGAGTTGTAGTTGGAAGACATGGAAAAGCCATAGGCTCCGGCGGAAAGAACGGCCAGCAATTCTCCCTGCCGCACGTCCGTCATTTTCCTGTCCTGGGCCAGGAAGTCCCCGGATTCGCAGATGGGCCCCACGACGTCCGCTGTGATGCAGGATTCCGAGAGATGCTCCCTGACCGGAATAATTTCATGGTATCCCTGATAGAGGGCCGGGCGGATGAGGTCGTTCATTCCCGCGTCCACTATCTTGAAAGTCTTTGCCTTGCCTGATTTTTCATACAGGCAGCGCGTGATGAGGGCTCCGGCGTTGCCGACGATCAGACGTCCCGGCTCCACAATGATATGCAGCCCCAGAGGCTGAAGGACGGGAACGACGGCCTGGGCGTATGTGCTCAGCGTAAGCTGGGCGCAATCCTCGTTCCACCATTCCTGAACGCCTGATTCCAGGGAGTTCTGGTAAACAATGCCGATACCGCCGCCGATGGAGAAGAATTCAATGCCGTGCTTTTCCTTCAGCCGTGCGGCCAGGGGCGCCACTTTCCTGACGGCCTCCATAAAGGGCTTTGCCTGGGTGAGCTGGGAGCCGATGTGCATTTGCAGCCCCTTCAGATGGACGTGCGGCAATTCGCGGGCGGTCATTTCATACAGGGACTCGATCTGTTCGAAATCCACCCCGAATTTGTTCTCCGACTTGCCGGTGGTGATATACTTGTGCGTGCCCGCCTCCACGTTGGGGTTGACGCGGACGGCTACCGGGGCCGTGAGGTTCATGGAGGCGGCAATATCGTTGATCGCTCGCATTTCCGCCTCGGATTCCACGTTGAAGCAGTAAATGCCCTGCTCCAGGGCATAGCGGATTTCCTTTTCCGTCTTTCCTACGCCGGCGTACGTGCATTTTGCCGGATCTCCTCCGGCCTTGATAACGCGGAAGAGTTCTCCGCCGGACACGATGTCGAATCCCGCTCCGTTGCGGGCCATGAGGTTCAGAATGGCAATGTTGGAGCACGCCTTCACCGCATACGCTACTTCCGCGTTCAGCGGCTCCAGGGATTCCCTCAGGCGGTGGAAGTGGCTCAGAATGGTATGTTTGCTGTAAACGTACAGGGGAGTCCCCTCCTTGTCCGCCAGTTCTTGGAGGTTGACGTTTTCACAGTACAGCAAGCCGTTTTTGTAAGCGAATGAGTGCATGGGTTTATTCCTTGTTGATGTTTTCGTTTGTTTTCCCGGAATGACGAGGAGGGAGCGGGAATCTGGATACGGGGGGATTGTCAACGAGCTGGGCGATCCACGCCAGATCCTTGGAGCTTTCCAGGCCCAGCTTCACCAGCATGGTGATGGGGACGGCCAGAAGCATGCCGATAGGCCCCCATACCCAGCCCCAGAAGATGACGGAGAGAAGGACCATGCTGGTGACGATCCCGAACTGGCGTCCCAGCAGCATGGGCTCCAGGCAGTTGCCCAGGGCCGTGTTGATGAGCAGGTACCCTCCCGCCACGATGATGCCCGCCGTGGGGCTGATGAGCAGCAGGGCCAGCAGCGTGGGGGGAATGGCGGCGATGATGGAGCCGAACGTGGGAATGAAATTGAGCGCGAAAGCCACGATGCCCCAGAGCAGGGGGAAGTCCACCCCCATGTAATAGCAGAGCAGGAAAGCCAGCAGACCGGTGAGGGCGCTGATGAATGTCTTGATGACCAGGTATTTCTGGACACCTTCAAGCGCTTTGGAGAATTTGCGGATACCCGTGTCGCTGTTGCTTCCCAGCTTGTTGATGTTTGCCCGGAATCTGGGGGCTTCCCCCAGGAAAAAGGTCATCAGAATCAGGATCAGGGTGGTGAAGGTGAGCATGGAGGCCAGTTGCCCCATGACCCCGGTGGAAAGAGCCACAATGCGCTGGCTGTTGAGGATGTCGGGAATTTCCTGCAGCATCTGGTCCGCCAGATTGTTCCAGTCCCTTTCAATCAGGAAGGCGCGGAATTCGTGGACTTTTTCAAACAGTAGAGGATAATATTTGGCATTGATGGTCTTGGCCAGGTCCTGCCCCAGATACTGGGCCAGATAACCGAGGCCGACCAGGACGCCGAAGTCCATGATGACCGTAAACAGGACTGCCAGCCAGTGCGGAAAACGGAGCTTGTTTTTGAAAAATGTGGTGATCGGGTAACTGACGATCGCCAGAAACCCGGACAGGACGATGGGGAGTAGCACCTGCTTGCCTGCCTGAAGCCCGGCCGTGATAATAATGGCGCTTGCCAGCATAAGCAGGATTTTCAAGCCTTCTTTTCCGGGTTCTTTCTGAGGAGTCATCAATGGATTGGGGTGAAATGAGCCGGATAATGTTGGTCGAATTTGCCGGGGATTGCAATATCAAAGGGCTGCATTTTGATGATTTGCATCAGCGGCGTGCTTTCGGAAAAAGGGTTCCAGGTCTGCAAACCGCGTCAGCAGCCAGTCGGGGCGGCGTTCTTCCAGTCCCTTGACGTTGGCTCCGGGAGCCCATCCCGCGGCAATAATGCGGACGGGTACGGCACGGCATGCGTCCACGTCCGACGGGGAGTCTCCAATGTAAACCGCTTCCCGTGCGGAAGCTCCCAGGCGTTCCAGAGCCCGGTTGATGCGGTCCGTTTTTACGCCGCCTTCCGGAGAACCCGTTTCCAGCACGGGAAAAAAACCGTCCAAATGAAAAAACTTGAGGGAAATATCCGCACTTTCCCTGCGTTTGCCCGTAACCATCGCCAGACGAATGCCGCTGTTGCGGAGACTGTGGAGCAATTCGACCGTGCCGGCAAACGGAGCGGGAGCCATTTCCGCATGCAATTCCTGATAATAATGGATAAACAATTCGCGCCCGCGTTCGTGCCATTCCGGTTTGCCGGGAAACAGCTTCCGGATGACGCCTAAATCGTCCGGACCGAAATTCCGTTCTATTTCCCTATCTGTCAGGACTCTTCCGTCCAGATCATTTACCGCCCGGCGGAAAGCTTCCAGGCACAAGGGGATCGTGTCTGCAAGGGTGCCGTCAAAATCGAAAATGGCAGTCTTGATCATCTGGCCGTACCCTACATGCCGCATCCCGCAGGTTCAAGGGGAAAGCCGTGCCGGAATAGTCATGATGACAGAGGCCCTCGGATGGGCGGGAGACGTGTCATGCCGCGTGCAAAGATCAACGTTCCGGCGGCTGGCAGCCTCTAATTCCTTTATGCAAGGAGCGGCTCCCAAAGTTTATTTGTCCCTGTGGAACGTCATTGCATTGGGGATAGGCTCCATGGTGGGAGCGGGCATATTCGCCCTGATGGGTCAGGCGACCCTCATGGCGGGCAAAAACGTGTACTGGTCCTTCCTGATTGGCGGAGTGGCCGCCCTGCTTTCCGGTTATACCTATGCGCGCCTCGGGTCCCGTTATCCCGGTTCCGGCGGCATTATGGATTATTTCAACAAGGGATTCTCCCACAAAACGCTGGCCGGGGCCCTCACACTGATTTATCTGGGCACGCTGGTCATCACGGTGGCCCTGGTGGCCAAATCCTTCGGGGCGTACGCTTCCCGCCTGTTCCTGCCGGATGAATCCGTCACGGTGTTTACTACGGGTCTTTTTTCCAGTATTGCCATTCTGCTGCTTGGGGCGCTGAACATGGGAGGCGTCAAGGCCGTCGGCAAGTCGGAAGTGGTGCTGGTAGCCTTCAAACTGCTGATTCTGACCATCCTGATGCTCGCCAGCTTCGGTTCTTCCGTGCCCGTTGGGGCGGACGTCATTCCCGTCAAGGGCCTGGACGGACTGCTGGGAAGCGTGGGCCTCACCTTCTTTGCCTTTGCCGGATACGGCATGATGGCCAACACGGCCGGCAATCTTCAAAATCCCGCCAGGACGCTTCCCCGCGCCATCTTTCTGGCGATCGGCGTTGTGATGGTTTTGTATCTGGTGCTGTCATACGTAGTTCTGACCAATGTCTCCGCGTCCTCCCTGGACAAGCATGCGGAAACCGCCGTGGCGCAGGCGGCCTTTCCTGTTTTGGGCGTATGGGGATTCGTGGCCGTATCCGTGGCGGCCCTGATTGCGACGGCATCCGCAATCAACGCCACAATGTTCAGCATGCTGGACATTTCCAGGGGATTGGCCCGCAACGGGCAGTTGAACGCCATGTTCAAACAGCCTTTCTGGGGAAGGGGAACGCAGGGCTTCTTCTATCTGCTGCTGGGTATTCTGGTGCTGACCAACGCGTTTAATCTTGTCGCCATCGCCAACCTTGCGGGGGCCTGTTTCCTGATCAGTTATCTGGCCGTATTCGTGGCCCACTGGCGGCTGCGGAAGGAGACGCACGGAAACGCCCTGCTGATCATTGCCGGATTTGTCTTGATGCTGGGCATTCTGGCGGCCTTCTTCTACCAGATGTTTTTCAGCCAGCCTTACCTCATTCCGCTGATCGTGCTGTTTGTTGCCGGCTGCTTTATACTGGAAATCGTAATCCGGAAAAAGATTGGGCCCAAGGGCGCCTGAGGGTGGAATCTGATCTGAAAAGGATTTGGTTTGAGGAATTCTTTTCAAAACGCTCCCTGTGGGAAAACTTTCCTTTTGCTCTGGAAAAAATCTGACTATTAAGCTGAGGGATCATTGATTAATGATAGCTTAAATGGTCGTGAAAAGATGTGGGACATTCGTGTAGCGCATGGCAGTGCTAAGGCCATATCTTTTTTATTTTAATATATTTTCTGATTTGAAGCGGTGCTTGTAAAGAGCCTTATCATAAGAACAGATGGATTGCGGCATTTCATGGATGGGATACAGGGAGTGATTTCTTGGGGAAGTGGATTTTCCTGAATCAGACGGTATCATATTTCCAGTCAGCTAGAAGAACCGTGGTTCTGGGAAGGTGATTAATCAATGCGACTGTTCTTTTGCGATCTTAATTAATGAGTTCTTCACTTGGGCACATTGCTCAAAAACTGCCCTGACTGCTGGCCAAAAAGCCCGCTCCCTCTGTATCCTTTCTTCTCTTAAAAACGGGGGTGTTCACACGTAAACGTATAAGGCGTGGAAACCCTTGTGGCACAAATTATTGCCATAATCATTCAAGGTAAGTTGCCTGTAATGTCCTCTCCCTTTTATCCCTTGTGCCGTTGAATTAAACAACTAATTCTGATCCTGATTTTTACATTTTTCAAATCATTCAAAAACCTAAGTTACAAGACAATGAACAATACCGACAACACCCTGGATCCCCGCTATCCCTTTGTTCCCATGTTCGCCAATGGGCTCCCACAAGGCGACTTCTACGTCAACGGAATCACCGCTCCCGTTCTCATCTCCCCACGCTCCGTTTCCGATGACACTCGCCATGAATGGACCGGATACCTCAAAATTATGAAAGGCGGAACCTATTTCCTTTCCCTGGCCGCCGATTCCTCCATCTCCCTGTCCATTCCCTTCAAGAATGTGGAACTCATCCAAGAAGCAAAAGACCTTTCCGTCAAGCCGGAGAGCGTCGTACTGGAACAGGGGTATTACTGGTGTCAAATCGTCCATGAGCACTACACCGCCCTGGGCTCCGCACAAGAGTTCTGCCTTGCCATTCTCTCCGACAAGGCGGATGTGCCCGACATCAATTCCTACCTCGAACCCAATGTAACTCCTCCGGACAGGGAAGGAGAGGAAGTCATCGCCCTGGTCAATCTCTATCGGGATGAAGAGGATGAGGGTACTTCAAGCAGTTCTTCGGAAGGAGGAGGGTTTGATTTTGAGTTTGATCCCAAATCAAGCAGCTCCAGCTCCAGTTCCAGTTCCAGCTCCAGCTCCAGCTCCAGCTCCAGCTCC
>ENA-ORLF01000076-ORLF01000076.1-human-gut-metagenome-genome-assembly--contig:-NODE-76-length-53598-cov-6.66474_pt1 | contig 53598 bp, 36 predicted proteins | sample MGYA00243066_ERZ508822 | MGnify/ENA primary metagenome ERZ508822 (study PRJEB26277, sample SAMN04329791) | human gut metagenome | biome: human-associated habitat | host: Homo sapiens | place: USA... | reverse complement strand
AAAGGACTTGCTGGGGTAAAAGGCGCCCAAGGGCTTTCCGATTCCTTTGCGCACTCCCATGTTCCTGCTCTTTTTATGCAGCCTGTCATTTATGGAAGTAGAAAAACAGCAAGCCGAGCCTTTTTACTCAGCTTGCTGTTTTATATTGTTCCCGCAAGAAAAAAAGCCGCCGATAAATTCGAGTGTTAGCCTTCCGAACTCCTTCCTGCATGAAAGTTTCCATGCGCAGTATACACCTTCAGGCGGTTTTTTCTGCGCAGTGCAAAATCACTTCTTTTCCGGTACGCGCTCAAACGCCATTCGCGCCCCATTCCGGCACTGAATCACGCCACAGTACCGAAACCCGAACCGCTCAATCTGGCGCTGCATCGGAAGATTGAGCGCATGGGTGTCAATTCGCAAGTGCGGCTGCATCGCCATCGCAAACGCCATCACCTCGGCAAACACGCCCCGATGTGTCCCGTCCGACGCAACGCGATGAATCGTCGCATATGGGCGGTCAGACAGCCACGCGCCATCAATCTCCGCATACGTCGGGTCATCCCCGGTCAGGAACGCGAACGCGCCGTAAATCCCCGTATCATCCGCCAGCACATGCAGTCCGCCGCGCGCCATATCGCCGCGAAGCACCTCGTCCGTCGGATACCCCGGCTCCCACTGGTTCGGATTCCCCTGCGCTGCCATATACGCGCGCGCGGCATCAAACACGCGCCGCATTTCCGGCAGATCCGCCTCCGTCGCCCGTCGAATCATTGGTTGACCTCCTGCAAGATGGTTTCGGAGATGATTATAGCGCATTGAAGGGGGCGTGTCAAATCGAGGGGAATGCAAGTACAGCGCATCTTGCCATTCCCACGCGGATTGCGAAAAAACCGAATGTTCCGGGATACAAGAACCTTGACGAGCTTTTGGCGGCATTGAAAAAGTGATGGGCGCATATCATCGTGAAGAGGGCGGCATGGGCTGCCCTCTTTGGGTGTCGGCGGACGGGTTGTTCGGAATATAACCGCAAGCTCCGCTATATTTATGAAGTTTTTCTGAGTATAATCGCAAAAATGTTTGACTTGCCCCTCATTTTAGGATATACTACCCTTATCGGAGGTGATTTTTGTGATAGATAGACCCTTATATATGGACAAAATCATGGCGTACACCGATACGCCGTTTGTGAAGATTCTCACCGGCGTGCGCCGCTGCGGGAAATCCACCATTCTCAAAATGATTATGGAGCGCCTGAAAACGGAGCGGCATATTCCCGACGAGCGTATCATCAGCTGCCGCTACGATTCGATGGAATATGTGGATTTGACCGCAAAGGACATGTATGACCAGCTGAAATCCCGCCTGTCAACAGAAGGGAAAACGTACTTGTTCCTTGACGAAGTGCAGGAAATCGAGGGATGGGAGCGGGTCGTGAATTCGCTGGCGTCCGATTTTGATGTGGACTTGTATGTCACCGGCTCGAATTCCCGCATGATGTCCTCCGAAATCGCCACTTACCTGACCGGGCGGTATATCTCCTTCCGCATTTTCACGCTGTCTTTCGGCGAATATCTGATGTTCAAGCGGCAGTATGCGCCCGTCAGCGACGCAAAAACAGAGCTGGCGAACTATGTCCGTCTCGGCGGATTTCCGGCGACGCACCTGCAAGCCTATTCGCAGGAGGAAGTCTACACCATCGTGCGCGATATTTACAATTCCACAATTTTTTCCGACATCGTCCGCCGCAGTCAAATCAGAAAAATCGACCAGTTGGAACGTATCGTCAAATACACCTTCAACAACGTCGGCAACACCTTCTCCGCGAAGTCCATTGCCGACTATCTGAAATCGGAGCATCATTCGCTGGACAACGAAACAGTTTACAACTACTTGGAGAAGCTCGAAAAGGCGTACCTGCTGCACCGCTGCATCCGCTATGACTTGCAGGGGCGCGAGCTCTTGAAGACGCAGGAGAAATTCTATCTGGCGGATGTCGCTCTGCGGTACAGCGTGCTGGGCTATGACGCGGACAGCGTCGCCGCCAGCTTGGAAAACATCGTCTATCTGGAACTTTGCCGCCGCGGGTACACAGTCAACGTGGGCAAAACCGACGGCGGCGAAATCGACTTTGTTGCAGAGCGGCAGAACGAAAGGCTCTACGTTCAGGTCACGCAGGAGATTCGCTCAGAAAGGACCGCCAAGCGGGAGTATGAGCGTCTGCTGGAAATCCGCGACAACTACCCCAAATATGTACTCACCACAGATGCGTTTGCGGGCGGCAACTATCAGGGCATCCACACCATGCACATTGCGGATTTTCTGCTCAGCACGGAATACTGATGACCTCATTCCTCTCATTTGTTCACAAAAAGTTTTCAAAAAAACCTCTTGACAAACAGGAGAAAATGAATACAATAGAGTCTGACGAAAGTCAAAGAAAGTCAAACCCTCGGAAGGAGGTTTGGTTATGAACACGAACCAGTTCACCCAGAAAACGATGGAAGCTCTCCAGCGCGCCCAACAAATCGCGGTGGAATATCAGCACATGCAGGTGGATGAGGAGCATATGCTGCTCTCCCTGACGGAAGATGCGAAGGCGCTCATCCCGCAGCTGCTGACCCGGTGCGGCATCAGCGTGGATGCTTTCCGTGCGGCGCTGAATGATGCGCTGTCCCGGATTCCGCGCGTGTCCGGCCCCGGCCGCGAGGCAGACAAGGTTTATATTTCCCCGGACTTCGAGAAAGCCCTGCTGGAGGCGGAAAACCGCGCCAAGCAGATGAAGGACGAGTACCTCTCCGTTGAGCATGTTTTCCTCGGTATCGCGTCGAAGCCGAACGCCCACGTCAAAGAAATCCTGAGCCGCATGGGCTACGACGAGAAGAAGTTCCTGAAGGAGCTGTCCGGCGTGCGCGGCGCAACCCGCGTGACCACCGACAACCCGGAGGAAACGTACGATGCGCTGAAGAAGTACGGCTCTGACCTTGTGGAGATGGCGCGGCAGCACAAGCTCGACCCGGTTATCGGCCGTGACAGCGAAATCCGCAACGTCATCCGTATTTTGAGCCGGAAGACGAAGAACAACCCGGTGCTGATCGGCGAACCGGGCGTCGGCAAAACCGCTATCGCCGAAGGGCTGGCGCAGCGCATCGTGCGCGGCGACGTGCCGGATTCGCTGAAGGACAAGACGATTTTCTCGCTGGATATGGGCAGCCTGATTGCCGGCGCGAAGTTCCGTGGCGAGTTCGAGGAGCGCTTGAAGGCGGTGCTTGCGGAAATCAAGCGCAGCGAAGGGCGCATCCTGCTGTTCATTGATGAGCTGCACACGATTGTCGGCGCAGGCAAGGCGGACGGCGCAATGGACGCTGGCAACCTCTTGAAGCCGATGCTGGCGCGCGGCGAGCTGCACTGCATCGGTGCGACGACGCTGAATGAATACCGCCAGTATATCGAGAAGGACGCCGCTTTGGAGCGCCGTTTCCAGCCGGTCATGGTGGGCGAACCGTCTGTTGAAGACACGATTGCCATCCTGCGCGGCCTCAAGGAGCGCTACGAGGTGTTCCACGGCGTGAAGATTCAGGACAACGCCCTGATTGCCGCCGCAACGCTCTCCAATCGCTATATCACCGACCGCTTCCTGCCCGACAAGGCGATTGACCTTGTGGATGAAGCGTGCGCCATGATTCGTACCGAAATCGACTCCATGCCGACAGAGATGGACGACATCAACCGCCACATCATGCAGCTGGAAATTGAGGAAGCAGCGCTGAAGAAGGACGACGACGAGCTGACCAAGGCGCGTCTGGCAGAAGTTCAGAAGGAGCTGGCGGAGCAGCGCGACGAGTTCAACCAGATGAAGGCGAAGTGGGAAAGCGAAAAGAACGCCATCACGAAGGTGAACAAGCTGCGCGAGGAAATCGAGCGTGTGAACGCCGAAATGGAGCGCGCCGAGCGTCAGTATGACCTGAACAAGGCGGCAGAACTGAAGTACGGCGAGCTGCCGAAGCTCAAGAAGGAGCTGGCGGCGGAGGAAGCCATCGCCGAGAAGTCCAAAGGCGAGGACAGCCTGCTGCGCGACAAGGTGACGGAGGAGGAAATCGCCCGAATCGTCGGCCGCTGGACGGGCATCCCGGTCGCGAAGCTGATGGAAGGCGAGCGCGAGAAGCTGCTCCACCTTGAGGACACGCTGCATCAGCGCGTCATTGGGCAGGATGAAGCTGTCAAGCGCGTGAGCGAAGCCATCCTGCGCTCCCGTGCGGGCATCCAAGACCCGAACCGTCCGCTGGGCAGTTTCCTGTTCCTTGGCCCGACCGGCGTCGGCAAGACCGAGCTGGCAAAGGCCCTTGCGCAGGCGCTGTTTGACGACGAGAAGAACATGGTGCGTATCGACATGAGCGAATACATGGAGAAATTCAGCGTATCGCGTCTGATTGGCGCACCTCCCGGATATGTCGGCTATGACGAGGGCGGTCAGCTGACCGAAGCCGTCCGCCGCCATCCGTACTCCGTCGTGCTGTTCGACGAAGTGGAGAAGGCGCACCCGGATGTATTCAACGTCCTGCTGCAAGTGCTCGACGACGGCCGAATCACCGACAGTCAGGGGCGCACGGTGGACTTCAAGAACACCATCCTCATTATGACGAGCAACCTCGGCAGCGAGTACATCCTCAACGGCATCGCGAACGACGACATTACGCCCGAAGCGCGCGCGCAGGTCGATGCGCTGCTGAAGACGCATTTCCGTCCGGAGTTCCTGAACCGTATTGACGAGATTGTGTACTACAAGCCGCTGACGAAGGAGCAAATCAGCAAGATTGTGCTGCTGATGCTGGACAGCCTGAACAAGCGTCTGGCGGATCGCCAGCTGAAGGTGGAGCTGACCGACGCGGCGATGAATGCCGTGATTGATCAGGGCTTTGACCCGGTCTACGGTGCGCGTCCGCTGAAGCGGTTCATTCAGTCGAAGATTGAGACGCTGGTGGCAAAGCATATTATTGCCGCGGATGTGAAACCGGGCGATACGCTGACCATCGACGTGAATGAGAATGGCGAACTTTATATGCGCTGGTGATGGTATAAAATGAACCGCGCGGTCTGTGGAAACATAGACCGCGCGGTTTTTAGGTTAGGGATGGATAAGGGGAAATCAGAGCAACACGCGGAAGGAGCATGGTAGAGAGACTAACTGAATCGCGCGGAGGGGTCAAGGGGGGATCCCCCTTGCAGGGTCAAGGGACAGCGTCCCTTGTGGGGTTTGGGGCAACGCCCCAACCGTTCCGCGGGCGACCAGTATGCTAAACGCGCTCAACCAAGGCGCAGGCAGCGAAGCGTCCCTGCCAGTAACTTTGCGCTCCCGCAGGAGCGCCCTCAAGCTACACATTCGACCACTCACATATTGTCGCGCCAGATGGGCGCGACCAGACTGTAAGCCCCCAGTCGCCCAAACTCATAAAAATTCTCATCGAGGGCTTGACAAAACAGGCAATCGGGTATATTATAATATTGAGCGAGCCCACCACGCATAAGGCATCGAAAGATGCACTGCGAACCAAGGTGGGACTTTTTTTACTGTGGGGAATGCTGAAATGGCTGATTTGGTTCAAATGAAGATACCCAAGACCTACGATGAGCAAATTCTAAATTTGCAGGAAAAGCACGGGCTGATTATCGCTGATTGTGCAAAGGCAAAAGAAATTTTGAAAACTGTCAACTACTATCGTTTGAGTGCCTATGGAATTGATTTGCTTGATAAGCAAACGGACAAGTATCGTGAGGGTACAAGCCTTGAACAAATCTATTCGCTCTATCAGTTTGACAGTAGACTTCGGAATATCATCAGTCCCGTGATTGAGTATGTTGAAATCAGACTGCGGTCATGTATTTCATATCATTTAGCAATAAAATACGGTGCAGAATGCTATCGTGACCGTTCTTTTTTCAAACCTTGGATAAGCGGTGTGTTCGGAAAAGACATGTTCGATGTTTTCAATGAACGTGTGGATGCCGAGATTAGAAAGCAGTCAAAAAAACCAATGGTGGTTCACCACATGCAAAAATACGAAGGGCATTTTCCTATTTGGGTTGTGGTTGAACTTCTCTCCCTCGGAGCATTGTCCACACTGTATTCGCTCATGAAACGAGAGGATCAAAAAGCAATAGCACTGAACTTCCAAACCGGGTTTGTATATGTCAAAAGTTGGTTCGCCGCACTTGTCGAGATTCGCAACATATGTGCTCACTATGGCAGACTATATAACATGCCTCTCAATTCGCTCGCAAAACTGCCACCGAAAGAAAGCCAATATGCAAATTCAAGACTCTTTACTGACTGCCTTGCACTCAAATACATCATGCACGGAGAAAGCATTTGGAATACGTTCGTTCTGAATCTTCGCGCGATTATTGATGAATGCCCTGACGTGAATCTCAAATGTATTGGTTTCCCTGATGATTGGGAAAGACTGTTGCGATAAGTTTTTAGGGGTCGCCACAAATTGTGACAACCCCTTTTTTGATTTCAACTATGCGTACCGGAGGCTTTCCCCCTCACTTCTCCATCTCCATGACTCTCCTCTTAAACACCGCACGCCCATGGTTCTTCTTGTCCGTGCGGAAGAGGCTCAGCGTCTTTTCCAGCACCGCAATGTCAATCGGCTTGGAAAGGTGCATATCCATGCCCGCTTCCAAGCTCTGCTGAATGTCGTCCGCAAAGGCGTTCGCGGTCATGGCGATAATCGGAATCGTCCGGCCGACGGGGTTGTCGCTGGCGCGGAGGGCGCGCGTCGCTTCGTAGCCGTTCATCACGGGCATCTGCACGTCCATCAGGATAACGTCGTAGTCGCTGGGGCGGACGTGGTCGAACGCCTCCACCAACTGCTTGCCGTCGCTGTAAATCGTGCAGGTCGCGCCCTGCATGTGCAGCAGCTCCTCCAGAATTTCCGCATTCAGCGGATTGTCCTCCGCGCAGAGCAGCCGCATCCCATTCAGCACCGATGTGCCGTCCACGTTCCCGATATTGCCGAATTCCTTACGCTGTTTCGCCACCGCGCTCTCCAGATTGGAGAGGAAGAACGGCAGCGGCACAAAGCCGTCCAGCCCACAGGCGCTGATGATATCCAGCACTTCCTCGCGCTGCCCCGCCTGCATACAGAATACGAAAATCGGCTTCCCGGCGGCCTCGCGCATCTGGCGAACCAGAGGGCGCAGCATCTCCGGCGCGCGGTACTGGCAGGACAAAAGCACTACGTCCACATCCTCCTGCCGCAGGATGCTCACCGCGTCTTCAGGGCGCTCGACCGCCTCCGCCGTCACGGGTGTGTGTTCCAGCGCATCCTGCACGTCCGCCACGCGCCCCGGCGCATAGCCGACCAGCAGCAGACGGCAGTCCTTCACCGTGTGCGCGCGGTCATCCGCTTGTGCGTCCACCTTGAACTCCAGCAGCACTTCGAAACGGCTGCCTTCGCCCGGCGCACTCTCGACGTTAATCACGCCGCCCATCATGTCCACAATGCTCTTGCTTATCGCCATGCCCAGCCCCGTGCCCTGCACCTTGTTCGTCACGGAATCCTCCGCACGGGTGAACACGTCGAACAGGTGCTTCTGGAACTCCTCCGTCATGCCGATGCCGTTGTCCTTGACCACAAAGGCATATTTCACATACGAATGCCCGCTGCGGGACACTTCGCGCACGTCAAGGCTGATTTCGCCGCCCTGCTGGGTGTACTTGACCGCGTTGGACAGGATGTTCAGCAGCACCTGCCGCAGACGGGTCGCATCGCCGATGAAGTTCTCGTGGTGAATCTGGCTCGCGCGGACGATAAAGTGCTGCCCGCGCTGGCGCGTCTGCGGGCGAATGATGGCTTCAATCTGCTCAATCTGCTCAGCAAGATTGACTTCATCCATGCGCAGCGTCACCGCGCCGCTCTCGATTTTGGACATGTCCAGCACGTCATTGATCAGCCCTAACAGATGCTCGCTGGATGTATGCAGCTTGTCGATGTAGGCCTGCAGCTTCTCCGGGTTATTCAGGTCGTGCTGCATCAGGTTCGTCAAGCCGATGATGGCGTTCATGGGTGTGCGGATGTCATGGCTCATATTCGTCAGGAACGCCGTCTTGGATACGTTGGCGGATTCCGCCAGTTTCAGCGCATCCACCGCTGCCTGACGTGCCTGATCCAGCTCCGCGTTCGCCTGTGCAAGCGCCTGCGCGTTCTCCGTCTCCACGGCGTAGCGCTCCCGGTTCTGCATCGCCGTCAACAGAAAGTACATTGCCCCCACCGTCAGCAGCAGCAAGACGAAGAACGCAATGTTGACTATCAGCGTAATCGAATCCACCATTGCGCGCGCACCGGCAGCGACCTCCACCCCCGGCACAAGGAACAGCATCGTCCAGTCGCATCCGGTTAGGCGCTTCATGCACAAGAAATACTGTGTTTTGTCCACCAGCACATCGGTGCAGGTGAAATGATTGTCGGATGCTTCAAGTTCCGTCAGACAGTTATCAAAATTGCCCGCGTGCGGGTAACGGAGCGTCCGCAGCGCCGGATAAATGTTCCGCCCCAGAAAGTTGATGTTCTCATCCACCGCGTCGGAATACATCTTCACGCCGTCGCTGATGACGACATAGGTGCTGTTCTGCGTGTGAAATGCGCTGCTGCGGAAGAACGGCGTCAGGCTGCTCATGCCCTTGAGCAGCACCAGATGCGTGATGCGGATGCTCTTTTCCCCCATCGCAACCGTCAGCGGCTGCATGATGGGCAGGGAAAAGACCATTTGATTTTCATCGCCGCCCTTGCCGCGAATAAGGAAGCACTGTCGCCCCGTCATGCCAAGCGTATCGGCAAATTCGCAGGGCATCCGCTCTCCCGCCGCGTTAATCAGGTTTCCGCTTTCGTCAATCGCAAGGAATCGCAGGGCGCTGTCCTGCGACATCAGCTGATTCTGTGTCGCCTGAAGCAGCTGCACGAGTGCCTCCTGTGTCGTCGGGGCGTAGAAAGCTACGGACCTATCCATTACGGTCAGGAAATCCCACTGCTGTTCCAGCGTGATGGAGAGCTTCTCGTACATTTGCGACGTAATTTCCGTCAGCTGATTTTGGCTTTCGCGGTAGAGTTCTTCTCGCGTATAGCGGGTGAAAAAGCGCATCCCAAGGAAAATGAGCGCAAATAAAACAACGCCGACCAGCACCAGCATCGGCAGTTTGCTGTGGGTCAGGCGCTGGCGAATCGACGCTTTCGCAGCCTTCATGCGCTCATCCCCCTGCGTCATGTGTTTTCCGCACCTCCAAACGGGCACTGCTGCTTTTTCCCGCAGCGCCCGTGCAGGCAGATGGACAATATCATCTTTATTATACCATTGAGGACATTCCATGTCAAGGCACAAAGAAGCGGCGATGGTCATTTTCCACCGCCGCCGAGGGATTATTCCGTCCAGCTGTACACCCATTCGCCCTGCTGGTTGATGTAGCCGTATTGGGTCGTGCCGTCGTCCTGCTCCATGCTTACATACGCCAGCTTGCCGTAGAACTGCGTCACAAATCTGAATTGCAGCGGAATCGCCAGTTCGCCGCTTTCGTCGAGATACCCTGCCAGCCTCGTGCCGTCTATATCGTACACTGCCTGCAATCCCGACGGGAAATACACGCCCGTCTGGTCATAATCCGGAAAATTCCACTTCGCTTCGCTGATGATTTTGCCCTGCATGTTCACCCAGCCGCAGCGGCGCTGTCGTCCCTTCTCCACGACGTACATGCACAAGCCGTTTTCTTCCGGCGTCCACAGCCGCACGATATTTTCGCCTTGCAGGGTGAACAACTCCTCGCCCGCCACGCTGTACATCGTGAAGCTGTGTTCGCCCGTCGGCAGCACATAGCAGCCATGCCGGACGTCTGCATAGTGCGTATCCGTCGTGCGCATCACTACATTTCCTGTCTGGTCGATGACACCATAAGTGCCGTCGGTAAATTCAACCTCCGCATAGCCATCCTCAAACTCGAAGGCATACGCGAACTGCGGCTCAATCACCACTTCGCCGCTTGTATTGCAGTAGCCGTATAAGCCGTTTGCACCCACCACTTCAAACAGCCCGTCACCAATCTCAATATCGCAGTATTCCTCATGGATGCCCTCCGGCAGGGGATATTCCTTCCCCGTTTCGTCAATCAGCAGCGTCTGCACAATGTTGTAATCATCATCACAGACTGTGACAACGGCGTACCCATCATAAAAATTGGAACCCATGTTGTCCGAATCATACTTCGCCGGAATTACCATTTCGCCCGTATCGCGGCTGACATAGCCCCACTTCCAGTTTTCATCTGCCACGGGAATCAGTCGGCTATCCGAGCACCAGATTCTCACCTGCCGCCACTTCAAGCCGCTGTAAACACCGCTCTGCACATCAAAGAAGCCGTCCACCCATTCTGCGCCGAGTTCGGTTTTCCCTTCAATCAGCCAAATGCCCGTTTCGCGTCCGCCGTAATAGAAGCCATCATACCCACTGTCCACATATACGTCCTCATCCAGCAGCAGCACAATTTCGCCGTCACGGTTCGCGAACCCCTCCCGGTCGCCCTGCTGAATCCACGCATAATTGCCCCGGAAGTCGCTCGCATCATCGAATTTCGGCGGAATCACCCAATTCCCCGCCTCGTCGATATGCCCCCACAAGCCGTTATCGCCCTTCGCGGCGTACCAATACCCCTCCGCCGACGCGCAGACCAGCAGCATCAGCAGGCACAGCAGCCCGCACAGCAATTTCTTCATGCGTTTTCCCTCCTTATTCCGTCCAGCTGTACACCCATTCGCCCTGCTGATTGATGTAGCCGTATTGGGTCGTGCCGTCGTCCTGCACCATTCCCACATACGCTAATTCGCCGTAAAATTGCGTCACAAATCTGAATTGCAGCGGAATCGCCAGTTCGCCGCTTTCGTCGAGATACCCTGCCAGCCTCGTGCCGTCTATATCGTACACTGCCTGCAATCCCGACGGGAAATACACGCCCGTCTGGTCATAATCCGGAAAATTCCACTTCGCTTCGCTGATGATTTTGCCCTGCATGTTCACCCAGCCGCAGCGGCGCTGTCGTCCCTTCTCCACGACGTACATGCACAAGCCGTTTTCTTCCGGCGTCCACAGCCGCACGATATTTTCGCCTTGCAGGGTGAACAACTCCTCGCCCGCCACGCTGTACATCGTGAAGCTGTGTTCGCCCGTCGGCAGCACATAGCAGCCATGCCGGACGTCTGCATAGTGCGTATCCGTCGTGCGCATCACAACTTTCCCCGTCCGGTCGATGACGCCGCAAGTGCCGTCGGTCAATTCAACCTCCGCATAGCCATCCTCAAACTCGAAGGTATACGCAAACTGCGGTTCAATCACCACTTCGCCGCTTGTATTACAATAGCCGTATAAGCCGTTCTCGTCCACCACCTCAAACAGCCCGCCGCTAATCACGGTATCGCAATTCGCCGCATTGATGCCCTCCGGCAGGGGATATTCCTTCCCCGTTTCGTCCAGCAGCAGCGTCTGCACAATGTTGTAATCATCGTCCCAGAATGTGACAACGGCGTACCCGTCATAAAAATTGGAACCCATGTTGTCCGAATCATACTTTGCCGGAATCACCATTTCGCCCGTATCGCGGCTGACATAGCCCCACTTGCCGGTTTCGTCTGCCACGGCAATCAAGCGACTGTTCGACTCCCTATGATTCACGCCCCGCCACTTCAAGCCGCTGTAAACACCGCTCTGCACATCAAAGAAGCCTTCCAGCCATTCCGTGCCGAGACTGTTTTTCTCCGTCGCCTCCTTGTATAGCAGCCAAATGCCCGTTTCGCGTCCACCGTAATAGAAGCCGTCATAGCCGCAGTCTGCCACTACATTCTCATCCAGCAGCAGCACAATTTCGCCGTCACGGTTCGCGAACCCCTCCCGGTCGCCCTGCTGAATCCACGCATAATTGCCCCGGAAGTCGCTCGCATCATCGAATTTCGGCGGAATCACCCAATTCCCCGCCTCGTCGATATGCCCCCACAAGCCGTTATCGCCCTTCGCGGCGTACCAATACCCCTCCGCCGACGCGCAGACCAGCAGCATCAGCAGGCACAGCAGCCCGCACAGCAATTTCTTCATGCGTTTTCCCTCCTATGGTGATTTCTGCCTTCATGATACCAGCAAAGAGGCTATTCCGCAAGCGTTCCGACGCATTTGTTACAATTGAAAAAGGCAGGGAGAACGAATCCCCCTGCCCATATTGATTGGTTACTCCGCCAGCAGCGGCGCGACAAGCCCTTCCAGCACCGTCAGCGTCACCGACCCGACCTTGTTGTACACGATTTTCCCGTCCGCATCGACAATGACCGTCATCGGCAGCTGCGTCGAGCCGCCCAGCGATTTAATCACCGCGCCCGTCTTGTCCAGCGCGAACGGCATATTCAGGTTCTCCTTCGCGAGGAACTTGTCTACATCGTCCGTCACGAGGTTCGAGTGAATCGCCACCAGCGAGATTTCGTCGCCGTACTCCGCGTACAGCTCCGCAAAATACGGCAGCTCTGCCACGCACGGCGTGCACCATGTCGCCCAGAAGTTGATAACCGTCACTTTTCCCTTCTGCGCTGACAGCGTGAATTCGCCGCCCTCTTCCCCGTACAGCGGAACCGTGAAGTCCGGGCACTTCATCCCGACTTCACAGCCCACGGGCGTGTCGTCTTCCTTTTCGGGCAGCAGCGGCTTTACCAGCCCTTCGAGAATCTCCAGCGTCACCGACCCGACCTTGTTGTACACGATTTTCCCATCTGCATCGACAATGACCGTCATCGGCAGCTGTGTCGAGCCGCCCAACGATTTAATCACCGCGCCCGTCTTGTCCAGCGCGAACGGCATATTCAGGTTCTCCTTCGCGAGGAACTTGTCTACATCGTCCGTCACGAGGTTCGAGTGAATCGCCACCAGCGAGATTTCGTCGCCGTACTCCGCGTACAGCTCCGCAAAATACGGCAACTCTGCCACGCACGGCGTGCACCATGTCGCCCAGAAGTTGATGACCGTCACTTTCCCCTTCTGCGCCGACAGCGTAAATTCGCCGCCTTCTTCCCCGTACAGCGGAACCGTGAAGTCCGGGCACTTCATGCCGACTTCGTAGCCCACGGGCGTATCGTCGTCCGGCGCTTCCGTGGCTTCGGGCGCAAGCGTTTCCGTCGCGGTGGGCTGACTTACCGGTTCTTCCACCGTGTCCGCCTTGTTTACCTGCCACATCACCACGCCCAGCACTACCAGCGCCGCCGTCCACGCCGCCATCACGCGAATGCGGCGGTTCGTGCGCTTTTTGTTGTCCTCCGGCTGCGGTTCTTCGCCCGGCTTCATCGGCTGCACTTCGTTCGCTTTCAGCGTAATTTTGCCCATTTTCATGCTGATGGCTTTCGTCGGGCAAACGTCCACGCACGATGCGCAGTGGATGCACTCATGGTCGCCCACATGCCGAATATCCATCTTGCAGTGCGCCACGCAGCGCCCGCAGTTCGTGCATTTGCTCTTCTCGACCTTCACGCCGAGAATCGACACACGCGCGAACAGCCCGTAAATCGCCCCCAGCGGGCAGAGAAAGCGGCAGAACGCACGGTAGAAGAACACACACGCCAGCAGAATCGCCACCATGATGACGAATTTGCGCGTAAAGAGGATGTTGAGGATGGAGAACTTGCCCGCATTGACCGGGTTCGCCAGCAAGCCCATTGCGCCCTCGAACGTCCCCGCCGGACAGATGTACTTGCAGAAGCCCGGCACGGGGTACTGCTGCAAGCTGTACGCCAGCGGGATGATGACCACAAACACCGCCAGCAGGACATATTTGAGATACGACAGCGCATGGGTGAAGCGGCTTTTCTTCACCTTCGGCGTCGGAATCTTGTAGAACAATTCCTGAATCAGCCCCAGCGGGCAGAGCCAGCCGCAGATGGTGCGCCCCAAAATCAGCCCGTAGAGCATCAGAATGCCCAGAACGTAGTACGGCGCGCGCTTATCCGAGGACGCCAGCGCGTTTTGCAGCGCCCCCAGCGGACATGCGCCAATCGCGCCCGGACAGGAGTAGCAGTTGAACCCCGGCACGCAAAAGTTCTTGATGCCGCCGGTGTAGATGTCGCCCTTGATGAATCCCTTCACATAGGCGTTGTAGAGCAGGGCGGCGTAGACCTGTATGAGCCGCCGGGTGGTGGGCTTATGGGCGCTCCACCATGCCGCAAATTTCTTAGCCAAGGCCGATACACTCCGTACAAATATTGATTGCCTTCACCAGCACATCGAACATGCCGCCGTTCATCACACCCAGCACAATCAGCGCCACCGCCGCCGCCGCGATGATCACGCGGATGACGTTCCTGCCTGTCGTCTTTTCCGGAGCGGCTGCATCCGGCTTGCGCTTCGGGGCGCTCCTGCGCAGTTCCAGTTCCTTCATCAACAGGCGGAAATTCCACTGCTCAGCCGCCATCAGGAGGATGAACGCCAGCCCAATCCACGGGAACGTGTCAATCGCCATCTGGCGCACGACGACTTCCAAATCACGCGAGGCAAAATTCGACCAGTCCAGCAGGAATCGCCCCGCCATGCCCCCGCAAATCAGGCACAGAATCGCTGCGCCGCACCATACGCCGATGCGCTGTTTCTTCACTTTGCGGATTTCGTCCGTCTCCTCCGTCCGCGCGCGCAGCATCAGCAGCTGATTCTCCGTCGGCGCGCGAAGCGATTCCTTCTGCTCCGGCTTTCCGGCGATGATGTTCGCCGCCAGCAGCGCCAGAAAGACCCACACGCTCCACGCAATCGAAGCGAAGTGCGCCGTGACAATTTCCCGGCTGTAAATATCGTGAATCCGCAGCCCGTTTTCGCCCATGTTTTCCGGCGCAATGCCTTCATGATAGATGGTCACGCACTGCCAAATCAGCAGCGCCGCCATCAGCACCGTCGCCGCGCTCAGCAGCCACTGAAGCATTATGCGCACCGAGCGTTTGCTCTCTGCCTTCATTCCGCGTTCCTCCCACTTTGCCGGGCGCGCAGTACGCCCGGAACGCTACTGACTCCATTATAGTGCTATGAATGGGATGCGTCAAACAATTCATCGGACTTTTGCTGTTTCTTTTCCGTTTTTCCGATTGGAGCCCGGCGACATTGTGAAAAAATCATCAATTCTTGTCCATTTTGTGCCGTCCGCTCTTGCTTTTCCGCATCATCTGTGATACCATAAGTGCACAGGCTGCTTGTTCAGCCCTTCACCATGAAGGAGGAAATATATAATGGGTTTTCTGGCAGGAAAGACAGCGATTATTACCGGCGCGGGCTATGCGAAGCTCAGCAACGGCCGCTGCGGTTCGATTGGCTACGGTATTGCGACTGCTTACGCCAAGGAAGGCGCGAATCTGGTCATCACGGGCCGCAACGTGAAGAAGCTGACCGACGCGAAGGAAGAACTGGAACGCCTCTATGGCGTGAAGGTGGTGTGCGTGCAGGCGGACGTGAATGACAGCGCGGACAACGAGGCTGTTGTGAACAATGTCGTCAAACAGGCGATTGACACCTTCGGCCGCATCGACGTGCTGATTAACAACGCGCAGGCTTCCGCATCCGGCGTTCCGCTGGCTGACCATACCACCGAGCAGTTCAATCTCGCGCTGTATTCCGGTCTGTACGCCACATTCTATTATATGAAGGCGTGCTACCCCTATCTGAAGGAAACAAAGGGCGCGGTCATCAACTTCGCCTCCGGCGCGGGTCTGTTTGGCAACTATGGGCAGTGCGCGTATGCCGCGGCAAAAGAAGGCATTCGCGGTCTGACCCGCGTTGCCGCCACCGAATGGGGCAAGGACGGTATCAACGTCAACGTCGTCTGCCCGCTGGCATGGACGACGCAGCTGGAGAACTTCCAGAAGGCATATCCCGAGGCGTTCAAGGCGAATGTCAAGATGCCCCCGATGGGCCACTACGGCGATTCCGAGGTGGAAATTGGCCATGTGTGCGTCCAGCTGGCTTCCCCGGACTTCAAATTCATGTCCGGCGAAACCATCACCCTTGAAGGCGGCATGGGTCAGCGCCCTTAACCGCTCGCATCTTTGCTCCCTTCTGCGCACCGCGGAAGGGAGTTTTTTGTCCCCAGTGGAGGTCTTTTCGCATGAACACCGACCGAATCGCGTATTTCCTCGCCGTCGTCCGCGAAGGCAGCTTTTCCGCCGCTGCGAAGAACATGTACGTCTCCCAGACCGCCATCAGCCAGCAGATTGCGTCGTTGGAAAAAGAAATGGGCTGCGCGCTGTTCCACCGTCTGTCCACCGGCGCAGTGCTGACCGACCAAGGCGAGCAGTTTCTCCCCTACGCCGAGCGCCTGATGGGGATTCAGCTCGAATTGCAGGACGCTTTCGCCGATGCGCACCGTGTGAGCGCCATCCACATCGGCTACAACGGGCCGCTGGAAAAAGAACTGATTGTCGATGCGTACCTTTCCCTGCATCCGCACCTGCCCAATTTGGTGATTCACCCGCTGTACCTCTCGCTGACGGCCATGTCAGACGCCCTCTACCGCGGGCAATGCGACATGGTGCTGACGCTTCCCGGCGAAATCGACCAGCGGAACACCTATCAGGAGGTACTCTACGATGTGCCGATGATTGCCGCCGTTTCCGAAGCGTCGCCATTAGCGGAAAAGTCGGTTGTGTCGCTTTCTGATTTACGCGCGCATCCGTTGATTCTGCTTGCCCCCGACCAATCGCGCAGCGGGCGCGGCGCGATTCACGACTGGGCGCAGAATCTGGGATTTTCGCATCCATCGATTATTTATGCGGATTCGGCAGATATGCAAATTTTGATGGTTTCGCTGAATCTGGGGATTTCCTTCTTTCCAGCGAGAAAGCCATCCTATTTCAAGGGCGTGAAGCTGATTCCGCTGACGGAGGATATTGGGCATCATCGGTCGGTGCTGGTGTGCAGACGGCTGACACCGGCGATTCGGATGATTCGCGACTGCATGATAGAGGAAATGAAAAAGGGCTAAACACGCGGAAAGAGTATGGCGAAGCGCTCAACTCAATCGCGCGGAGTCCAGCGGAGACGACCAAAGTGTTTTCTAATCGTCCCCTTGACCCCTTGGGTCGCCACTATCAAAATTGACTTGTTCCGCAGTACAATGAATCACCCCATCCCCGCACTCAAAAAAGCACCAGCCCTTCGCAGCATTTGCCGCTTCGGTCTGGTGCCATTTTTATCAACCGATTACTGCTGGTTCGCCGCGTTTTCGCCCGCAATGCGACCCATCGACAGCGCGTTCAGGAAAGACGAACCGGACATGTAGACCAGATCGTACAGCGCGCCGTTGGAGGCTTCGCCCGCAGCGTACAGCCCACCGATGGCTGTGCCATCCGCGCGAAGCACCTGCGCGGAGGTGTCCGTCACAACGCCGCCAATCGTGCCTGTGTACTGAGGCGCAATCTGCACCGCGTAGAACGGGCCAACCGTCGCGAAATTCATGAAATCCACGCGCGCGCCGAACGCCGCATCCACGCCGGTGTCCTTCGCCGCATTGTAGACCGCGATGCAGTCAAGGAACGCCTGCTTGTCAAAGCCCAGCTTGTCCGCCAGCTCTTCAAGCGTGTCCGCAGAGGTCACTGCCGGGTCATCAACGTTGTTCGCCAAAATCGCCGCATAGTCCTCGCGGTCAGAACCGTAGATGCAGTAATACGGTGCCGCATGACGGTAAATCAGGCTCGGATAGTTCAGAGAATGGCAATATTCGTTGACGAAGCGGACACCCGTGTTGTCCACAATCGGCGCCTGACTCCACGGGCCGCCCAGAGAGGTCAGCTCCGCGTTCGTGCCGTCGCCCACAACGTAGGACATGCCCAGACGCGCGCCCTTCTCATAGACCGCCGCGCCGATGGCCTCCGCCATCAGGATGCCCTCGCCGGTCTGACCCGCGGAGCCGTAGAAGTACGCCACCTGCGCCGCGTCAACGGGCGTGAAGCGTTCCATCATTTCCTGATTGTTGCCAAAGCCGCCAGTCGCCAATACCGTGCCCTTGGCGTAGATGTTGAAGGTCTGACCGTCCTTTTCGACCGTCGCGCCGATGCAGTTGCCATTTTCGTCGGTCAGCAGCGCCGTTGCCTTCGTTTCCAGCCAGTATTCCACGCCCAGCTCCTGATTCTTCGCATAGAGCAGATCGGTGGGCTTGCCGTTGGAGGCATAGTGGAAGCGATCCACGCCCTCAATCAGGTCGAAGCTCATCGGACGGCCGAACTCGAAGCCGTTCTCCTCCAGCCAGTCAATCAGACCCGCCGCCTGACCCACCACGAAGCGGATGCGATCCTCGTCCATGCCGCTGTCTTCGCGCGTGCCTCGCCCACTCCGCGCTCTTCTCTGAAATACTCGTAGCGGTTGTATTCCACGCACAGATCGACGTAGGCTTCGCAGGTATCCTCGATGCCGTACTTCTTCTGCTCGGAGGATTCCGGCGCCGCAATGCCGCCGCCCGCCATCGCGGACGTGCCGCCGATGGTTGCCAGCTTTTCAATCGCAATGACCTTCGCGCCGGCTTCCGCAGCCGCCATCGCCGCCGCTCCGCCAGCCGCGCCCGTGCCGATGACCAGCACATCGCAGGTCAAGTCGGTATAGGTTTCCTTCTCCGCCGCCTCGACCTTCGCCAAGTCCGCGTTCATCAGCCCCAGCTCCGCCAGTGCAGCCGCCGCAGCCGCTTTTACCGCGTCGGATGTCACCGTCGCCGCCGTCACGCCGTCCACCTCGACGGAGTTGTTCGTCAGCATCTGCTCCGCCAGCACCTTCGCCGCCGCTCCGCCGATGGAATCCGTCTGCGATGTCGCGTCGATTTCCACGTTCACCAGCTTGTCGCCGTCCACGCTCAGCGTGACCGTCACGTTTCCGCCGCCAAACCCTTCCGCCGTCGCACTCGCTGTCTTGACCTCCGCCAGCGCCGTCGCGCAGGCCATCGTCAGCACCATGCACAGGCTAAGCAGCAGCGCCGTCAGCTTCTTCATGATGAAAAGACCCCTTTCCTTTTTTGAATGTCCCCGTGCAGGGAAGACACTCTGGTTGCTCTTCGCAACTTTGTGAAAAATATACCATACATCTTTCCAAAACACAAACATCAATTCAGGAAGGGGGTTATAAGGATTTCTTATTGAGTGCGCCAAAAGTTGCTCAGCGCGGAAAAGGCGCAAGCAAATAGCGCAAATGAATTGGAAAATCGTATTATTTTTCTCCGCAATTTTCCCTTACCCCTGGAAAAACGCACCGCTTTATGCGTCTAATCCATTGAAATCACCATGAAAATGAAAGGAGGGCAAAGCATGGAGCAGCAATCCCCCAATGAACGCCGCTTAGAAGATTGGATGCGCACCTACGGCACCGCCATCCTGCGCACATGCTTCGTCATCCTTTCCGACGCGCGTGAAGCCGAGGATGCCATGCAGGACACCTTCCTCCGCGCCTGGCGCGCCATGGACACCTTCGAGCAGCGCAACGGCGCGAGCGTCAAAACGTGGCTGATGCGCATTGCCATCAATGTCTGCCGCGATTATCAGCGGAAACGGTGGTTTCGGCACATCGACATGCGGCACGCGCTGGAAGACTTGCCGCAGGGCATGATGACCGTGCTGCCAGAGGATCGGGAATTGATGCTGGACATCCTGCGCTTGCCCGACGACCTCAAAAAGCCGCTGATTCTCTACTATTATCAGGACATGAACCTTCAGGAAACCGCCGATGCACTGGGCATCAGCAAGTCGACGGTGCATACGCGGCTCAAAAAAGCGGAACAGGCGCTCAAACTTTCGCTGACAGGAGGTGACTGCTATGTCTGATAAACTCAAGCGGGTGCTGGATACGAATTTAGCTGGACTGCACGTCACCGACGCGCAGGTGAATGCCGTCCTGCGCCGCGTTTCGCAGGATGAACAGCGTCCGCGCGTGATTCGCTGGCAGGCCATCGCGGCGGTGCTGCTCGTGCTGGTACTGGGCGCGGGTGTCCTGCTGCAAACCGGGATTTTGTCGGACGATTCTCCGCAGCTCACTGCCGACGTCACCCGTCAGGGCGATTTCCTGACGGCGGCACAGGTGAAAAAGCTTCTGGCCAGCGCGGCGGATTTGCAGTTTTCAGTGGATGAAGAGGCGATTTCGGCGCTGATGACGCAGGTCGAAAAGGACGGTGGCTGTTCGCTCTCCACGCTGCTGGAAATTCTCTGCCCTGTGGGGTCGTCGCTGGGGCAGTGGGACATCCGCGCGCAGGTGGCGCTCAGCCAGACGCTTGAAAGAATCGGCTATCAGGGGATTCTGCCGGGCATGACGCGCGAACCGCTCTCCACCGAAATCACCGCGCAGGACGCCCTTGCCCGCGCAGTTGCCTACATCCGCACCAATGACGACCCGCAGGCGGATTTCACCAATCTTGATTTCTATCGTGTAGGTATCCGCTTCCTTTCCGGTGTTTATGACGGCACCTGTGAGGGAGCGTATTACTGCGTAAATTTTGATGCGCTGGATGCGTTCGGCACAACGTACGAAGTCGCGGTGAACGCGGAGGACGGCAGCATTTGCCGAATGCGGCGGGAACGCGGTGCGGGCAGCAATCACACGGCGGACGAAGTGACCCGCGGCTTCCGGCGCATTTTCGGCTACGACATGCGCACATGGACGCCCATGCAGCTGCGTGTGTACATTCTAGCGCTTTCGCGGGCGGATCACTCGTCAATGCAGACGGTGCATGAGCTGTTCCTGAGCGTCGGGCGCGATGGCTTCCCGGATGTTCCGGCGGAAGCGCTGACCCGCGAAGAAGCCATTGACGCCGCGCTCGCCATTCAGGGCGGTTCATCGTCCGACGTGCTGGCGGCAGAGTACCTTGCGGGCGCGTCCGGCGACTTCTGGAAGATTGCCATCCGCCAGCCGAATGCCCCCAGCGGGCAGAGCATCGTGTATCTGGAGCTGAACGGGCTGACCGGTACGCTGCTGACAACGACGTACTCCGGCAATCTCTACGGTTTGCCGCAGGAGTTTTTCCCCAGTCAGCTGCTGTCCACCCTTGACCGCACGGACTTCTCCCATGGCGTACCCGCCGTGGATGCCGAAACGGCGCAATCTGCCGCCAGTGCCGCCATTGAGCGCCAATATCAGCGGAATATGGCAGAAGAAGGGTACACCTGCTTTATTGAAAGCGATTTTGAGGACACGGCAGGCGGATTCTCCTACTACACGGGCGGCGGTGTCGTGATTTTCACCAAGGATGCGCAGAACACGTCGCAGGGTGACATTTACTGGGCAGCGCTGAACTGGTACGGCGAAGTGCTGGATGTCGGCTGGAACCGCAATCCGCTGGATGCAGCGCGCTTCACGCTGCTGATGCAGGGCTATCTGCCCCCGATTTACCAGCGCGAAACCGTCCAGCAGCTGCAAGCGCTGCTGACCGGCAGCCAGACGGACGAAGCCGGTCTGCGCCAGATGAAAACAGACGGTACCCTGCCGCTGTTCAACGCCCTGCTGGCGCTGGAGGTCGCTCCTGATGCCAGCACGAAATCCACTGCCGATGATGTAACCGCTGCCGCCTTGAAATCGCTGAACGCCCATTTGTGCTATGAGAATTCCTCGTTCCTTGTTTATCGCGAGGATGGTGAGCTGATTTGGCATTTCTGGCTGTCCACCGACATGGGGTACTTCCTCATGGACGTGCGCGACAGCGACTTGTCCGTGGTGGATTCCGTACAGATTCCGAGCTTCTGCGCCCTGCGCACCAGCATTCTGCTGCCCGTGCGCGTCTGGAACACGCTGGCGGAAAACCTGCGCGTCACCATCTTCTACCGCGACGCGAACACGCAGCCCGGCATCGTCTACGGCATGTACGCCAATCATATTGTTCAGCGCTATGTTGATTTGTACGGCGCCAATATCCTGCGCTGGGATCAGGCGACGCTACGTTCTTTCCAGTCCGCGATAAGCATCAGCGGCAGCTACTTCGGCGACTGGTCTGTTGCCTGCCTGTGTCAGACGATTTACCCCGACGTCCCTGACTACGCAATTTCTCAAGAGGTCGCGGCGGAATACGCTGCCCGTGCGTTGGGCGACGATGACTGCTCCCTGCGCGGCGGTGTGCTGATTGACCCCGGCGAGGGCGACCCCATCTGGAAAGTGACGCTGGACTACCCCGACGGGCGCAGCTTCAACGCGGAAGTGGACTGCCGGACAGGCGCGATTCGGACGCTCCGCCAGCAGGACACGCGCGTCATGCCCTTCTACACGGACTACCTTGATTTCCCTGATGACGGGGAATACTGGTTCCGTAATTTTGTGCTGGATGAAGTTATCGAGCAAGTACGGACGCAAATGACTGGTCGATACGGCAATAACGTCTGATTGCATCAAGCGACGATTTTGCTATTTTTCTGACAAGTTTGTCTGGACAAACCGGCATTGCTGCGCGTATAATAGTGTTGCTGGTAGAAATTCTGCCAAGTTTCGCAAAAAAGAGGTTGGCTCCTATGAAAAAGTTTTTCGCACTGCTCCTGTCCATCATGCTGCTGTCCACGGCTGCGCTGGCTGAAGTCAAAATCGGTCAGGTTGAGTATGCCGCACATGGCACGTCCTGCTTCGCTGTGCTGACCGTCGCGATGGATGGCGACACCATCGTTGCCGCGCACATTGACGAGTTCCAGTTCATGGATGCCGCCACGGCGGAAGGCGTTCCGAACTCCGACGCTTCCTTCGGTCAGAACTATCCCGAAGGCAAGGTGCTGGCTTCTAAGGTTGTGAACGACGGTCTGTACAGCACCAACATGACGACCAAGGCGGGCGCAACCACGCCGCTGGGCGTGAGCTACAACGCCATCGAAGCTTTCGTGACCGGCAAGACCATCGCCGAACTGGAAGCTGCCATTGAAGGCAAGACCAAGGAAGAAATGGTGGACGCCGTCTCCAGCAGCACGCTGGTGGATACGCTGGGCTATGTGCAGGGTCTGCTGGCCGCTGCCAAGGCTGCGAACAACCAGACCGGCTACTACACCGTCTACAACAAGACCGGTGAAACCGTGAAGGAAGTCAGCATTACCATCAACGCGACCGGCGAAAAGTTTGTCATGGCGACGGACGTTCCGGCTGATGCGGTGAAGGTGATTGTCTTCTCGATGGACGGCGCGCTGGACGGCGACGGTGCGCTGACCTTCGCTTTCACGACCGAAAGCGGCTATGAAGGCTCCTTCGCGACCCTGAGCGTCGAAACGTCTCCCATCACGATGCTGTCCGCCGATGCCATGACCGGTGCGACGCAGATTTCCTTCTCTGTGCCTGCTGCGGAGTAATCCCCCCTCGATTGCATCAAAAAAACGGGTACTGTGTGAGGACGAAATCCTCCACAGTACCCGTTTTTATTTTTCAAATAAGAGTGCCAAGGTGGCGTAGATGAATGGTTCTTCACGAAATCTTGGGGGAAGAGCAGCTTGGAGGCGCGTCTGCGGACGCGCAAAGTTACTGGCAGGGACGCTTCGCTGCCTGCGCCTTTGTTGAGCGCGTTTAAGATGCTGGCCGCCCGCGGAACAGTTGGGGCGTTGCCCCAAGCCCCGCAAGGGACGCTGGCCCTTGACCCTGCAAGGGGCAGACGAAAAGGGACGAAGTCCCCCCTTGACCCCCTCCGCGCGATTGGGTTGGTCGCGCTTTCATGCTCCTTCCGCGTGCAGCTTTTGATGCTACGCCTAAGCCCTTGTTTGCTCCCCCAACTTTCCGTGAAGAACCAGATGAATCTGGAGATTATTCCCCTTCTGCCAGAGTCATCTGCCCCGCGATACTGCGGAGGGAGTTTTCCTCCAGCAGCGGCGTGATCATGACGTAAAGTGCTTCCTCGCCCTGCGCGTGCAGTCGGATGCTCTCCGCGTTTTCCATACGGATGGAACGCAGACCTGCCAGCGTCGCACCGAGGGATGCGCTGATACGGTAATCGCCCTTTTCCAGCAGCGCAATTGCCCGCGCGGGATAGATGCTCGTCAGCGTCACTTGAATCGTGTCGCTCGCCTGATACGTCAGCGTGAGGATACGTCCCCTGCCATTCTCGAACGCGACATCATAGCATGTGCCGACGACGAGCGGCCACCCGGAGGTGGTTGGCGTCAATGCGGGCGCGGGGAACATCCGCAGCAGCAGCGGCAAATCATCCGCGCTGGTGATGGTCACAACGTCCTGTCCGGCGGACAGCAGCGGCTGATCCATACGCGGTGTTACGGTGGAAGCCGTTTCGTCCTCCTGCGGCTGCCCGATGATAACCGCGAGGTAGAACGCCGCCATCAGCAGCAGGCACAGCAGCGCCATCAGGAGCTTTTTGGCGCTGCGCTTCCAGAAGCCCTTGGAAATGGGGAATCACCTTCCTTTGGGAGGGGAAGTTTTTCGGAGAAAAAACATTGGGAAAAACGCGCTTTTATGCTTTTGGCGCAGTTGAATCAAGCAGCATGGAAGCCGCTGCCCCAATGCGCAAATAAGAATCAGAACTCGCAGTTCATCGGCGTGCGCGCATACGGAATGACATCGCGGATGTTGTCAACGCCCGTGAGGTAAATCAGCAGACGCTCGAAGCCCATGCCGAAGCCGGAGTGCGTGCAGCCGCCGAACTTGCGCAGGTTCACATACCAGTACATCGCGTCCTTGGAGATGTGCAGCGCATCCATGCGCTCCGTCAGCTTGTCCAAGCGGGTTTCACGCTGGGAGCCGCCCATCAATTCGCCCGCGCCCGGCACAAGCAGGTCAACCGCCGCGACCGTCTTGCCGTCGTCGTTCTGGTACATATAAAACGCCTTGATGTCCTTAGGCCAGTCATAGACGAACACCGGGCTATGGAAGTATTCCTCGGTCAGGTACTTTTCATGCTCCTTGGCGGTGTCTTCGCCGTACTTCGGCTCGAACTGGAAGCGATCCTTCACCTTGCGCAGAATCGTGATGGCTTCCTCGTGGGTGATGCGCGCCGCACCCGTCACGGCGAGGTGATTCAGCTTGTCCAGCAGTCCGCCGCCAGTGAACTTGTCAAGGAACTCCAGCTCATCCGAGCACTTCTCCAGCACCGTCTTGACGAGGTACTTCAGGAAGTCCTCTTCAATGTCCATCAGCTGATGAATATCGCAGAACGCGATTTCCGGCTCAATCATCCAGAATTCAGCGGCGTGGGTCTTGGTGTTGCTGTTTTCAGCGCGGAAAGTCGGGCCGAAGGTGTACACCTTGGAGAACGCCATCGCGAACGTCTCGGCTTCAAGCTGACCCGTCACGGCGAGGGAGGTGGGCTTGCCGAAGAAATCGTTGCTGCCGTCCTTCTGCTCCGACGGCGGCAGGGTAGTCACGGTGAAGGTGTTGCCCGCGCCCTCGGCGTCGTTGGCGGTAATCAGCGGCGTATGCACATAGAGATAGCCGCGGTCTTGGAAGTAGGTGTGAATGGCCATGCTTGCGACGCTGCGGACGCGGAAAACCGCCTGAAACAGGCGCGTACGCGGGCGCAGATACGCGATTTCGCGCAGGTACTCCACGCTGTGGCGCTTCGGCTGAAGCGGGTAATCCTCCGGGCAATCGCCTTCGAGGTGGATGGCAATCGCCTGCACTTCGGGCGTCGTCGGATCTTTGTAGGACGGCACAACCTTGCCCGTCACGGTAATCGCCGCGCCGACATGCAGGGTCTGGATGGCGGCGTAGTCCTCGATGGTATTATCGTAGACCACCTGCGGGTTCTTGAAGCAAGTGCCATCGAAAAAGTCGATGAAGCCCATGTTCTTCTGCTTGCGGTGATTGCGAATCCAGCCCTGCAGCATCACCGTCTGTCCCTGCAATTCATTCAGGCGCTCTTTCAGTTCGCGCGTCGTCAATACGTTCATTGGTCTTCCTTCTTTCTGATTCCCCAGCGTCATCTGTTGGGGAACAACTTCGTTCCTATCATATCACAAACTTGTCGCCTATGCAACCGCAGCAAGGGGCATTGCCCCTTGACCCTCTCGCGCGATTGAGTTAGTTTCTCTTTCATGCTGTTTTCGCGTGTTTATGCAGGGATTTCGCGCCTGCGGGCGCGACAAGGGGGCAATAGAAACAGACAAAGTCTGCGGTCGCCCCCTTGACCCCTTCGCCTTCCGTCTCCCATGCTACTGTTGGGTAGTGTTTATTTCAGGAGACGAAAGGCACACTAACTAAAAAACTTCCAATAAAGCTCAATAAACATGGGTGCGAACCGAAGGTTTCCAAAGGGCGATCGGAAAGCCCTTTGGTCGCCTCCGCAGAGGCGATTCCCCCTGCCGCGATAAAAGTCAAGCATGGAAGTGTTCCATTTGCGAAGGAGTTCCGAGGGAAATCGCCCTTCCCTCAGAAATTCTTCGGACGCGGACGCACATCCCCCAGCCGACGATCCACCTCGCGCAGAATCGCCCTTGTGCTGCCGTAGGTCAGCAGACGAAGCGCCTCCCGCAGGGGCAAAACCCGCACATCCAGCACCTGCGTCGGGTCAGCCAGCGGCGTCTGGTCATGGTAGTGCGCCACAAACCAGCTCACCCGCTTCACATCGCCGCCCGCAATCGGGTATTCATCCACCATCACCGGCTGCATCGTGTGCAGAATCGCGCAGATGCCCGTTTCCTCCCAAACCTCGCGCAGCGCCGTCTCCGCCAGCGTTTCGCCGGGTTCTACATGCCCTTTGGGAAGCCCAAAGCTGCCGTTCTTCTCCATCACCAGCACATATTGCCGAACGCCGCCGTCCTCAGTGTACAGCACAGCTCCTGCGGATTCAATCAACGCCATGTGCTTTCTCCTCCACAGCTTCATCCAGCGCCTCTTTCAAGCGGTGGATGCCCTCGGTGATGTTCCGGCGCGGACAGCCGATGTTCACGCGCAGGAAGCCTTCGCCGCCCTCGCCGAAGAACGTGCCTTCCGTGAACTGCACACCATGCTTCAGCGTCCGCGCCATCAGCTCCTCGCAGTTCATGCCGTATGCCCGCAGGTCAAGCCAGCCCAGATACGTCGCCTCCATCGGGGTCAGCACGGCTTGGGGCAGTTCCTGCTTGACCAATGCCGTCAGGTGCTTCCGGTTGCCGTCCAGATAGTGCATCAAGCCGTCCAGCCACGCGTCGCCGTACTCATACGCCGCGCGCGTCCCTTCCAGCGCGAACAGGTTGCCGCTGCGAACGCCCGCGCGTTCCATCTCGGTGTTGATTTTCGCCCGCACCGCTTCGTCCGGCACGAGCATCGCTGCCTGTTCCAGCCCCGCAAGGTTGAACGTCTTGCTGGCGGCGCACAGGGACAATACGTTCTTCTGCGCAAGCGACAGCACCGGCACGAACTGCTCCGGCGCATAGACGAAATCCGCGTGAATCTCATCCGCAATCAGGTACGCGCCGTACCGTGCCAGCAAATCAATCAGCTCTTGCAGTTCCTCCCGCTTCCACGCGCGAGACACCGGGTTGTGCGGATTGCACAGCACCAGCGCCTTTGCGCCCGCTTGCAGCTGCTTCTCCACGGCATCCAAATCCATAGAGTAGCGACCCGTATCGTCGCGCTTGAGCGGCGCATCCATCAGCCTGCGCTCCGTTGCCTCCACCGAAAAGCGGAACGGCCCATACACCGGCGACTGAATCATCACCCCGTCGCCCGGCTTCGTCAGCGCCAGCAGGGCAAGCCGAATGCCCGTCACAACGCAGGGGATCATCATCACCCACTCGTCCTGAATCGTCAGATTGTGCCGGCGCTGCCAGAAGCCGGTCAGCGCACGGGTGTCGTCCGGCAGCACCAGCGTATAGCCGTATGTCGGATGCAGTGCGCGGACGGCAATTGCCTCCGCGACCTCCGGCGGGCTGGGGAAATCCATATCCGCGACCCATAGCGGCAGCACGCTTTCCTTCTCTGTGCCGTCCCACTTTTCGCAGCGTGTACCGCGGCGGTCAAGTCCTGCGTCAAAATAGCTTTCGTCAAACGTGTGCATCAGCTGCTTCCTCCTGCGCTTCGTTTTCTTTCTTCAGCGGCTCGCTTGCCCGGAGCACCCAGAATCCGCCGGATTTGTCCACCTTGTCCACCTTGGCATACAGCGTTTTGAGGTACTTCATGCAGCTTTCCGCGCCCTGCTGCTTGCGGATGACCAGATACAGCGCGCCGCCGGGATTGAGCCGCGATGCCGCGTCGACGAACATGCGGTAGATGACCGGCTTGCTGGCGCGAATCGGCGGATTGGTGATAATGAAGTCGAACGTGCGCTCCATCACCTCCGCCATGCCGTCGGATTCAAGGCATTCCGCCGTGATGCCGTTGCGCACCGCGTTGAAGCGGCACAGTTCCAGCGCACGGCGATTGACATCCACCATCGTGACATGCGCGGCGGGATACTTTTTCTTCACTGCCACGCCAATTGCGCCCCAGCCGCAGCCCAGATCCAGCACGTCGCCGTACACATCCGGCAGCGCATCCGGCGGCAGGCGGGTCCCGGTGTCCAGCTCGCCCTTGGAAAACACACCCGCGTCTGTCATGAAGTTCAGCCCATGCCCGCGATACACAAACGAACACGGCACCTGCTTTGATTCGCAGGTCGGGTCAGCGGTAAAATACTGTTCAGCCATGCTTTTCCTCCATCTGCGCGTCCCGGTAGAGAGCGGATGCTTCCGCTTCCGTCAGTTCGCGCCACTGCCCGCAGGGAAGCGCCTCGTCCAGCGCCAATGAGCCGAATGTCTCCCGGTGCAGGGTCAGCACTTCGCGCTCCACCGCCGCGAACATGCGCTTCACCTGATGGAATTTCCCTTCGTGGATGGTCACGCGCGCCTGATTGCCTGGCAGCGGCGTCAAATCGGCAGGCGCGGCTTCAAAGTCGCTCAGGGACAGCCCCGATGCGAACACTGCGACTTCCTTGTCGCCCACCGGCTTGTCCAGCGTCGCCAGATACGTTTTGTCCACATGCCGCGCGGGGGCTAACAGGCGGTGATTCAATTCGCCGTCCGTCGTCAGCAGCAGCAGCCCTGTCGTGTCCTTGTCCAGCCGCCCGACGGGCATACAGCCAATCGCGGCATATTCCGGCGGAAGCAAGTCCATCACCGTCGGCTGCTTCTTGTCGCGCGCGGCGGTCAGCAGTCCAGCGGGCTTATGCAGCATCACATGGCGGGTCAGGCGGGTGTCCAGCTTTTCGCCGTTCAGCAGGATTTCCGCGTCCTCCCCCACCTGCACGGACGGGTCGCGCTGCACGTCCCCATTCACGCGGACACGCCCGCCGCGAATCGCCTTCTGCATCTCCGACCGGCTTCCCTTGCCCAGCGTTACCAGCATTCGGTCAAGCCGCAGCATCTTCCTGCTCCTTCTCGTCCTTCACGCCGCGCAGGAAAATCGCCGGCAGCAGCGAACGCATGGGATTCGTCACCAGCATCAGTACCGCAGATGCCGCCGTCACCGCCAGCAGCCACTTCGGGGGCATCAGCATCGAGAAGCTCGGCATGTCCATCAGGTTCTCAAACCATTGCATCGTAAACTGCACGGCAGACACGCTCACTTGCGCAATCAGCGCGACGATGCAAACCGCCATCGGCAGCACAAACAGCAGCCCGCTCAGCCACAAGCCGACGATTTGCCAGCGGTGTCCTTTCACCAGCTTGCGGTCACCCAGTGCGTAGGCATGGCGCGTTCCGCTGTGGAACATCAATCCAAACAGCGGGAACAGCAGCATCAGTACCATGATAATGACATAGCGGATGATGCCCTGATCGAAAGCACCGCCGCCCAACGCATTCAGATGCCCCCAAATCGTCCCGACATCCAGCTCTGTTCTTTCATACTGCATCAGCCCCACCAGCGCCGCAAACGGCAGCAGCCACAGCAGCATCAGTCCCGTCATCCGCAGCGAACGGACGACCTTCTTCCAGTAGCCGTTCAGCGGCAGCATCGCCACCGTCGCCATCGGCGCGCCGGAGAGGAAGAGCTGCATGGCTTCCGCCGTGCTTTGGCGCATCGGCAGGGCGATAAAAATCAGCATCAGCGGGCAGAGCAGCGCCAGCGGCCGCAGCGACGCGTTCAGCAGGAACAGCAGCGGGCACAAACACGCCGCCCAGACTGCCATCGTCATCCCCTGCGCGCGGAGCATGTCACCTTTGCTCGATTTGAACCGCGAAATGCTTTCCAGCATCGTTTTTTTGATCGTCATGTGGGTCATTCGACTCCTTTCGGCTTTGCGGGAAACAGTTCCCCCATTTTCATCGTTTATTATACAGGTTTTTGCCCGGTATTGCAATTGCTTTTTCTTTCCGATAGCGTCTGCCGTTGACTTTTGGCGCGGGAAAGCGTATGATGAAGCAAAATTCAGTCAAGGAGGAAATTTCGATGAACGCATCGTTCCACACAGGAAACCGCAAACGGCTCTATGAAGCCATGAAGCCCGCGTCGCTGCTGGTCATGTTCTCCGGTGAAGACGTGCGCAAGACCAATGACGAATATTATCCTTTTTATACCGACCGCAATTTCTACTACCTGACCGGGCTTGACCAGCATGAGCTTGTGCTGATGGCAGTGAAGGAGCCATCCGGGAATGTGCATGAACAGATTTACATTCTGCCGCCCGACCTGATGGCAGAGCGCTGGACGGGTGCGCGCCTGAAGCCCGCCGAGGTTGAGGCGCTGTCCGGCATTTCCGACGTTCGCTTTGTCAACCAGTTCCAGACGGATTTTCACGCGCTGGCGGCAGGCGGACACTACTCCCTGACCAGCGGGCAAATTGCGCAGGTGTATCTCGACCTGTTCCGCGTGTCGCCGCAGGACATTGACCGCCCGGCGCATCGGCTGCTGAAGCAGATTCAGGCGAATTACCCCTATCTGCAAGTCGAGAACGCGAACGCCATCCTGCGCCGTCTGCGGCTCATCAAGCAGCCCTGCGAAATCGACGCCATCCGCCAAGCGGAAAAGGTGACGGGCGAGGGCATCATGGCAATGATGAAGGCGAGCCGTCCGGGGATGTACGAATACCAGTACAAGGCGGAATTTGACTACGCGCTGACCCAGCACGGCCCGCAGGGGCCCGCGTTCCCGTCCATCATCAGCGCGGGGAAAAACAACTTCTGCATCCACTATTATTCCTACCGCGGACAGGCGCATGACGGCGACATGGTACTCAACGACGTCGGCGCGCAGCATGACAGCCTGATGACCGACGTCAGCCGCGGTTTCCCGTGCAACGGGCGCTTCTCGGACAAGCAGAAGCTGCTGTTCAACTGTGCGCTGCAAACGTCGAACCACATGTTCTCCATTGTCAAGCCGGGCTTCTCGATGGCGGAGGTGGATGCGACGATTCGCCGCTACAACGCGGCGCTGCTCTGCGATGCGGGCGTGCTGGACAAGCCGGAAAACATCGGGCGCTATATGTGGCACGGCGGCGCACACCATGTGGGCTACGACGTGCATGATGTTATCGAGCGTCCGCTGACGGTCAAGCCGGGCATGGTGTTCTGCATCGACGTGGGCATCTACCACGAGGAATGGGGCATCGGTTTCCGCTTGGAGGACAACCTGCTGGTAACGGAAGATGGGTGCGAAAACCTCTCGGCAGCGATTCCGCGCACGGTCGAGGACATTGAGGCAGTCATGCGGAAGGGGTAAAATCCGCCTAATTGGTGAATCCTATAAAGTGGTTTTGCCACGAAAGCACACAGATGCTGCTTTCGCGGCATTTTTGCTGTATTGACTGTTTTGGAATAATCGTGCCGAAAAAAAGTGCGAAAATGGCGGGAAAACTTTCGTGAATTACTTGACAATCGCAATTCAGAAGGTTATACTTTTCATACGGATATTGTGATACGCTTTTCAAGCTGCACAAGCAAATTTGATGAGCGCACCACCAGAAAAAAAGGAGGATTTCTATCATGCGTAAGTTCCTTTCCCTGCTTCTTGCGCTGGTCATGGTGCTGTGCTGCATCCCCGCTGTGGCGGAGACGGCAGACGGCGTCTATGAAGGCAGCGGCGCCGGTCTGAACGGCCAGATTAAAGTTTCTGTGACGGTCAGCGGCGGCAAAATCACCGAAGTGAAGGTCTTGGAGCATTCCGAGACGGCGGGCATCTCCGATCCTGCGATTGAGAAGATTCCTGCGGCGATCGTCGAAGCGCAGTCTGCGGACGTGGACATCGTTTCCGGCGCGACCTTTACCTCCAAGGGCATCATCGACGCGGTGAAGAACGCCCTGAACCCCGATGCGGCGGAAGAAGCCGGTATGCCCTTTGAGCAGCCGGACATTCTGGTCATCGGCGCAGGCATGGCAGGTCTGGCGACGGCTGCCCGTGCGGCTGAGCTGGGTCTGAACGTGCTGGTTGTCGATCAGGCTGCGACCTACGGCGGTTCTGCGAACGTTGCGGGCGGCACGCTGCTGGGCACCTGCACGCGGATGCAGAAGGAAGCCGGTATCGAGGACGACCCCGATCTGTGCTTCGCGGACTTCGTGCGTCTGGGCGGCGCTGGCAACTTCAACGAGGAAATTGCCCGCGAATTCGCTGAAATCAGCGGCGAAGCGGTGGACTGGCTGGACGATCTGGGCACCGACTTCGGCGACCGCGTCCCCTACTTCGGCGTGTATCAGCCGCTGAACGTGGCGCGCAACTACTCCGGCAAGGGCGGCGCTCGTGCGTTCGTCGTGTCGCTGTACGCGGAACTGGAAAAGTATTTCTCCACCAACGCTTACATGATGCTCAACACCTACGTCACCGGCCTTGTGACCAATGACGAGGGCGCGGTCATCGGCGCGAAGGCTCGTCTGGCGGACGGCACCGAAACCACCCTGCTGGCGCCCGCGACGGTGATCTGCACGGGCGGCTATGCCGGCAACGAAGAGCTGCTGAACAAGTACAACTTTGAAAACGTGCTGTCCACCTCTCCCGCGTGCGTGACCGGCGACGGCTATGCTTGGCTGGAAGAACTGGGCGCGCCGCTGACGAACATGGACTTCTGCACCGCGTATGCGGGCGGCATCCCGACCAGCGATGACTTCCGCTCCTTCGGCTACTTCAACGCCACCAACGGCGCGCTGTGGATTAACACCAACGGCGAGCGTATGGCAAACGAAACCGGCGCGGATTCTCACGTCAAGAGCGAAACGTGGGCGAATGCTCCCCACAACATCGTCTACACGGTCTTCTCCTCCGAAATGCTGATTCCGGACGCAAAGGTGTTCTCCACCGGCGCTTGGGGCAGCGTGAAGGAAGAGTTCGATCCCTATGTGGAATCCCTGATTGAAAAGGGTCTGGCTTGGAAGGCCGACACCATCGAAGAGCTAGCGGAAAAGGTTGGTCTGCCGGTGGATACCTTCAAGGCGACCATCGCGGCTTACAACGACGGCTGCGCCAACGGCAACGATCCCTTCGGCCGCACCAAGCAGGAAGTCGCCATGGCGAACGGCCCGTTCTACGCGGTCAAGACCGTTCCCTATGTCATGATTACCTGCGGCGGCCCGATGATGACCAAGAACTGCGAAGTGCTGAACTCCGACGGTCTGGTGATTGAAGGCGTTTACATGGCTGGCGAAATCGTCGGCATGGCGAACGTCGGCGGTCGCAACTCTATCGGCGGTATGGGTCACGGCAACTGCCTTGTCTGGGGCAAGAAGGCTGCGGAAGTGATCGCGGCGAAGCTCGGCAAGTAATTCTCTTTCCCCGTGCGGGTAACTGCACGGGGATTTTTCTACCCTTTTTCAGGCATGGATGTTCTTTTGCAGCTGGTCTTTTTCGTTGCGGGGGGAATCGCGCCTGCGGGCGCGACAAGGGGGCAATGAAAACAGACGAAGTCTGCGGTCGCCCCCTTGACCCCTTCGCATTGCACACCCATGTTACTGGTCTTTTATCGCAGCAGAAAGGATTCCGCGCCTGCGGGCGCGATTCTTGCAACATGTGCCCCCGGAATACGGTAGCAGAGCTTTTTCATTGAAAATAGTATGAATTGGGCAAAATCTGCACGTTTTCTTGCAAGAATTGCGCCTGCAATCTCTTGACGAATCACGGCGAACGCGGTATACTACGAGTAGGTACACCCTGAATCAGAGTCATTAAGAGGAGGCTTTTCTGATGCAGAATATTCCCGTTGTGAAGCTGGGTCTGGTTGCGGTTTCCCGCGACTGTTTCCCGATTGCGCTGAGTGAAAAGCGCCGTGCCGCGATTGCGGAAAAGTGCGGCCAGAAGAAGCTCGACATCGTCGAAATCAAGACGACGGTGGAGAACGAGAAGGACATGCTCAAGGCGGTTGAGGAACTGAAGGCGAACGAGTGCAACGCGGCGGTCGTGTTCCTCGGCAACTTCGGCCCGGAAACCCCCGAAACGCTGATTGCAAAGAATTTCGACGGTCCGTGCATGTTTGTGGCGGCGGCGGAAGGCGACGGCGACATGATTAACGGCCGCGGCGACGCTTACTGTGGTATGCTGAACTGCTCCTACAATCTGGGTATGCGCCACCTGAAGGGCTACATCCCGGAATATCCCATCGGCACGGCGGATGAGCTGGCAGACAAAATTGCGGAATTTATCCCGATTGCCCGCGCCATCATCGGCGTGAAGAACCTCAAGATCATCACCTTCGGCCCGCGTCCTCAGGACTTCTTCGCCTGCAATGCCCCGATTAAGGGTCTGTATGAGCTGGGCGTGGAAATCGAAGAGAACTCCGAGCTGGATCTGCTCGTCTCCTACAAGGAACATGCTGGCGACGCCCGCATCCCCGCTGTCTGCGAAGACATGGCGAAGGAAATGGGCGAGGGCAAGTATTATCCGGAGCTGTGCGAGCGCATGGCGCAGTTCGAGCTGACGCTGCTGGACTGGGCAGAGGCCCACAAGGGCGCGCGCAAGTACGTTGTCTTTGCGGACAAGTGCTGGCCGGCGTTCCCGTCCCAGTTCGGCTTTGAACCCTGCTATGTCAACTCCCGTCTGGCCTCCCGCGGCATCCCGGTTGCCTGCGAAGTGGACATCTACGGCGCACTGAGCGAATACATCGGCGCGTGCGTGACCGGCGATGCTGTCACCCTGCTGGACATCAACAACTCCGTCCCGCAGTACATCTACGACGAGGACATCAAGGGCAAGTTCGATTACAAGCTGACGGACACCTTCATGGGCTTCCACTGCGGCAACACGCCGTCCTGCAAGATGTGCGACAACCGCGCGGTCAAGTACCAGCTGATTCAGCACCGCCTGCTGGAGCCCGCCGGCAGCGATCCGGACTTCACCCGCGGCACGCTGGAAGGCGACATCGCGCCCAGCCCCATCACGTTCTACCGCTTGCAGTGCGATTCTGACGGCGTGGTGCGCTCCTACATTGCGGAGGGCGAAGTGCTGCCCGTCGCGACCCGCTCCTTCGGCGGCATCGGCGTGTTCGCCATCAACGAAATGGGTCGTTTCTACCGTCATGTGCTGGTACAGAAGCGCTATCCGCATCACGGTGCTGTGGCGTTCGACCACTGCGCAAAACAGCTCTTCGAGGTCTTCAAGTACCTCGGCGTGCAGGACATCGCTTGGAATCAGCCGAAGTCCCTGCCCTATCCCACGGAGAATCCCTGGGCGTAATCCCCAAACATTAAAGAGCACGGCTTGCAGCAATGCAGGTCGTGCCCTTTTTTCTTGATGCGAGATGATAAAGCCCCCGGAAGCAGCTGATAATTGCCACTTCCGGAGGCTTTTGCGTATCTGATTACATGATAACCTTGATTTCCGCACCGTCGGTCAGCACAGCGTCCGTCAGCACGCCGGAAACTTCCGTGCCGTTGACCAGCACCTGCTTCACGCCGCTTTCGTGGTGGGCGGTGTTGTCCACCACAATGTGCAGCCGCTTGCCGCGGAAGGTCTTGTCCATCGTGAATCCGTCCCAAGACGCGGGAATCGCCGGGCTGATGACCAGTCCTTCGGGCGTCGGGCGCAGACCCAGAATACCCTCAACGCAGCCGACCATGACCGTCGATGCCGTGCCGGTCAGCCAATGCACATGCGCGCGGCCCGGCTGGGGCGTCTCATGACCCTCGATGAACTGCGTGTGGACATAGGGTTCCGCTTCACGCAGCTCCGCGCGGTCGTTGTAGGCGGCGGGGCAGCTCTCCGTGAAGTACTGGAACGCGCGGTCGCCGTGACCCAGCAGCGCCTCCGCGAGAATCGCCCAGCCCTGAATCTGGCAGAAGATACCGCCGTTTTCCTTCGTCGTGGGGTTGAACAGCAGCATGTTCGCGCCGTCGAAAGCGTGCTGCTTGTAGCAGGGCGCCATGATTTCCACACCGAAGGGCGTGTTCAGCTGCTCGAACGCGGTCTGCATGGCCTTTTCCGCCTGTTCAGGCGTTGCCAGACCGGAAATGACCGCCCAGGACTGCGGGTTGAGCCACATGGACGCTTCGGGATCGTTCTTGCTGCCGATGATGCTGCCCTGCTCGCTGTACCCGCGGCGGAAACGGTCATCCTCCCAGAAGTGCTGGTTGATGAGCGCCTTCTGTTCCTCCGCCTTCTGGCGCAGGTAGACGCGGTATTCGTCGTTCTCCGGCTTGTTGGGCATCAGTTCGTCCAGCAGGCGCAGGGCGAGATACAGCTGCATGGCGACGAAGGAGGATTCGCCCGCAGCGCCCAGACGCAGGCAGTCGTTCCAGTCCGCGTGCAGACCCGCCGGCATACCATGCGCGCCCAGATGATTCATGGAGAAGTCAATCGCGCGCTTCAGGTGGTCAAGCACCGTGCCTTCGCCGTGCGTCGCATACGGAATGACCTCGTCCATAAACGCGGTATCGCCCGTTTCGGCGATGTACTTGTAGACGGTCGGGAACAGCCACAGCGCATCGTCCGCGCGATAATGCGGATGACCCGTGGCGCGGACGTAGCTGTCGTCCTCCGGGGAATCCTCGTGACCCGCGTTGTGGTTGAACTTCACCAGCGGCAGACCGCCGCCGTGATGCACCTGCGCGCTGAGCATGAAAACAAGGCGTTCCTTCGCCATCTTCGGGTCAAGGTGGATGATGCCTTGAATGTCCTGCACCGTGTCGCGGTAGCCCAGACCGTTGCGCTGACCGCAGTAGATGAGGGACGCCGCGCGGCTCCAGACAAACGTCGTGAAGCACTGGAAGGCATTCCAAGTGTTGATCATGCTGTTGAAATTCGCGTCGGGCGTGTTGACCGTCAAGCCGGAGAGCTCGCCGTGCCAGTAATCAACCAGCGCTTTCAGTTCACCGTCCACCTTGTCCGCGACGTTGGCATAGCTGTCCAGCAGCGCACGCGCCGCCTTTTCGCCCTTCTGCGCCAGCAGGAAGGCAATCGTCTTCGTCTCGCCGGGCTGGAGCGTCAGCACCGTGTGCAGCGAACCGCAGGGGTTGCCATTGAAGTTGAGGGAATTGCCCAGGTCGCCATCCACAACGCCCTTGGGGTTAGAGAAGCGCCCTTGACCGAGGAAGCGTTCGCGGCGGCCGGTATAGCTCTTGACCGGGCTGCCTGCCAAACCGAAGAAGCGCTCGCGGCCATTTTCGCCATCCGCATTCACGCCGCAGAACTGGTTGATATGCTCGATGATATGGTCACCGTGGAAGGTCGTTGTGGTGATAAACTGCGTATACTGGAGGTTGACCAAATCCTGCTCATAGTTGCTCTCAGTGGTCAGCTCGCAGTAAGAGAAAACGGAGATGGTGCGGGGTTTATCGGACTTGTTCGTCACCGCCACGCGCCAAACCTCGTGCGTCGCGCCCAGCGGCACATAGTACAGCGTCTTGCTTTCGATGCCGCTGTATGTGCTTTCGACCTCCGTGTAGCTCGTGCCGTGACGGGTGATGGTCTTGTACTGTTCCAGCGGCTTCTCCACCGGCCGCCACGTTGCCGACCAATAATCGCCCGTTTCGTCATCCCGCAGATAGACATAGCGCCCTGGCTCATCGAACTGGTTGAAGGTATAGCGCAGGATGCGTCCCGCCGCGCCGGACTTGACGAAGCTGTATCCGCCGGCGTTCTGGGTCACAATCGCGCCGTATTCCGGAGAGCCGAGGTAGTTCGCCCACGGCATGGGCGTGCGCGGGTCGGTGATGACGTACTCGCGCGCAGCATCACTAAAGTAACCGAACTGCATAAGAGAAATCCTCCTTACGTAATTCATCGTCAGGGTTATCTCCGAAAACGTTTTCCCGGACAGGCGGAAATCCTCCTGCCCTTTCAAACGCTTCTATCCGTGCGTATTGTAGCATACTTTTCCTCTTCGCGCAAGGAGAGAATGCACACTTCGGAAACTTTTTTCCCGAAAAAGAGGGGGGATAGATGCGAATCCCCCCGGCAACAAAAAAGGCCAGCACCGAGAGAAAACCTTCTCCCATGCTGGTCGTCCGTGCCCATCTGGCACGACAATGTGCAAATTGTGAGCAAAACAGCTTGGGGCTCCTGTGGGAGCGCAAAGTTACTGGCAGGGGCGCTGTCCCTGCACCCTGCAAGGAGAAATAAAACGGGACGAAGTCCCCCTTGACCCCTCCGCGCAATTGAGTTGGTCGCTATCCCATGCTTTGCCCGCGTGTTTATCCGCTTTTATCCTTATTCCGTGTAAACCGCACGCGCACCGCCGATATACGGCAGCCGCGAATACGCCATCACCAAATTCGCATGTCCCACATGGCTCGTCGAAATCCGCAGCGGCACTGCCACCGGACGAATGTGCATTCCCACCAGCGTATCGCCAATATCAATCGCCGCATCCGCCTGAATGCTCACCGCCAAGGCGGGTTTCTCCATCTTCTTCCACGCCGCCGCCGGTACACTGCCACCCGCTTTCGGCTGCGGTATCGCCCGCACCTGCGTCAGTCCCAGTTCCTTCAGCACCGCCTTCTCCACCACAATCCCGCGGTTCAGGTGCTCGCAGCACTGGAACGCCGCATGAACGCCGTGCCCCTTGCACGCCGCCAGCATCGCTTCCGCCACAATCTCGCCTAATTCCGGCACACTGCCCTTGCCGATGCGCGCGCCCGTAATCTCGCTCGTCGAACAGCCCAGCACAATCACGCTGCCGCTCTCCAAATGCCCTGCATCCATCAGCGCACCAACGGATTCATCCAAAATGCGGTTGATTTCCGCGCGTAAAGTTTCCCTCTGTGCCTCGTCAAACATGTTCAAGCCCTCCCTGTTCTTTCTGCGCTGATTCCTGCTGGAATGGGGTCTTCTGGCGGAGCATTTCCAGCGCATTGCCTGCGCCGATAACCGCCAAGCGCCCCAGCAGATTCGCAATCATCCGCGCCGTTTCAATGTCGATTTGTTCCCGCACGCCGCGAATCGCCGTCACTCCCGCGTGGACATCCTTGCGCATTTCCTTCCAATTGATGCGCTGCGTCGATGCCAGCAGGTCGAAGATAGCATCCACGAACTTGCGGCGCTGCTCGCGGGTGCACTGTGCCAGCCACTGGTGCACCGTCTGGTTGACCAGAACGCTGCCCTTGTCCAGATCCTCGGCATAGCAGAAATCCTTGCCCCGCACTTCCCACGAGAACGGGTCGTGCTGCATGATGCCGTTGTTGTCCGACATGACGACACGATGCACCGGGTGCGCCGCCATCAGCAGCCCCACGACCGCAAACTGCGGCACATAGGCAATGATGCGGCTCGCCACGGCGGCGTATCCGTCGGACGCGGCGGTTTCGTCATCCACACCCGGCCCGTCGAAGCTGACGACGCGGCGAATGCGCCCCTGCAAGTCCGCCTTGGTGTGCGCGGCGGCATACACGGCGAGGTTTCCGCCCTTGCTGTGACCCGTCACAATGACGTCACCCGCATCCTGCGTCAGGTGGTGTTCGAGATACTTTTGCGCCGCCGCCTGCGCCGGAACAGGGCTTTCAAACGACATAGCGAAATCTTCCCGCCAGCCGGTCAGACTGCCGTCCGTGCCGCGGAAGGCAATAATATGCGTTCCGTCGGGCAAGTCCACCGTCATGGCTGCGAACTGGATTTCGTCATTGAGGACGGACACTGCGTCGCGCACCGTCAATGCCCCAAAGCGGCTGCTTTTCGCGATTTGCTGAAGCAGTCGGCGGCACTCGCCCCGGAAATGGTCGTCCGGATCGTCCGGCGGAACAGATTTCGCGCACTGGGCGAAGACTTGCGTTTCCGCGGGCAGGTCGATGTAAGACAGTGCCGCCATCACGAGGGTATCAAGGTCATTGGCGGGATCAGCGGCGAAGGGAAGATCGCCGCGCCAAGTGATGTAATCGGGCAAGTAGGACATTGCTTTGCCACCTCCCAAAGCAGATGAGGGTTTTTTCTGTATTGTTGTTCCTTTCGTTTGGGGTTCTAAGAGCAGTTCTTCTTTCATGCAGGGGGATGCGCCTGCGGGCGCACCAAAGGGCTTTCCGATCGCCCTTTGGAAACCTTCGGCGCCGCAACTTTTGGGGATTCCTGTTTATTGGTTGATAGTGCTGCATGGGGAGCGAAAGGCACACTAACTAAAAATGTTACGACAGCACTCAATAAACTTAGATGGGATGCGAAGCAGTCCAGAGGGCGATCGCAAAGCCCTCTGGTCGCTCCCGCAGGAGCGAAATCCCCGCACACTGCATGAGCGTGTCACCACCTCAATCGCGCGGAAGGGTCAAGGGAGGAACTCCCTTGCTTACTTCAGCTCCCCACTTGCTTTCATGGCTTCGTATTGCTCCATCGAAATCAGACAGCGGCGGGGTTTCGCGCCGTCCTTCGCGGAGATGATGCCGCGCTGCTCCATTTCGTCTACCAAGCGCCCAGCACGCGCGTAACCCAGTTTCAGGCGGCGCTGAATCAGGCTCGTCGAGACTTCACGGTCGCGTACCGCCATTTCCACGCACTGCGAGAAGAGGTCGCGGTCAGCGGAGGAGTATTCGTCCACCGTCGAATTCGCATCTGGGTCGTCCTCGTCGCCGTCGTTGCCCATGTTCGCCAAGCGGTCGAGTTCATCCAGCACGCCGCTGTCGTAGTTCGCCGGCGAATACTGGCGGATGAAGTCCGTAATGCCATTCACTTCGTCATCGGTCAGGAAGCAGCCCTGCACGCGGATGGGGGTGAATTCGCCCATCGGCATATACAGCATGTCGCCGTAACCAAGCAGCTGTTCCGCGCCGTTGCGGTCAAGAATCGTTCGGCTGTCCACGTTCGAGGACACCTTGAAGGCGATTCGGCTGGGGATGTTCGCCTTAATCAGACCCGTAATGACGTCCACCGACGGGCGCTGCGTCGCGACGACCAGATGAATGCCTGCCGCGCGCGCCAGCTGCGCCAGACGGCAGATGCGCTCTTCGACTTCCTTCTTGCAGGTCATCATCAAATCCGCCAATTCGTCGATAACAATCACAATGCGCGGCATCGGCTCTTCGTCCTCATCCAGCGCTTCGTTGTAGCCGTCGATGGCGCGGACGCCTTTTTCCTGGAACTTGTTGTAGCGGTCCATCATTTCCCCAACTGCCCACGCCAGCGCGCCGCTCGCCTTGTGCGGGTCGGACACGACCGGAATCAGCAGGTGCGGAATGCCGTTGTAGCACTGCAGTTCAACCACCTTCGGGTCAACAAGAATCATGCGGACTTCCTTGGGTGAACAGCGGTACAAAAGCGAATTGATGATTGTGTTGATGCACACGGATTTACCGGAACCCGTCGCGCCTGCAATCAGCAAGTGCGGCATTTTCGCGAGGTTGCACAGGATTGGCGCGCCCGCGATGTCCTTGCCCAGCGCGACGGTCAGCGGGCCTTTCGCTTTGTGCATCACGTCAGATTGCAGCACTTCCTTGAGCGTGACGGTCGTGCGCGTGCTGTTGGGCACTTCCACGCCGACAAGCGCCTTGCCCGGAATCGGCGCTTCAATTCGCACGGACTTGACAGCCATGTTCATCGCGATATTGTGGTTCAGGTTCGTCACCTTATTGACCTTGATGCCGGGGGCGATTTCCAGTTCAAAGCGCGAAATTGCCGGGCCGTGGGTGATGTGGCGCACCTTCGCGGGGATGCGGAAGGACTTGAGCGTCTCTTCCAGCCGCTGCGTGCGCAGTTCGTCTTCCTCTGCGTTGACCCCCTGCTGACCCAGCGGATCGCGCAGAAGCATCATCGGCGGATAGGTGTACGGCACTTCAGGATTAAAGGTGGATGTGGCGGATGCGCCCGTCGCGCTCGGCCCGCCGGACGGTGCCTCCGTCGTTGCCTTTGCGACCTGAATGCCCGGCTGAACCGCTGCGGGGATGTTCTCAGGCTGCTGCAAAGCGGCGGGAACGTTCGTCGTGCCGCTGCTGACCGGCTGCGCGGGCAGGTTCAAATCCGGCTGCCACGCGCCTGCGGGGCGTTCCTGCGTCAGCACGGGCGCAAGCACCTTCTTCGGCGCATCCTCCGGCTCTTCCCACGGCGGGCGGTCATCCAGTTCCGCCGGGAAATCCGCGTCATCGTCGAACGCATCGTCCGCGGACACGGCTTCGGGCAAATCCGCAGGCGTTTCTTCCGGGGCTTCCGGCAGAATTTCCTCCTGCATCTCCTGCGTTTCCTGCGGCGCATCTACCGCCATTGTCGGCTGGGTCGGCATTGTGGGCTGCGTCCACTGCATCATCGGCGGATTCTGCTCCGTCTCCGGCACAGCGTCCGTCGTTTGCTGCATCGGCGCGGGCTGCGCGGGCATATCATTCCAGCTGTATGTCGCCGGCTCCCCAACGCCGCTGGGCGCGGGCTGCTTCGGCTGCTCGTAGGTCGGAATCTGCGGCGGTTCTGCCGCAGCCTGCCCCATCGGGTACGTCGGCTGCGTAAACGGCTGCGAGTCACTCCATGCGGATTTCCGGCGCGGCGTTGTCCAATCATCTGCAAAGCCGGTCTGTCCCAGCTCCTCCGCCGACGGCGCAAAACCAATCTTGTTGTTCTTCCGGCTCGTTACGGGCTGAACAGGCTTGCCCTGCGGCATCGGCTGCTTCCGCACCGGCGGATTCTGCGGCATCACGGGCTGCACAGGGGCATTCGGATACTGCGTATACGGGCTGACGACGCGCCCCTTCTCCGTTCCGGGACGGGCGTAGGGCGACGGGGTATTCTGCGTATAAGCCGCGTTCGCCGCATTCCCTTGGCGAATCCGCTCCTGTTCTTCCGCCAGCTGCCGCTGACGTTCCTGCTCCTGACGGCGTGCTTCCTCCGCCGCTGCTTCTTCCGCGCGCCTCGCCTGCTTCTCGCGCAATTGCACGAGCTTCTCGCCCGTCCAGCCATACAGGCGGCGGAACAGCGACCAGCCACCTACCAGAACATCCACCGCCATCAGCAGACCAAGTATGACTGCCCCCAGCCCTGCGCCAAAGAACTTCCACAGCGGCCACGCAAGCAGCATACCGACCATGCCGCCGCCGTAGCCCTTCATGCCGTACGTCATGCTGCGGGACATCATGCCGCTGAACGCGTCCGACCCGGTTTTTTGGGCGATATAGTCCAGCAGGGGGAATTGTCCTTCCGACGATGTTACGAACGTCATCAGCGACACAAAGCCGCTGAGCAGCACAACGAGAATCGCATAGCTTGCCACATATCGCCGGCTGACTTTGCGCGTCGTGGAAATCAGCAGCGCCACGCCAGCGGCAATCAGCGCGAAGGTCATCAGCAGCGTCATCGACCCGAACATGGAGGACGAAAATTGCCGCAGATACCGGAACACCTCATGCTGCAAGCCGAATCCCGCGCCAAGCAGCGTCAGAATGCCCGTCGCCAGCAGCAATATGCCCACCATCAGGCACGCCGCCAGCGAATCCGCCTCATACCGTGGCATTCGCTTCTGCTTCGCCGTCCTCCCCGTTCGGTTCGTCTTGCCATTCTTCTTACTCTGCGCCATTTCGGCCTCCTACTATTTCTCTATCTGTAATACGAGGGAACGCAAGGGGCGCTGCCCCTTGACCCCACCAGAGGCTCTGCCTCTGGACTCCGGCAGGGCTCTGCCCTGCACCCGCGAAGGGTCTTCGACCCTCTCGACACCCATCTCGCGATTGAGTTGTGCGCATTTGCATACCATATGCGCGTGTTTATGCGGGATTTCGCTCCTGCGGGAGCGACCAGAGGGCAATGGAAACAGACGAAGTCTGCGGTCGCCCTCTGGACTGCTTCGCGTCCCCATCTAAGTTTATTGAGCGCTATCGCAGCATTTTTAGTTGGTGTGCCTTTCGTTCCTTATGCAGCATTATCAACCAACAAACATGAAACCCCAAAAGTGGCGGCGCCGAAGGTTTCCAAAGGGCGATCGCAGACTTCGCCTGTTTTCATCGCCCTTTGGTCGCCTCCGCAGAGGCGAAACCCCTGCAAGCAAAAAGCCATTTTAGGAGAAAAGTCAGTTTTCTCCCCCATTCTCCGCCTGCATCAGCATCACCGTCCGCAGAACGCCATCCTCATCCGCGTGCAGACACAGCGTCGCATTGCTCCACCACGCATAATAATCCGTCTGCCCCGCGCATAAGCGCCGCAGTTCCGCGGATTCCGCGGATACCGATACTGTCCGCGTCGGTTCGCCCAGTGCCTGCCGCCATTCGTCCTGCGTCGTGCTGCCCGTCACCAGACCCAATAGCATCAGCCTGTCCGCCCGGATGCTCTGCGCGACGCTGCTATCCAGCTTCCGCGTCAGATTGTCCGTCAGGATGTACACATTTCGGAATGCGCCGTCTTCCAGCGAAATCATCCGCTGATCGCCCGCCAAATCCGGGTCGTTCAGCAGCTGATAGGTGTCTATCAGCCCCTGCACACTGTCGCCCAGCGCCGCCGGAATCCCCGGAAACGCACCGCCGGACAGCGCAGCCGTCAACGTTTCCTTCGCATCCGCCGCCAGCTTCAGGTGCTTGCCCACGCCAAGACGCGTCAGCACGCTGTCCTCTGATAAGTCCAGCACGTCCGCCAGTTCGCTCCACAGGAACGTAATCGTCCCTGCGCGCTCCGAAAGCGTCTCGAACCGCCGAATCGGGTAATGCAGCGTCAAGCCGTATTCCGTCAGCGAAAACACATCCGGCAAGGGCAGCAGCTCCGCCGCCGCAAGGTGCGCGCTCATGTCCGGCAGAATCTCATCCGCGATGGTCTCCTCCATTTTCGCGCGCGCTTCGTCCGCGTCGGTGAACAGGTCATCAAAGGTGATTTCCTGCCCTGTGCGCAGGTCGATATTGACTGCCGCCCATTCCTGCGTCGCGCGTTCCGTTTCCAGCGCCCCGCTGGAGAGAATCGCGACGCTCAGCACATCATCCGCCAGCGCCGCTGAATATGTCACCGTCAGCGGCACAGGCGAGGACATCAGCACTGCCATACGGCTCAATCGGTTCTCGATTTTCCCGGCTTGCAAAATCGCGTCATTTACCTGCTGCTGGATGTTCTCGTCCGCCATCCCGGTGATTTCCGGATATTTGACGCTGTTATTGCCCAGCGTCAGCCCTTTTTCAGTGATTTGCGGTACATTTTCCATCGCTTCCGGCGCAGCAGGGGCGTTCGTCGCCTGCGGGACTTCCACCGGCGTAAATTCCGCCATACACGGCGCTGTGGACAGCGCCGCCGCCAGCAGGAACGCTGCCATTCGTGCACTTCGTTTCATGGGCAAAAAACCTCCTTGTGTGACAGTTTCTCGGCGGAAACGCTGACAGCTGAATCCATCAGAGTTTCCCTTTATCTAACGATTTCACGCAAGGTTTCCTTGCATCGGGTCTCCGCTTCGGGGGAAAGGGTATCCCTTTCCAATATACTATTATAGCACATTTCCCGCCGGATTTGTCCCCCATCAGGAGATTTTTCTGCATCATTGAAAAAAGATGCCAACGTCTTCCATAGTGGAAAACCATTGGCATCCCTATTTGTCACAGCTTCGCCACGCGCTCCAGCCGGGGCGTAATCAGCAGGCACAGCATCCCAATCAGCACGCCCGCGATGCCCTGCACCACATTCGGGCCAATCGCCGCGGCTGCCGATGCAACGCCGTACAGCGCCCATTCCAGCAGGAAGTACCCCAGCACCATCACCGCTTCTGCAAGCAGGAACGACAGCAGTGCCAGCAGCGGCTGATCCTTCCGGCAGAGCTTCCATGCCACCAGCGCCACCAAGCCCTTGATGAGGAACGTCGGCAGCACATAGACCATATAGCCGCCGATGAGGTCAGAGAGCATCGACCCGACCGCCGCCGCCGGAATTCCCAGCGGGCCAAGCAGCAGCACGGACAGGAAGATGGCGCCGTCGCCGAGGTGGACATAGCCGCCCGTCACCGGCACGGGAATCTTCGGGAAGTAGGTCATCACGAACACCAGCGCCGCCATCACGCCGCACAGCGTCAGCTTTTGCACATTCAACTTCTTCATCGTTTTCATTCTCCCTATCCAATCGCCCAACAAGCCGCGCACGCCGATGGCTCGGCTGCGTCCGGAAATTGCATTACTTGACGATGCTGTGGAAGCGCCGGGTCAACCCCAGCGGGCAGCACAGAATCCACGAGGTCACCGCGCCCACACCTGCCTGCAGGCACTGGAACGGCAGCTTCATGATGGCATATTCCGGCGTGCTGTACACAAACGCGCGTCCCAGCGTGTAGCCCACCACCATGACAATCGCGCCCGCCAGCACCGCAATCGCGCAGGCAAGCGGCTGCTTCATGCGCAGTTTCCCGGCAGAGCAGGGAGATAACGAGCGCCTGCAAGCCGTGCGTAATAAGCGACACGAACATCGGCGCGGGATAGAACAGCAGGTCGCCCAGAAACGCACCCACGCCGCACGCGATAAACGCCGACAGCGGATCCATGAGCATCGCCGCCGTGTCAATCACGACGTCGTTAAAGTAGAGGTGTCCACCCGGCACGGGGATGCTCAGCGCGCTCATGCTCAGCACAACCACCATCGCCATGAACAGCGCGGTCATGGTCAGCCACAGCACCGGCTTGCGGCGGCGCAGATCCTCAGGCTTCTCCCATTCCTTCGTCACGAGGATTCAGTCCTTTCGTTATGCGTTTTTTCAGAAAAGCCCTTACGCGTCCGGCATTTCGCTCACGCGGCGGATACCGTCGTCCACGCGGCGCAGGGTTTCCTCCTTGCCCAGCAGATAAGCGATTTCAATCGCGCCGCCGGGGGTGCTCTGCTGACCGGAAATGGCGATGCGCAGCGGCCACAGCGCCGTCGCGTTCTTCATGCCCGCCTCGGCAATCGCCGCCATCACGGTATCGTGGATGACCGGCTCCGTCCATTCGGTGATGCCGTCCAGCACCGGACGCAGCAGGTTCAGCGCCTTCAAGCAGGCTTCCTTGTTCGTCTTCGCCTTCTTGTTGATGTAGATGGCGCTGTCGTAGTCCGGCAGCTGCGCAAGGAAGCGCACCATGTCCGGCACGAGGTTGAATACCTCCGTGCGGCCCTGCATCAGCTCCGCAAGGCGCTTATAGTCCATCTTGCTGCTGTCGCCAAACACCTTGTCGAACCACGGCGTGACCATTTCCAGATACTTTTCCGGGGTCAGGCGGCGGATGTACTCGGCATTGAACCACGTCAGCTTCTTCACGTCGAAGATACCGGGCGCTTTGTTGATGCGGTGGATGTCGAACGCCTCCACCAGTTCATCAAGGGTGAAGAATTCGCGGTCGTCGCCGGGATTCCAGCCGACCAGCGCCAGATAATTGACGATGGCTTCGACCAGATAGCCCTTGTCCACATAGTCGGAGAAGTACGCGTCGCCATCGCGCTTGGACAGCTTGTGCTGCGAATCGCGCATGACCGGCGGCATGTGGATGTACTGCGGAATCTCCCAGCCGAACGCCTCATAGAGCAGGTTATACTTCGGCGTCGAGGACAGGTACTCCATGCCGCGCATGACGTGAGTGATGCCCATCAAGTGGTCGTCGATGACATTGGCGAAGTTGTAGGTCGGCATACCGTCCTGCTTAATCAGCACCATGTCGTCGAGCGTGTCATTCGGGAAGGTCATATGGCCGAACACGAGGTCATCATAGCTGGTTTCCCCCGTCGTCGGCGCGTTTTGGCGGATGACATACGGCACGCCCGCATCCAGCTTGCGCTGGATTTCCTCCTGCGTCAGGTGCAGGCAGTGCTTGTCGTACTTGAACACTTCGCCCTTCGCTTCGCACGCCGCGCGGCGCTCTTCCAGCTCTTCCTTCGTGCAGAAGCAGTAGTAGGCATGGCCCGTCTTGACCAGCTGCTGTGCATAGGGCAGGTACAAATCCTTGCGCTGAGACTGGATGTACGGGCCGACCGGGCCGCCCACGTCCGGGCCTTCATCCCAGTTCATGCCGCAGCGGCGCAGCGTGTCGTAAATGACCTCCGTCGCGCCTTCCACAAAGCGCACCTGATCCGTATCCTCAATGCGCAGGATGAATTTGCCCCCGTTCTTCCGGGCAAACAAATATCCATACAGTGCCGCGCGCAGTCCGCCCAGATGCATAAAGCCCGTCGGCGACGGCGCAAATCGTGTACGCACTTCCTGATTCATTTTCTGATTCTCCTTAGTTCCATAATAAAAGGGTGACGCAAGGGGCGTTGCCCCTTGACCCCACAAGGGAGTTCCTCCCTTGACCCTTTCACGCGATTGAGTTGAACGCTCTCTCATACTATGCCCGCGTGTTGATTTTTGGGGGGGAGACCAAGGGGCGTTGCCCCTTGACCCCAGCAGGGACGCTGTCCCTGCACCCTGCAAGGGAGTTCCTCCCTTGACCCTTTTTCGCGATTGGATTGAGCGCACTTTCATGCTGTGTACGCGTGTTTATGCGGGGATTTCGCTCCTGCGGGAGCGAAACCCCCGCTTCACAAAAGCCCTTTTCCGCAGAAAAGCAATTCCCTTACTTAGCCGCCTTCGCAAAGGCATCCCGCAGCCCAACCGTGCGGTTGAACACCGGCAGCTCCGCCGTGGAATCCGGATCCTTGCAGAAATAGCCCGTGCGCAGGAACTGCAGTGCCGTTCCCGGCGCGCATTCCTTCGCATACGGCTCAATCACGCCGCGCACCACCGTCAGACTATGCTGATTCAGCTTCTTCAGGAAGTCATAATCCGCGCGGGACAGATTCGCGTCCGCTTCCTCTGCCTCTTCGGTTTCTTCCGCATCCACCGCATCCTCGGCGGTCGGTTCGGCTTCGTCCTCCAGCGCACTGTCATCCGCCAGCAGCGGATCGTAGAGGCGCGCCTCAAACGGCACAGCGTCCGCCGCGCTCACCCAATGCAGCGTCTTGCCCTTAATCTTGCGGTCAGCGCCCTCGCTGCCGGACAGGCTGTCCATGTCCACCGTGCAGTACACTTCGGTGACGTTGCCGTTCTCGTCCTTCTTGCAGCCCTCGCACTTGACGATGTACGCCCCGTTCAGGCGCACCTCGAAGCCGGGGTACATGCGCTGGAACTTCTTCGCAGGCACTTCCATGAAGTCCTCCTGCTCAATGTACAGCTCTTTGCCGAACGTGACTGTGTGGCTGCCCATTTCGGGGTGCTTCGGGTGATTTTCGACCGTCAGCGTGAGCGTCTTGTCGGCATCCCAGTTCGTCAGCACCACCTTGAGCGGGTGCAGCACCGCCATCACACGCGCAGCCTTTTCGCCCAAATCGTCGCGGATGCAGGCATCCAGCAGCGCGGTATCCACGGTGGAATCCGCCTTGCTCAAGCCGATGCGGCTGACGAAATCGCGAATCGCAGCGGCAGTGCAGCCGCGGCGGCGCAGACCCGACAGCGTGGGCATACGCGGGTCATCCCAGCCTTTGACGTAGCCGCCCATGACCAGCGCGCGCAGCTTGCGTTTGCTCATCACGGTGCGGGTCATGTTCAGGCGGGCGAACTCAATCTGGCGAGGACGTGCCGGCAGCATGGACTGGCTGTGCTCCACCACCCAGTCATACAGCGGGCGATGAATTTCGTATTCCAGTGAGCAGAGGGAGTGGCTAATGCCTTCCAGCGCATCGCCAATCGGGTGCGCGAAGTCGTACATCGGGTAGATGCACCACTTCTTGCCCGTGCGCCAGTGCTCCTTGTAGAGGATGCGGTACATGGTGGGGTCGCGCATGACGATGTTGGGCGACGCCATATCAATCTTGGCGCGCAGGGTATACTGTCCCTCGGCAAATTCGCCCGCGCGCATCCGGCGGAACAGATCAAGGCTTTCTTCTGCGGGACGGTCGCGCCACGGCGAATTCTTGCCGGGCTTGGTCAGCGTGCCGCGGTATTCGCGCATCTGCTCCTTGTTCAGCTCGTCCACATACGCCAGACCGCGCCGAATCCAGTCCTCCGCGATTTCGTAGCACTTATCGTAATAATCAGAAGCGTAATACAGGCCGCCTGTCCAGTCAAAACCCAGCCAGTGAATGTCGTTCTTGATGGCTTCGACAAACTCGGTGTCTTCCTTCGCGGGGTTCGTATCGTCAAAGCGCAGGTTGCACTTGCCGCCGAATTTCTCCGCCGTCAGGAAGTCCGTAATCAGCGCCTTGCAATGGCCAATGTGCATATAGCCGTTGGGTTCGGGAGGAAACCGCGTATGCACTTGCGTGTAGCGACCATCCTTCAAATCCTGTTCGACGGCCTCCCAGACAAAATTACTGCGAGTCGTTGCTTCTTCCATAGAATCGTTTCCTCCTTCTCCATTCTATACCATTTCCAGAATCAAAAAGGCGCAAGCAGGCGGCGCTGACGAATCCGGAAGTAGTATCACCCGAGAAAATATGATACCGGGTATTGCACCATTATAACGGCATTCCCCCGAAATTACAAGGGTTCGCGGAAAAAATCGAGTATTTTGCTGGGGTTTCGCCGGAATCATACCTGAATTTGATTTTTCCTAGCCGCATTTTTTCCTTTTCTTCACCTGTACAGCAGAAAAACTTGCATTCCCCCGCATTCTGTGCTATATTGACGCGGAATCCAATAAGTTAATCGGAGTGAACTGCCATGCCGAATTTTTCGCTTTCTGACGCGGTGTTTGAAAATGCCGCTGCCAAGTACCCGACTCCCTTCCACCTCTACGACGAAGCCGGAATCCGCCGCAATGCCCGCACGCTGAAGCAGGCGTTTTCATGGTGCGAAGATTTTGAGGAATATTTCGCCATCAAGGCGCTGCCGAACCCCGCTATCCTCCGCATTCTGAAGGAAGAGGGCTGCGGCGTGGACTGCTCCAGCGACACGGAATTGATGCTCGCGGACGCCTGCGGATTCTCCGGGCGGGACATCATGTTCTCCGCCAACGCCATGCCCTACCATGAGTTCGACGATGCCCGCCGTCTCGGCGCGTTCGTCAACCTCGATGATATCACCCATATTGACATTCTCCGTCAGCACGGCGGCATTCCCGAAACCATCTGCTGCCGCTATAACCCCGGCGGAGACTTCAAAATCGGCAACGAAATCATGGGCAATCCGGGCGACGCGAAATACGGCTTCACCTATGCCCAATTGCAGGAGGGCTTGAAGCGCCTGAAAGAACTTGGCGCAAAGCGCTTCGGGCTGCACGCTTTCCTGTCCTCCAACAACACGGACGACAACTACTACCCCGCGCTGGCGAAGATTCTCTTCACCTGCGGCCGCGACCTCGCCGCCGAAACCGGCTTGGAGCTGGCGTTCATCAACCTCTCCGGCGGCATCGGCATCCCCTACCGCCCCGACCAGCCCGCGACGGATGTACTCGCCGTCGGCGAAGGCGTCCGCAAGGTATACGAGGAAATCTTCCCGAACGGCGGCGTCGCGCTGAAAACCGAACTCGGCCGCTGGATGACCGGCAACATGGGCTGGCTTGTCACGCGCGTGATTCACGAGAAGCACACCTACAAGGACTACATCGGCGTGGATGCCTGCGCCGCGAACCTCATGCGCCCTGCGATGTACGGCGCGTACCACCACATCACCGTCTGCGGGAAGGAAAGCCTGCCGCATGACCACATCTATGACGTCGTCGGCAGTCTGTGCGAAAATAACGACAAGTTCGCCATCGACCGCGCCCTGCCGGAAATCAAGATCGGTGACCTGCTGGTGATTCATGACACCGGCGCGCATGGGCACGCAATGGGGTATAATTATAATGGGCGGCTGCGGTCGGCAGAGGTGCTGTACACGCAGGATGGCGGCTATAAGCTGATTCGCCGCGCGGAGACGGCGCAGGATTATTTTGCGACGCTGGATATGGATGAATGCGCGGCGAAACTGGGCTTGACGCCGAAAAAATAAACACGCGGGCAAAACATCCAGTACACAAACTAAAAAACCTTCCAACACAGCTCAATCAGCATCCGAAGGGGTGCCGAAGGAGTCCAGAGGGCGATCGGAAAGCCCTCTGGAAGCATGCCAATGACCAGTATGGAGTGAAAACCATTAGTCCCCGGAAGTCATGCTTCCTAAGACATAAAGCAACGGGCAGGACGTGAAAATGCGTCCTGCCCGTTCTTCATGTATTACTTCGCCAGCTGGTTGACTGCATCAACAACCGCCTGAGAGGTCAGCGTCGCGCCCGTCACCGCGTCGATGTCCACGCCCAGCGTCAGCGGCGCACTCTTGCCGATGAACTGGCTCGTGAACGCTTCGTCGGCACACTTGCCGCCCAGCGCGTAGAATTCGCCGGAAGCATCCACCGTCAGCGCCGTGATGACATGATTCTTGTCAATTTCCACCGTCACGGCCACGCCCTCGTGCCAGCCCTTGACCTTCGTGGTCAGCACCTTCGCGGGCGCTTCCGCATACAGGCTGTTCACCGCGTCTACAACCGCCTGAGACGTAATCGTCGCGCTTGCCACCGCGTCAATGCCTTCACCCAGCGTCAGCGGCGCGCTCTTGCCGATGAACTGCGCCGTGAACGCTTCCTCCGCGCACTTCTGACCCAGACCCGCCGTCTGCGTGGACGCATCCACCGTCAGGGAGGTAATCACGCCGTTTTCGTCCGTCACGTTCACCGTGATTTCGTTGCCATCGTAGCCCGCAGCCGTTGCCGTCTTGACTTCCGCAGTCTGCGCAGCGGGTGCTTCCGTCGCGGCAGGGGCTTCCGTCGGTTCTTCCACGGGTTCAGCCGCTGCATACAGGCTGTTCACCGCGTCTACAACCGCCTGAGACGTAATCGTTGCGCTTGCAACCGCGTCGATGCCTTCGCCCAGCGTCAGCGGCGCACTCTTGCCGATGAACTGGCTCGTGAACGCTTCCTCCGCGCACTTCTGACCAAGACCCGGCGTCTGCGTGGAAGCATCCACCGTCAGGGAGGTAATCACACCGTTTTCGTCCGTCACGTTCACCGTGATTTCGTTGCCATCGTAGCCCGCAGCCGTTGCCGTCTTGACTTCCGCAGTCTGCGCAGCGGGTGCTTCCGTCGCGGCAGGGGCTTCCGTCGGTTCTTCCACGGGTTCAGCCGCTGCATACAGGCTGTTCACCGCGTCTACAACCGCCTGAGACGTAATCGTCGCGCTTGCCACCGCGTCAATACCATCGCCCAGCGTCAGCGGCGCGCTCTTGCCAATGAACTGGCTCGTGAACGCTTCCTCCGCGCACTTCTGACCAAGACCCGGCGTCTGCGTGGAAGCATCCACCGTCAGGGAGGTAATCACACCGTTTTCGTCCGTCACGTTCACCGTGATTTCGTTGCCATCGTAGCCCGCAGCCGTTGCCGTCTTGACTTCCGCAGTCTGCGCAGCGGGTGCTTCCGTCGCGGCAGGGGCTTCCGTCGGTTCTTCCACGGGTTCAGCCGCTGCATACAGGCTGTTCACCGCGTCTACAACCGCCTGAGACGTAATCGT
>ENA-ORLF01000069-ORLF01000069.1-human-gut-metagenome-genome-assembly--contig:-NODE-69-length-56096-cov-6.16825_pt1 | contig 56096 bp, 37 predicted proteins | sample MGYA00243066_ERZ508822 | MGnify/ENA primary metagenome ERZ508822 (study PRJEB26277, sample SAMN04329791) | human gut metagenome | biome: human-associated habitat | host: Homo sapiens | place: USA... | reverse complement strand
TCTCAAGTGGATTCACTGAGGGACGCTAGCACGCGGACTTTTATCCTGGCAATGGGTAAATTTTGAAAATATGGCAAAGAAATACGTGCCACCGGCAAGGAATACCTTCTCTTTTCCCATGTTGTCCTCCGCCTCAAAAATTCACCAAATATCATAACGTTTCCGGCGTGTTTACTTTGCTGGTTTCTGTTAGCCGCATTCCCACTTCGGAGATCACAGCTGAATCACTGGTCGTAGACGGGGTTAGCGTAAGCCAGACTGACCATGAAGGCATTCATTCTTCACAACGGCGCTCCTGCATCTCTACAGGGATGTTTCTGGAAAAAACCGATGGTAGCGGCAACACCATTATGGAGGAAACGGACGTAGCCGGACGCCCGGCTAAGACTACTGATCCTGCGGGCCATGTCACCACCACCAGCTATCTGCCCCGCTGTGACAATCCTGCCTGCATCACCGATGCATTGGGAGGAACAACCTGTTATACCTACGACATACGCAGCAGAAAGACGGCAGAATATGGCACCGCCATTCAGCCGGCCTGCTTCGCCTACGTACGACGAAGCCGACCGCATGGTGGCCCTGACTACCTTCCGTGCAAACGAAGGCGACATCACCACCGATCCTTCCGGCCGAACCGACGGAGACACCACCACCCGGCTCTACGATCCAGCCACCGGTCTGGAACTGAAAAAAGCCTATGCCGATGGTTCCTGTGTCTCCAAAACCTATGACGATCTCAATCGTCTGAAGACATTGACCAAGGCCAGAGGTATCACCACCACCTGTGCCTATGCTCCTCTCACCGGAGAACTCGTCTCCGCCTCCCACAATGACGCTACTCCCGGATGGAAGTTCACCTACAACCACATCGGACAAATGACCTCCGTCCGGGACACTTCAGGTATCAGGGAATTTTCCTACGATGCTTATGGCCGCATGATTCAGGACACTTCCTTTGGAACCGTGGAAAGCTGCACCCAGGAAGAATACAATGCCTTGGGGCATTCCAACGGATACCGCCTGATGCTCGGCACACGCACGGTGCAGCACTCCCATCTTGACTACGGCCATCAGGGAGGCATTATTGGGATGAATCTGGAAGGCATCGCTTCTCCCTTTACATGGCAGTACGATCCAACCAGCGGCTTCCTCCACTCTCTCACCTACCCCAACGGCATGGTCCGCCAAAACACCTACCATCCTGCCCTCAACCTCGTAACCGCTATTGGTTACAGGAAGGGAGCGGACGGCGAATTGTCGGCCGGCTACGAATACGACTACGACGCGCTGATGCGTCCCACTCAACGACGGGACTCATGGGATGCTGCCACTCCCGCGACGATAAGAGATTTTACCTATAACAGCCGCAGTGAACTGCTGGAAGACCGCATCAGCCGGGGAGGAAGGTTTGCGTACTGCTATGACAACATCGGCAACCGCAAGACCGCCCGGGAACTGGAGGAAGACCTCTCCTACGAATCCAATCGGCTCAACCAGTACACGGATATTGCCGGAGGGGAAGAAGATTTTAACCCCGTCTACGATGCCGACGGCAACCAGACCAGGATCAAGACTTCAACGGGTGTCTGGGAGGTATCCTACGAGGCCAAAGACCGCCCCGTCGTCTTCACCAGCCAGGATGGCAGAACAACCATCACCTGCGGCTACGACTACCGGGGAAGGCGCTTTGAGAAGAAAACCACGGTCAATGGGGCAGTATCCAGCCATTCCCGGTTCCTGTACCGAGGCTATTTGCAGGTAGCCCAACTGGATTTGATGCATCCCGAACCCTTGCTGGTGAAGAGCTATTTGTGGGATCCGACGGAGCCCACGGCCACGCGCGTCCTGATGATGACATGTTGGAAAGACAACATTTCACAGCAGGAAAAGCATCTCTACTTCATCCACGATGCCTTGAAGAACGTCACTTCCATCCTTGACGGCCAGCAGAAACAAAAAACCCGCTACAAGCATGCACCTTTCGGAGGCCTGTTCACCGCTGAAGGGGACATGGCCCGGGAGAACAAGTTCAGGTTTTCCTGCGAGTTCTCGGATGACGAACTGGGACTTGTCTACTACAATTACCGCCATCTCAATCCCGCAGACGGCAGATGGATTAACCGCGATCCTATCCAGGAACAAGGAGGTTGGAATTTATACGGTTTTGTTTCAAACAAATTGTTAATTACAGACCTTCTTGGATGTGCCATCTACGTTGTTTCCTGTCTAGATAAAAACAAAGAAAAACACATATAAAAAATAAAATATTTAGGAAAAACTCTAAAAATATTACAGAGGAATATGATACATTAGCAGTAATCTCCCATGGTGAATATTTAACAGCTACAGAAATAAAAAAGCCTACAAATCAATTAATTATAAAAAAAGGAAGATAAATCTAAAATATATGCCGACATGGGAAAATTTAAAAAATTCTTATCGTCATTGTATCCATCGAATGCAAAAAATGGATATGGTATTTATTTAGGGCATGCCATCAAGATGGTACAATTTCCGATGGAGGCTGGAGAATTTATTCTAATGCACCAGAAGGAGAAAAAAGCTTTTCTCTCCAACTGAAAAAGAACGAAAGCTATTTAAAGTATTATCCAGCAAAAATTATAAGTACCGCGGACAATAATAATACTCCTCCGATTCCACGCCCACAATAAAAACATATGAATACTATTAAAAGAAATCTCCTAATTATTGTGCTTATTATTATTTCGCTATCAGAATTTATAATTATACTAAATTACACTAAGCTTATAGCATACAATCCCAGTGCATCCGAATTATTGTATAAATTTGATTCTTGCTTGAATGACGATGATTTTATTCCTGATATTTCTTCAGAATACCCTCATGTTTATTTTAAAAATTTAGAAACAGAAGAAGGTATCTCCATCGAATCAGGCGTTTTAATCACAGAAAGAAAAAAATCTAGACAGTCTATTAAAAATAAAGATTATTTTGAATCTGAAACAATTATTTTTAATCCAAACGGTAAGAACCACCTTCCAACTGAAATAAAAAATACACCTATTTTTTCTATCTCATGGACACCTGATCTTCTCTCAACAGAATCAAAAGATGATTCATTGTATATGGAAATTCAGAAAAGATCATCATGCCCTTTAAAGATGAAGTTAAATTTACGGGCCAAAGATAATAATGGCCAGGAATGGAAGCTCATATGGGTTCCAAATAAATTATAAGTATTTCACTGGGGGGTATACAAATTCAGGAACATCATCAGATAATCTCTTCCATCCAAGATATATTGTTCATATTGTTGAAATGCAGGCGGCGGCTTATGACAAGAAAGTGAAAGATTATCTTAAGGAAAAAGCAAAATATGATGCTCATTGGTATATAATAAAATTGTTTATTTCAGAACCTAAGGCACCGGAAATCGAAAATATTCCACCTGTTTTTGAAAAGAAATCGCCTACTGTTTCCTATGATACTGGCTATGATACTGGCAGTGAAAACCTTATTCAATTGGACGCTGATGATGTTTATGGAAAAAATTTCGGCCTCCACCCCAAAGGGGGATTTTCGGGTGTGCGGTGGCATATTGGCAACTCAATATTATGGAGTAGAGAATGCATGATAGTAGGTTCCCACCATGTTGAAGGAATAGCTGTACCTGATATCTCCGAATTATATGATTCCGATACATGTTTTTGATCTCAATGATTCCTTACTGAAAGCAGAAGATTATTCAAATTTGACTGTTGTTTAAAATGCAAATTAAAAAAATATCCTACTTTAAAAGTTGTTCACAAATCATAAAATATTATTTATCTATTTTAAGCATAACAAAAATCTATGCATGATTCTTGTTTTTTCATGAAAATCATGCACATGAACTTTAAAAATTATAAGTGTAGCATAAATTATTTAATATGAAAACTAATATTATATTCCCTTCGGTTATTTTGGCATTAAATTTATTAGGGTCCTGTACGTTCATATCCCAAAAAAAAGAAGAAACAAAAAACTCCTATATTCCTCCTTACTACCTACATTACAATACTCCTGCCTACATTGTAGGAAAAGATATGATTAGAAATTCATTAAAATCATATTGGGATTTGTCGTCAAATACGACTCCACAACCAAATCTTAATCCATATGATAAAAAATGGAATGGAAGCGAAACAGCTCTTATGTTGGCGGCAGCTATCGGGGATATTGATACCATGAAGAAATTACTCGAATTTAGGGCTGATATTAATGTAGCTTCAAATGAAATGAAGCTCCCCTCTATGACCTTTCCCTACAAAGAAACTGCCTTACATTATGCTGCTCGTACAGGACAAATAGGCGCCTACAATTTTCTAATTAAACAAGGAGCTAACCAGAATTTGAAAAATACTGATGGAAAAACAGCCCAGCAATTACTGGAGACTGAAGTAAAAAATAATTAAAATTATAGAGTAACATACAGGATCGAAATAGGAGGGATAGGCCTGCCGCACAGTAACAGGATAAGAATATATACAGGACAATTTCTTCCAAGAAAAGATTTTCAGAAAGAACTTATTAAGTTAAAATTATCTTGTCTATAATAAAAGGGCAGCAAATTAATATCCTCTATCTTCCCCATACCCCTTCTTGTGCCATGATTAATGATTTTCCACATGGACTGGGATGGGTACTGGCCCGGGGAACCATTCTCACAGCTTTCTTTTCTGCATTTATACTTTATATTGCTGTTGAAATGGGAGAATAATGATACGGCGAAATAGAGGTGATTTTTCCATTTCCTATATACTGGATGCACTCAATAATTTATCTCCCGAAAGTGCTCCTTGCGAATTTAAAACTCCTGCATTGGAATTGAATTAGGTTCTATACTTTTAATAAGTTTGAAAGGCATTCATTAAGTATATATAACACTTGTTATGAATTAAAATATGTTATGAATACAATAATTTTTAATAACAGATGGATTTCAGGAATTAAGCCGATAGTGATAGTGGTTTTCCTATTCCTCTGTTTCATCGGCATATTCTTTCCCGTCGTTTTCTATTCATTTATCATCGAATTAAAAAAGGAAGCCAATGGCCATTTCATACTTCTGGGAATCACGTCCTTTTTTTCTCTGATTTTCATTATTGCAACTTTCTACATCAATTTGCTGCTTGTTTTTGGAAAATTACATATTGTCTTAGATCATTTTAAAATTGTTATTGACCAGTATGTGCTGGGAATACGCATGGCATCAAAGCAGATTCCTTTAAGCGGCGATACCCGTATTATTCTGGAAAGCGGTCCTTCCGGTTCAAATGCCTATATCTTTAAAAACAATGGGAAGGTCCAGGCATTCCCGATGACTCCAGTCGTATACAGTATCAAAATTCAAGAGGCAGGCAGATCAGACGTTGTTCTTTCATCAGGTAATTATTCACTGGTATTAAAATTATTCCGCCAGATATCCGGCCTATATCCGGAATTAACGTCTGAAATTGATACGAGCAGTGAAAAAAGATTACTTGATGAATATAGGCAGCGGATAAATTCCGTAAAAAAACGGTCCGCATTGGTGCTTTCTCTTGTATGCTTTTTGGGTACAATGTTAATGGGTCTTCCTTTGTCCCTGGAATACATGAATTATAAATATTCCAGAAACTGGGTTGAAATCCAGGGGAGAATAGAGGAAATGCAGAAAGCTGAAAACAAGGATGGATTCCGTGTAGCATATTCTTGGAAAGGGAAAAAATTGTATACATCCCTGTATGAAAAAAGTTTCCTGTCGCATCAGCATGGGGAAAATGCCACGGAGGGAAATCTGATCCGTATCTATGTTAATCCCGAGGATCCGGAGCAATACACTTTTGGCAGTTCCATATTGTCAAGTATGATAGGACTTATTATTTGTTTTTTCTTATTACTACTATTTTCCCTATTATTATTCTGTTGGTTTTTAAAGCTTAGAAAAAACAAATATTGACTATAAATTATTTAAATTGAAGACTTTGTTGTACTATTTCCGGAAACCTTTCAAAACGATTGCTTTTCCGGAAACTGAAATACCCGCCTCCTTTGAACGGCGGCCTATTCAAGCATGTAGTACCAGAACATCTTGAACCGACCAACATTTGTCCTCCTTTTTAAAATTATGAAAATCTTAAAATACTTTGTCGTAATAATATCAATATTGATTACAATTTTTATAATTGGGCATAGTATTTTATTTTGTCCGTTTTTGGAAGATCCCTTTAATCTACACGGTCGTAATATTTATAAAGACTATTATTTATACTATTTTCAAGAAGGAGATATGTATGTCCTATGGAAAAAGTATTCTTCGTTGCCTGACATACCCTTTAACCAGGCGGTTTCCTGTATTTATCGAAATAATATTCATACCATTTCCGTGTGTATAGACAAGGAATGGTATGAAGTAGATATGATGGAGGATAATATTAAAAAAATATCTGGAAATATTTTAACGCCACATTCTGTACCCTCACCTATTTTCTATAAACAATTATAGGAGTCATCTGACAAAATCGGCCTTTGTCCATACATAAAAACGCCGTCCCGGAAAAATCCGGAACGGCGTTGCAAATGTTACGGCTATTCACTCTCAACCAACTCCCGGCGTATGTATTCCGCTGTGGGCGAATCCTTTTGAGCGATTTGCTCCGGGGTGCCGCTGGCTACGATGCGGCCGCCTTCCTCTCCCGGCCCGGGCCCCATGTCGATAATATAATCCGCCTCCGCCATGATTTCCGTGTTGTGCTCAATGACAATGACCGTGTTCCCCTGGTCCGCCAGGCGGTGCAGTACGTCGATAAGAAGACGCACGTCCCGCGGGTGCAGTCCGATGGAAGGCTCTTCAATCAGGTACAAGTCTCCGGGAAGCTCCTTCCCCTTCATCAAGGCGTTCCGGCTGACGCGCCGCCCCTTGATGAGTTCCGTCACCAGCTTGAGGCGCTGGGCTTCCCCGCCGGAGAGCGTATTGGAGGCCTGCCCCAGCGTCAGGTAACCAAGTCCGGTCTCCGCCAGCAATTTGAGGGGGTCTGAAATGCGGGGCTGGCTTTCAAAGAATTCCGCCGCTTCCGAGAAGTCCATCCGCAGCACGTCCGCAATAGTCTTACCTTTGTACCGCACGGTAAGCGTGGCGGCGTTGTAGCGTTTGCCGCGGCAGGTTTCACAAGGCACGAAGCACGGAGGCAGGAAGTCCATCTCCAGCTTCTGCATGCCCGTTCCCTTGCAGGACTCGCAATTGCCCTGCCCCGTATTGAAAGAGAAGCGCCCGCGGTCGAAACCCAGCCGCCGGGCATCCGCCGTCTGGGCGAACAGGGTCCGGATATCATCCAGAAACCCCACGTAAGTGGCCGGAGTGGACCTGGGAGTCTTGCCAATGGGGCTCTGGTCCACCCCGTACACCATCCGCAGGGAGTCAAACCCGGAAGAGGATTTCCACAGCTTCTTCTGCTCACGGGTCAGTTTGTCCCCCAGCGCCTGGCGCGCCGCCAGGCGTATGGTCCCGGTCATCAGGGAGGTCTTTCCCGCTCCGGAAACGCCGGTCAGCACGGTAAGACGCCCCTTGGGAATAGCCACGTCCACATTCTTCAGGTTATGCAGGCAGCAGCCCTCCACCCGGAGCCACGCGGTTTCATCCTTGCGGGCAGGTATCCGGCGCCGCTTGCCGCGGTACGGATGGTGCGGCTTGTGGTGCAACGCCAGCCCGGTGACGGAATCCGGCATTTCCGCCAGTTCCTCAAAAGTCCCCTGGGCCATGACGCGCCCACCGTGGACGCCCGCTCCGGGACCCATGTCCACAATGCGGTCCGCACGCCTCATTGTGTCCTCGTCGTGTTCCACCACCAGCAGGGTGTTCCCCCGGCGCTTGAGTTCATCCAGCGTCCCCAGAAGCAATTCGTTGTCGCGCGGATGCAGCCCGATCGTGGGTTCATCCAGGACGTACAAAACGCCCCGGAGATGGGAGCCAAGCTGGGATGCCAGGCGGATGCGCTGCGTCTCCCCGCCGGAAAGCGTCGTCGCACTGCGGTCCAGGGACAGATACCCCAGCCCCACGCGCTGGAGGAAGCCGAGCCGCTGCGTCACTTCCGCAACCACGTCCCGGGCAATCAGGGCTTCTTCACGTTCGAACTTCCAGCCCTCCACCAGTTTGGCGGCCTCCATGGCCGGCAATGAGGCAAGCTCACCCGGCGTCACGCCCTGGAGCCTGACGGCGCGGGCAAACTCATTCAGACGCACGCCGCGGCAGGCAGGGCATGTTTTCACCTCCTTTTCGTCATCCACCTGTTTGGCAAGCTCCTTGTCGTATTTCAACTCCGCTTCCAGCAGGGACTGGGCCTGGTCTTCCTTCATCTTGCGCTTGCCCACCACGCCGTGCCCCCGGCAGACGGGGCACCAGCCGCGGGGAGAGTTGAAGGAAAACGTATAAGGCTCCAGTTCCGGGAAAGACTGGCCGCAGGAGGCGCAAGCCAGCTTCACGCCCATCAACTCCGGAGAGGAGGAACCGGAAGGAAGCACCTGCAGAAAGCCTTCTCCCATGTCCAGCGCGGCGTGAACCGCCTGCGCCACTTCATCCGGGGTCCAGGAACTTTCCGGACGGCTCATCACCAGGTCCAGATCGTGGCTGGAATAACGGTCCAGGGGCTGAAAGCCGCTCAGCGGCACCAAGCCGCCGTCCACCCACAATTCTTCATACCCCTTGCCTTCCGCCCAGCGCGCCAGATCGGAGTAATGCCCTTTGCGCCCGCGCACCAGGGGTGCCAGCAGGGCCAAACTGCCATGCTTTTTCAACTGCCGGGAAACAAGTTCCACCACTTCCGATTCCGAACGCTTGCCTACCGGCACTCCGCACTTCGGGCAATAGGCCTGCCCCAGCTTGGAATACAACAGGCGCAGGAACTGCCAGATTTCCGTAACCGTCCCCACCGTGGACTTGGTACCGCCGCGGGACATGTTCTGCTCAATAGCCACCGTGGGCGGCAGGCCCGTAAGGCGGTCAATGTCCGGACTTTCCAGTTGCTCGGTAAACTGGCGGGCATACGGGGACATGACGTCCATGAAACGCCTCTGCCCTTCCGCAAAAAAGATATCGAAGGCCAGGGAGCTTTTTCCCGACCCGGACAGGCCGGTCAGCACGGTCATTTCTCCGCGCGGCACGTCCAGATCCACGTTCTTCAGGTTGTGGTGCCGCGCACCCCGCAGGGCCATGACGCCTGCCGGAATATCCATATCCGCGGAATCCGGCATGGCGGCGTCCTGCGGATCGTAAACGGAGGGAAGGCCTTCGAGCACGTCCTTGAGGTACTTGCCCGTGTAACCCTTGCCGGCCGCCACGATTTCCTCCGGCGTCCCGGCCGCAACCACATGGCCGCCGCCCGCTCCGCCTTCCGGCCCCAGGTCAATCACGTAATCCGCGGACTTGATAAACTCCGGGTTGTGCTCAATCACCAGCAGGGTATGCCCCTGCTCCACCAGCTCCCGGAAAACGGCCAGCAGCACTTCAATATCGGCAAAATGCAGCCCCGTTCCCGGCTCGTCCAGAATCAGCATCTTGGGATTGTTTTTGCCGGAGCCCATCTGGTCCAGCAGTATCTTGGCCAGCTTCAGGCGCTGGTTCTCCCCGCCGGACAGCGTATTCAACGGCTGCCCCAGCGTCAGGTGGCCCAGCCCCACACGCCGGAGTACGCCCAGCTTTTCCGCAATGCGCCTGGCACGCGCACCCTTTTCCCCGCCGAAGTATTCCAGGGCGGCCGTCACGGTCATGCCCAGAACGTCGGCAATATTCCTGCCGTCGCGGTACACGCTCAATACCTCGTTCCCGTAGCGGGCACCGTGGCACAGGGGACACTGCACGAAAATGTCTGAAAGAAACTGCATCTCCACCTTCTCGCTGCCCATCCCCATGCAGCGGGGACAGCGCCCGTCGCCGCTGTTGAAAGAAAAGAATCCCGGCTTCATCCCGCGGGCGCGGGCCGTTTCCGTATCCGCAAACAGGGCGCGGATTTCCTCAAACACGCCGGAATACACGGCAGGAGTGGAACGGGGTGTGCGCACGATGGGGCTCTGGTCCACCATCACCACTTCATCAAGCAGCTCCCAGCCCTTGACGGACTTCACGTGTGCAGGCTCCTCCTCGCACACGCCGCCCTTCGCTACCAGGGCGTTCAAATACACCACGTCGTGTGCCAGCGTGCTCTTGCCGGAACCGCTGACGCCCGTCAGGCAGGCGAACACGCCCAGAGGAATATTCACGTCCAGTTTCTTCAGGTTGTGCCGGGTAGCGCCGGAAATCTGCAAAAACTTCCTGGGCTTGCGCCTCTTCTGCGGAATGGAGATGCTCCGCCTGCCGGACAGGAACGCCCCCGTCAGGGATTCCGGCACCTCCGCAATACGGTCCGGAGCGCCGGAATACACCAGGCGCCCCCCTTCGCGGCCGGAGCCGGGGCCCATGTCCACTAGGCAGTCGGCGGCGCGCATCACGGCTTCCTCGTGCTCCACGACCACCAATGTATTTCCCCGTGTCTTGAGACGGTTCATGGCGGAAATCAGGCGGGATGTGTCCCTGGGATGCAGGCCCACGGTCGGTTCATCCAGCACGAACAGCGTATCCGTCAGAGAGGCCCCCAGGCAGGTAGTCAGGCTGACGCGCTCGATCTCCCCACCCGAAAGGGTGCGCGTGGCACGGTCGGAACTCAGGTAGCCCAGGCCCACTTCATTAAGATACTCCAGGCGGCTCCGCAATTCCGCCACGGCATGCTTCAGGCCGGGGTCTTCATGGGAACACGGCGTCACGTGCTTGTCCACCCAGGCCAGCAACTCATCCATGGGCATGCAGAACAGGTCCGGCAGGCTCTTTCCGCCCAGCTTGAACTGGAGGGCCTCCGGCCTCAGGCGCTGTCCATGGCAGGACGGGCATTCCTGATAAACCCGGAAGCGGCTCAAATACACCCTGACGTGCATCTTGTGCGTCCGGCTCTCCAGATACTTGAAAAATCCAGCGATGCCGTACCACAGTCCGCGTTCGTACATTTCATCCGGGTCACTGCCGTCGCCATACATCAGCCAGTCCCGTTCCCACTGCTTCAAATCCTTCCAGGGCACGTCCAGACGCACCTGCCGGGGGCTCTTGCGCCAGGCGCGCATCAGGTCCTTCTTGCATTCGGAGAAGACCTTGCCCTCTCCCTCGAAAATATGGATGGCCCCGTCCCTGACGCTCAATTCCGGCTTGATGCAGCGGTTGTAGTCCACCGTAATCACGCGTCCGTAGCCCCGGCATTCCGGACAGGCGCCCAGGGGGGAATTGAAGGAAAACAGGCCGGGCCGCGGCTCCATGAGCGGATACCAGTCTCCGCGGAACTTCATGGCCGGCAGCCAAATTCCGTCCACGCGCGGGACCACGTGGGCCACGCCGCCACCCAGGCGCATGGCCGTTTCCAGAGCCTCCAGACGGCGTTCCCTCTGTTCCTCATTCAGCCGCACGCGGTCCTGGATCACCAGCAGGGATTCGCCTTCCGGCAGGGACCAGTCATCGTCCTCCAGCCGCAGCATCTCTCCATGCGCGAAAACGCGCAAATAACCCTGGGCCACCAAGTTCATCTTGAGCGTGGACAGGTCAATGGACTCCGTACGGGGCACCTCCAGGCAAATCATCAGCTCCGTGCCCGGAGGCAGTTCCGCGTTCAGCTTTTCGTCAATGGAACCGGGCGTCTCTGGCCTGATCTCCCGGCCCGTCTCCGGATCAAATCCGGACGCCAACCGGGCGAAGACGAACTTCCAGTAATCATTCAGCCCCGTCATCGTTCCCACGGTAGAGCGGGAAGTCCTGACGGAATTGCGCTGGTGCAGCGCAATCGCCGGAAGAATATTCTCCACGGCATCCACGTCCGGCTTGTCCATGCGGTCCATGAACTGGCGTACGTAGGGGGAAAAGGTTTCCATATACCGCCGCTGCCCTTCCGCGTACAGCGTATGCATGGCCAGGCTTGTCTTTCCGGACCCGGAAGGCCCCGTCACCACCGTCAAACGCCCCAGGGGAATATCCACATCCACATTCTGCAAATTATGCTCGCGGGCGCCCCGGATGCGTATGCGCCCATCATCGCAATGACTCATAGGCGGATAATATCATCAATTTGGAATCATTCCAATGATGTTACATGTCATGATTCCGGATTCATGCGCCCCACGCGCTTCCGCTGCTCCCTTTATTTCCGCTGCCTTTTTCCCTTGTATTCCGTCAGGAAAAAATTATTCTGGAACTCTCCTTCCACCCTTTCATGAACCAGCCTGTGTTAGCTTTATTCGGACTCGGAATCCCCGAGATTTTCCTGCTCCTGTTCTGGAGCATCCTCCCCATGGCCATCTATTACTGGCTGCGGTCCCGCAACAAGGAAAAACCCGTCACCGGCACGGAATACCTGGTCACCATTCCTCTTTTCCTGCTTTTCGGCTGGTTCACCCTGCTCTGCATCTGGCTCATCCATCTGACCCGGAACAAGCCGGCCGGCCGTTGAACATCGCCCTGCCTCCGCTGCCGGTCTTTACTCCTTTGTCCATGTGTCCAGCTTCATGCCGCAGAGGTTGACCTCCACGGAGGCGGCATTCTCCGGCCAGGGAATGACCAGCTGATAACCGCCCGCATAGAGCAGCTTTCCGGAAGTTCTGCCCGCAGGCCGGGTGTAGAGGAACACGTTGACCTCATCGCCTTCCGGCTGCATCTCCACGTACAAGTCTCCCTGATACTGGGTATTCAAGTCAAAATGAAGGGAAATATTCCCTTCTTCATTAATTTCCCCGGATATCAAATGAATATCGTCCTTGCAGACGGTTCCGTCCTCATGGCAGCATCCCGCCAGCGTACAGGCGAGGGCCATGGGAACCCAGCAGGGAAGTTTGTGGAAGACATAAGGCATAAAACGTTCTCTCCTTTCTCCTGTAACATCTTGCAGAGAAAATACGGATGCAAGGAAAATCAGGTCCAACACCCCGGCATGTCATTCAAAAATGAACCGATCACGTCATGATTTGCCCAAATCGCGGGCCGTGCTTGCATTTCCTTCCGCACCCGCTAGTATTTTTCGATTCTTAGATCGCTGAAAGCGCCTCTACCTCGTCAATTTTCAACAAGACAAAGATGATTAAGTGGATTCTAACCAAGATTGTCGGTACCAAAAACCAGCGTGAAGTGCGCCGCCTGCGCCCCATTGTGGAACAAATCGTCTCCATTGAGGAATCATGGAACGGCAAGGGACAGGACTTCCTGCTTGAAAAAACAAAGGAATGGCAGAGCTACCTGCATCGCTTCCTCCCCATGGACCTGCCGCCCGTGCGCATCGTGGAAGCCGCGCCCAAAGAAGAGCTGGAAAACATTGCCTCCCGGCTGAATGCCCGCTTTGAATCCCTGAAAAACGAATTCGCCGCCCTCCCCACGGTGGAAGCCACTCCGGCCTCCATTGAGGAAGGCAAGGCCGCATGGAACAACATCACGCCCCAGTTCGACAAACTCCGGGAACGCTACCTCAACCAGATCCTTCCGGAAGCGTTTGCCGCCGTCAAGCACGGCGCCCGCCTGCTCTGCGGAGAAGAACGGGAAATCTGCGGACAAAGACAGCTCTGGGACATGATCCACTTTGACGTCCAGCTGCTCGGCGGCATCGCCCTGCACCGCGGCTACATCGCGGAAATGGCCACGGGCGAAGGCAAAACCCTCGTCGCCACCCTTCCCGTCTACCTCAACGCCCTCACCGGCATGGGGGTGCACGTGGTAACGGTGAACGACTACCTGGCGCGCCGCGACTCCGAATGGATGGGCATGCTCTTCCAGTTCCTGGGGCTGACGGTCGGCTGCATCCAGAGCATGATGCCTTCCCAGCTGCGCCGCGAACAATACGCCTGCGACATCACCTACGGCACCAATGCCGAATTCGGCTTCGACTACCTGCGCGACAACGGCATGGCCACGTCCAAATCAGAACAGGTGCAGAGAGGCCACTACTTCGCCATCGTGGACGAAGTGGACTCCATCCTCATTGACGAAGCCCGTACGCCGCTCATCATCTCCGGCCCCGCCGTCGTTACCCGTGAACAGCAGTACGACAACCTGCGCCCCTCCATCGAACGCGTGGTGAAGGCCCAGACCGACCTCTGCAACGAACTGATGACCCAGGCCCTGAAAGCCCAGGAAGAGGGCAGGACGGAAGAAGTGGGACGCAACCTGTTCAAGGTGAAAATGGGCCAGCCCCGCCACCGCGCCTTCATGCGCGCCATGCAGGACCCGGAACTCCGCCGCATCGTGGAAAAATACGAACTGACCCTTTACCAGGATACCCGCAAGAAGGAACTCTACAAGCTGAAGGAGGAAATGTACTTCACCGTGGATGAAAAAACCCATGACGCGGACCTGATGGAAAAAGGCCGTGAAATCATCTCCCCCGGACACCCGGAAGACTTCGTCCTCCCGGACCTCGGCACCGCCTTTGCGGAAATGGATGAAAATCCCCGCCTGACGGAAAAAGACAAGCTCCGCCTTAAAAACGAACTCACCAAAAAGCTGGATGAAACGGGCGCACGCCTGCACACCACCTCCCAGCTTCTCAAGGCCTACTGCATTTACGAAAAAGACGTGGAATACGTCGTCAAGGACGACAAGGTCATCATCATCGACCAGAACACGGGCCGTGAAATGCCGGGACGCCGCTGGAGCGACGGCCTGCACCAGGCCGTGGAAGCCAAAGAAGGCGTAGAAGTGGAACGCGAAAACCAGACTTATGCCACTATCACCATCCAGAACTACTTCCGCCTGTACAAAAAACTGGCGGGCATGACCGGCACGGCGGAAACGGAAGCCGCGGAATTCCACGACATTTACAAATTGGACGTACTTCCCATCCCGACCAACCGCCCCTGCATCCGGAAGGACCAGAACGACCTCATCTTCAAATCCCGCCGTGAGAAATTCAACGCCGTCATCAACAAAATCCAGGAACTCCACGGCAAGGGCCAGCCCATCCTGATCGGCACGGCCAGCGTGGACGCCTCCGAAACCCTCTCCCGCATGCTCAAGAGGGCCAAAATCCCCCATGAAGTGCTGAACGCCAAAAACCACCAGCGTGAAGCCGAAATCGTGTCGCTGGCCGGCAAGCGCGGAGCCGTTACGGTCTCCACGAACATGGCCGGACGCGGTACGGACATCAAGCTGGGAGAAGGCGTGGCGGACCTGGGCGGCCTCTTCGTACTGGGTACGGAACGCCACGAATCCCGCCGCATCGACCGCCAGCTGCGCGGACGCTGCTCCCGCCAGGGAGACCCCGGCGCTTCCCAGTTCTTCATCTCCTTTGAAGACGACCTGATGCGCAACTTCGGCGCGGCGGAACGCATGACCAAGATGATGGAACGCCTGGGCGTGGCCGACGGCGAGGCCCTGGAACACAGCTTCCTGAACAAATCCGTGGAATCTGCCCAGAAGCGGGTGGAACAGCGCAACTACATGTGGCGCAAGCACGTGCTGGACTATGACGACGTGATGAACAAGCAGCGCGAAATCGTGTACGGTTACCGCAATGAAGTGCTCTCCACGGAAAACCCGCGTGAAATGATCTACGACGTGCTGGAGGAAGTAATCGCCACCCGCGCCCACGAATTCCTTGACCCGGACGCAGAGGGCATTACCCATCCCGACGAACTGCTTGCCTGGATGAACTCCTCCTTCCCGCTGGGCCTCACGGCGGATGCCGCCAAGCTGGAAGACCGCCCGCTGGACGAAACCATCGCCTTCCTGATCGACAAGGTAAAGGCCACGTATGAAGACAAGGCCTCCCGCGAACGTCCGGAATACCTGGACCATATGGAACGCCAGATCATCCTGGGGGCCATTGACAAACTGTGGCAGGAGCATTTGTACAACATGGACTCCCTCCGGGAAGGCGTCCGCCTCCGCGCCCAGGGCCAGAAAGACCCGCTCGTGGAATACAAGTCGGAAGCCTATGACCTCTTCGTCACCCTGATGGACAGCATCAAGAGCGAAGCCATCGGCAACCTCTTCAAGAGCACCACCAACCTGGACGCCTTTGAAGACTTCCTGGCCAGCCTGCCCCAGTTCGAGACCTCCGACGACGGACAGGAAAACGGAGCCAGCCTCCCGGAAATCGGATTCGACGGCATGCCGACGGACCTGCTCTCCGCCCTGCGTGAACAGGTATCCAGGGCTCGCGAACAGCAGGCGGCGCAGCAGCCGGAACAGGAATCCGCCCCCGCCGCCATCTCCGATGCCACCACCATCGGTGAAGGCTATCAGCCTGCGGCTCCGGAACCCAGACTGGTGATGCCCAAGCGCAAGGTCAGCGTCGTCCTCCGCAAGGAAGAAACCGCACCCGTACCGGCTTCCGCTCCCGTCTCCGACGATGAGGAAATCGCCGTCACGCTTGACTCCCAGGACTTCGCGGAAACCATGGACAACCGGGACTCTGCGGAAACCCGTACATTCTAAACACCATCCTGTCTTCGGGCGGAGGAAACGGGCTTGACGGCCCTTTCCTCCGCCTTCAAACTTTCGGCGCACTCCTTGACCACGCTTCCTCCCAATAAATCAACCAACGTCCGTTCCGTACTGGAGTATGTCCCCTACTTCAGGGGCAAAATCTTTGCCGTACATGTGGAACAGCCCCTGGTGAACTCGGAGGAACTGGTGGATGCCCTGCTGGACCTGGACGCATTGCAGGAAATAGGGGTGAAGCCCGTTCTGATTGCAGAAGGGCCGGACGCTTCCGCTCTATACGAACATACCCGCGTCTGTGAAATGCGCTCCGCCCTGGTGGAAGCCCCGCTGAAAAGCGGCCAGCTTGTCCGCGAGCGCGTCCGGGAAATCCTGGGGCGTCATCAAATACCCGTCGTAGCCTCCGGGCGCACGGGCTCCTTTGATACGGACTCCATTCATCTGGCGTACACGCTGGGCGCCTCCAAATACATCGCCCTGCTCAACGACCACAAGGTCCCTTCCCGGGACGGCCACCCCATCGCCGCCATTCTGGAATCGGAGGTTGCCGGACTATCCGGCGAACTGACGCACAGGGAACTGCTGGATCAGGCCGCGGAAGCCTGCCGCGCCGGCATTCCCCGCGTGCACCTGCTGGACGGCAAGATGCGCGGCGTGCTGGTGGAGGAACTCTTCTCGGAAGAAGGCGTGGGCACGATGGTCCACACGGACTCCTACCGGGAAATACGTCCCCTGAAAGAAGAGGACATCCCGGAACTTCTGTCCATGATCGCCCGTTCCGTCGTGGACTCCAAACTGGTGGACCGCAACTATGAGGATATAGCCGCGAAAATCGACGACTACTACGTTCTGACGCTGGATGACAGCATCGTGGGCTGCGTGGCCGTGTACCCTTATCCGGAACACCGCAGCGCGGAACTCGGCTGCCTGTACATCAAACACCGCCATGAAGGCCGGGGATACGGCCGCACGCTCTGTGAATTTGCCAGAAAAAAGGCGGAGGAAATGGGCATGAACTTCATCTTCGCCCTGTCTCAAAGCGCCGTCCATTACTTCCGGGACCGCATGCACTATGCGGAATTCTCCCGCGACAGCCTTCCCCCGGAACGTCTCCGCGCCCTGGAACTCAGCGGCCGCAAATCCGGAGTCTTCGGATTGAGGCTGAAGTAAATCTGCCAGGACTTCCATTCCTCTTACCAGCTCTCTCTGCCACTCTTTACCATTCCGGCAGTTACCTGCTAAAACACCCCGGAACCAAGCGGTTCCGGGGTGTTTGCAAAACTGGTAGCAGGGAGGTGATTTGAACACCCGACCAAAGGCTTATGAGTCCTCTGCTCTACCACTGAGCTACCCTGCCATGTAGTGGTTGGTGCCGTAAGGCGGGGAGATATTTAGCCCGAAACGGAAAGAATGTCCAGAAGTTTTTATGGGACCGGCATATTTTATGACGCCGGAGCCCTTTACCACGCACAGAAACTTTTGATGCTGAACAGGATCGTTCGGACACCGTCCATCGACCTGCCGGGACAGGGAGGCCGCCATGCTGTCCGGCGCCTTCCCGGCTGGATCATCCTTCTTCCCTGCCGGAGCCGTCAAGCCGGCGGGACAGGAAATAAAGCCCCATGAAAATTTTCGGGTCCACCACCTTTCCCTGTCCTGTCTGGTCCATCAGCCAGTCGTGCACCAAAGAAAGAGGAATCCGGTGTACGGTAATATTCTCATTGTCCACTCCTCCTCCTTCCGCTACCTGCCGAAGCCCGTCCGCCAGATAAAAGGATACCATTTCCGTCGTCAGTCCGGGGGAGGAAGGCCCGGTAAACAGATAGGTCCAGGAGGAAGCGCTGTATCCGGTTTCCTCTTCCAGCTCCCTGCGCGCGGATTCCAGGGTGCTTTCCTCTCCGTCATCCCCGGAAAGCCCGGCAGGCAGCCCGATGGTAAGCGCATGCAGGGGAAAACGGTACTCCTCCACCAGCAGCAATTCTCCCGCTTCCGTCACCGCAATCACCATGACGGCTCCGTTGGCGTTTACCCTGCGTACATATTCCCATCGCCCCTCCTTGACCAATTCCAGAAATTTGCCACGGAAAAGGGTTTGAGGCCGTTCTTCAGGATTATCCGCATGTTTCATCATGGGGCCACGTTAGATTTCCGGCCGATTCTTGTCAACCACGTCGCCGTACCTCTTCCGTAGCATGCCGGAATCCGGCATGCTACGGTTCGTGTAAGTGCTTGATAAGCCCGTTCGTAATTGTTTCCTCTTCGTCACATTAGGCCCAAACAACAAAGTAAATCATTGATAATAAAAAGATAATATGCGTTTCAAAGAAATATACTCAGGAGGACTAAATTATTGATCGAATCAAGACTAAAAAATTCTTTGATGTGGAACCCCCGTGGAACTTGAAGCGGTGGAACGATGACTCATGAAGATTCAAAAAGATGTTTTTTCTCTTGCCGCAAATCAGTAATTTGGCGCTCCCGTCAGCCGGGATGTCGAGCTGGAGGCGGACGAGTTCGCCTTCTCCATTCCGATAGACGCCGCGAGTTTTCACGGATACGGATGAACTGTCATGTTCTATCCGCGTCCGGTCTCGCAGCCAGACGGGGAAAGCCCATATGAGCTTTACAACCAAACAACTTCATCATTTTCATAACAATGACCCCTTCATCCGAATTGCCAGCAGCATGGACCAAAATCACAGGAGCCCTTCAAACGATCATGTCCCCGGAGGTTTACGGACTGTGGTTCCCCAAATTTTCCCTGCTGGAAGATTCCGGAAAAACCCTGACGCTGGTATGCGATGATCCGATGGCCGCCCTGTGGGTGGAAAACAGCTACACGCCGGAACTGAAACAGGCTGCCATGCTGGCTCTGGGAGGGGAACGCAATGTAAAATTCATCTGCGCGGACGAGGTGGCTTCCGAACAGGAAACGGACGCGCCGGCACAGAAATCCTCCGTACGCAAAAAAAACGCCCAGCCGGAGGAATCCCCGGCCCGCACCGCCAAAAAGGCACGCCCCCAGGGAGCCAGGGCCGCATTGAATGATTTGTACACGTTCGACTCCTTCGTGATGTATGAAGACAGCAGGTTTGCGTACCAGGCGGCCATTTCCGCCGCCCAGTCGGAGCGCCCCCTCTTCAACCCCCTCTTTTTATACGGAAAATCCGGCGTAGGAAAAACCCATCTTCTGCAAGCCATCGGCCATGAAGTTCTCCGTCAGGAATCCTCTGCAAACGTGGTGTACGTGACGGGTGAACAATTCGCGAATGAATTCATTGACGCCTCCCGCACCCAGAACGGCCAGAGCTTTGCCAAACTGCGCCGCAAATACCGCAAGGCGGACGTTCTGCTGGTGGATGACGTGCAGTTCATTTCCGGCAAGGAAAAAACGGTGGAAGAATTCCTGCACACGTTTGACGCCCTGTTCCATGCCCACAAGACCATCGTGCTTTGCGCCGATGCCGCCGCCTGCGACATTTCCAACCTGGACGTCCGCCTGGCCGCCCGGCTGGAATCCGGCCTGACGGTGGAACTGACCCTGCCCGGCGACGAAGACCGGCTGGAAATCCTGCGGAGCAAGCGCGACCGTGCCGGAATGAACGTATCCGACGAGATTCTGGAATTCCTTGCCAGCCGCATCCAGAAAAGCGTGCGCCGGCTGGAAGGAGCCCTGCTCCGCGTAGCCACATTTACTTCCCTATCCGGAGACATGCCGGACATCTCCAAGATCGAACAGCTCCTGCGCGATATCCTCCGGGAGGAAACCAGCCGCGTCCTCTCTGTGGAAACCATCCAGAAACGCGTGGCGGACTTTTATGAACTGAAAGTGAGCGACCTGACCGGAAAACGACGTCCGAACAGCATTGCCTTCCCCCGCCAGATAGCCATGTACCTGAGCCGCCGCCTGACGGAATGCTCCCTGAAGGACATCGGCAACGCGTTCGGCGGCCGTGACCACGGTACCGTCATTCATGCCAACAAGCTCGTAGCCTCCCGCATGGAAAACGACGTCCGCGTCCGCGATATCGTACTCCGGCTGGAGGAAGACCTCCAGGGTTGATTTCCGCCCCTCCTTCTCCGGCGCCTCAGGGAAATTCCAATCCCTTGCGCCGTTCCCCTTCCCGCCGGCACCGCATCCGGCTCCGGTGATCAAATGGGAGAATTAGCTTGAGGCTGCGGCGGTTTGGATTAGAATCACCCTGTTCCCACTGATTCTATGATTCACGCCGACCAGCTTTCCAAAGAGTTCGGCCGCTTTCAAGCGGTTAAAAATGCCTCCTTCACGATTGAAAAGGGAGAGATTGTAGGTTTTCTCGGACCGAACGGCGCAGGCAAGACAACAACTCTGCGCATGCTCACCGGCTATCTTCCCCCTACCTCCGGAACGGCCTCCATCGCGGGATTCGACATTGTAAAAGACCCTCTGAACGCCCGCAAGCACCTGGGCTACCTGCCGGAGCACGTCCCGCTTTACGACGACCAGCGCGTGACGGAATACCTGAAATTCCGCGCACGCCTTAAAGGCATCTCCTCCAAGCAGATATGGCCGTCCGTCTCCAAGGTGGTGGAACAGTGCGGGCTGGACCCCGTGCGCCGCAAGATGATCCGCACCCTCTCCAAGGGCTACCGCCAGCGCGTAGGCCTCGCGGACGCCCTGCTGGGCGAGCCGGACCTGCTGATTCTGGACGAACCCACCAACGGACTGGACCCCAACCAGATCCGCCAGATACGGGAACTGATCAAGGGACTGGCGGAAAACCATACCATTATTCTCTCCACCCACATCCTCAGTGAAGTGGAAATGATCTGCAACAAAGTCATCATCATTGACCAGGGCACGATCAAGGCGGCGGACACCCCCTCCAACCTGACGGCCAACCTCCGCGCCGCCGGAAAAATCACTCTGGAATTCCGCGGGGACCTCCCCCTGGTCACGGAAAAGCTGGAAGCCATGGAACACGTCAAGAAAGTGATCCACGAAGGCACGGACGCCGACGGATGGCACACGCTCACCGTGCGCGCGGAAGCCGGAACGGACACCCGTGAAAAAGCCGCCCGGCTCCTGGCGGAACAGGGCTGCTCCCTGCGCCACATTTACCGCCATACTCCCACCCTGGAAGAAGTATTCGTGGAAATGACCCGCAAAGACTAACCCGGCCCTTCCCCCCTCTTCCCCTCAACCAGCACCCCTTTTCCTCTCATGTCACCGGTACTTACCATCTTCAGAAAAGAACTCAGAAGCTATCTGATGACCCCCTACGGCTGGGTCATCCTGGCCTTCATCGTGGCCCTGCAAAGCGTCTCCCTGTCCGGCACGCTCAAGGCGTTCCAACTGGCCCCGCAGAAGGAAGGCATTCTGTTCTTCATCCTGCATTCCCCCATGTTCTGGTTCTACTTCCTGTTCATCTTCCCGCTGATTACCATGCGTTCCCTGGCGGAAGAAGAGAAGACAGGCACGCTGGAATCCCTGCTCACCGCTCCCGTCAAAACCTGGCAGGTCGTTCTGGGCAAATACTTTTCCGCCTACGTCTTTTACATCATCCTGTGGCTGCCCATGCTGCTGTACCCGCTGCTCGCGGACTGGTCCAACCTGGTCGTGCAGTGGGCTTACGGATATGACGCCGGCATGGCCCTGCCCTACCGTCTGGCGGACTGGGCCGGAGCATACGCCATCCTGCTGCTGATAGGGGCATGGTTCACCTCCATCGGCATCTTTGCCTCCTCCCTCACGGGCAGCCAGATCATCTCCGGCATCATCACCATCGGCCTGCTGGTACTGATCTTCTTCATGGGCCTGATTCCGGTGGTCTGGGGGGAATTCCCCGCGGCGGGCATCTTCCACTACATCTCCTGCTCGGAGCACCTGGACCGCTTCTCAGCCGGGCTCGTCGACACACGCCCCCTTGTCTTTTACCTGACCATGACCGTCCTGACGCTGGCCGTCTCCATACGCATCATCGACCACCGCCGCTGGAAACATTGACCGCCCTCCCTGCCTTTTCACCCCCTTTCCATCTCCATCTATGAGTGAAACACCAGCAACACCCGCCCCGGCGCCCCAGGAGGAAAACCGGCCTGCCGCCCGCAAGGTCAGGCGCCCCTGGATGACGTGGATCAAGCTCTTCCTGCTGTGCATCATTGTCATCTGCCTGAACTACGTGGGCTGCCACGAATACTACCGCCGGGACCTTACGGAAGACCAGCGCTATGACATTTCCCAGCAGAGCATCAACATGCTCCAGTCCCCGGAAATCCAGAACCGCAAGACTCCCATCAAAATCACCTTCGCCTTCCTGCGCACCACGCAGAACTACACCCGCATGCGCTCCCTGCTTGAGGAATACGAACGCTATTCCAACGGCAAAGTGGTGGTGGACTACGTGGACCCCCTGCGCCAGCCGAACAAGGCCCGTGAGATTTCCATGATCTACGGCGTTGAATTCCGGAAAAACCAGGTAGTCATTGACGCCCGGGAAGACACGGAAGTGGCCCTCAAGGACTCCGCAGGCAACTACCAGCCGGACGCCGCCCATGTGCGCATCCTCTCCGGAGACTCCTTCATCGTGTACGCTCCCGGACCGGACGGCAAGAGCATGAAAGCCGTGGCCCTTCAGATTGAGGACATGATGACGGCGGGCATCTTCGGAGCCGCCAACGGGGAACCCCGCAAAATGTATATCGCGGCGGACAAGAGCAACTTCAACGAAGCCATGAGCAACAGCAATGAGGAAAGCATCTTCACCACCCTTTCCCGTCTCTGCCGCTCCGTCAACCTTCAGCTTGTCCCCATTCGCCTGGGCGGCCTGCAGGAAATTCCGGAGGATGCCGCCGGATTCATGATCGTCGGCTCCAAATACGATCTGACTCCCCAGGAGGCGGAAGTTCTGCAAAGATACTGGGACAGGCCGAACGCCGCCCTGTTCATCATGCTGGAACCCCAGCAGGACACCCCCAAGCAACTGTACAGATTCCTCCGGGAACAGGGGCTGCGCCCCCAGAACGACCGGGTAATGCTCCGCAACAGAAACAAGCGCTCCGTATTTGAAATCAACGCCATCTTTGCACCGGGACTGAACTGCACCAGAGAATTCTGGAACTCCAGCACCGGGCTGGAAGGGGAAAGCATCTCCCTAATTCTGGACTCGGACAATGCCGCCATGGAGCACAAGCGCATCACGCCGTATCCCCTGCTGGTGACCACGGAGGAATATTACGGGGAAACCAAGTACAACCAGTTCCCCGTCCAGTTTGACGCCCACGAGGACAACCCGGGCCCCCTGATGATCGGCGCGGCGCTTATCCGCGGCAATTCCGGAGACGTCAACCAGACCAAGACCACCGGACGCCTGGTTCTGCTGGGCAATACGGACCTGCTCCAGCCCCGGCAGATCAAGCCGGAACAGCGGGACTTCGTGCGCACGCTCATCGCATGGATGACGGACCGCGAAGAACTGCGCGGTCTGGGGTCCCGGCATGACCTGACCGTCAAGCTCAACCTGGACCGCAACGCCCTCGGCGTCCTGGAACTCCTGACAAACATCGGGCTGCCCCTGCTGGCGCTTCTGATAGCCCTGATCATCTGGAACACGCGCCGCCATTAACCCGTCACGCCCCATTACCGGAAGCACATGCGCATACTCCGCTTCATCCTTCTCGTCCTTGTCACCCTTGCCGCCATCGGGGCGGCGGTGCTGCTGACCATTGACGGCAACCTGTCCCGCATCATCGGACGCACCGCCTTCAGTTCAGGAGAACGGCTCTTCCCCTACACCAAGGAGGAAATGAACGAAATCTCCTGGATGCGCATCAACTGTGGCGGGGACATGGCGGAATTCCGCCGCAGGCCCAACGGCGTATGGTGGGGTGAGAAACCGTGGGACGACCGCATGGACCCGCGCGCCGCGGCGGCCATCCTCCAGTACACGTACTCCACCAGCATTGTGGATGCGCTCCCCCTGCACAAGATTGACTCCGCCTCCCTGAAGGAATTCGGCGTCAAGACCACGCCCATCACCATCACTCTGAAAGAAATGAGTGCCGACGGCAGGCGTTCCTCCACCATGGCGCGCTACACCCTGGGGTCCACAGCCCCGTGGCTGGTGGACGATCCGGAGAACCAGACGACGGACGATACCACCTACATGCAGACGGACTTTTACGGCCGCGACTCCCGCATTCTGGTGGGCACCGGCAACATCCTGCCCCTCTTCAAGTCCGGCATCCGCCAGCTTCGGGACCATCGTCCCCTGCTCATCCATCCGGCGATGCCCGCCTCCATTGAAATCAACAACAAGGGGCAGCGCATCGCCCTGGAACGCCCCTCTCCCGATCCCAGGACTCCCTGGAAAATCACCTATCCCCTCCCGCTGGACACGGACCCGCAGATGATGGACGTCCTGCTGGGCACCCTCCAGAAACTGACGGCCGTGCGCGTGTATGATCCGGAGGAAACCAGCGTTCCGGACATGACGGACGACCAGGTCACCTCCGTTTCCATCAGGAACTTCACGGGGCGCCTTGCCGGAGACGGCAAATCCCTGGCCGTGGAGGAAAAGCCCGTCACTCTCCGCATTTATCCTCCTTCCGACAACAGCAACCTTGCCGAACTGGTGAAAGCCACCGTCTCCGACCGCAAGGCCGTCTTTGAACTGGCCCAGACGACGGGAAGCAACAAGGAAGTTCCCGGCGTCCGGAACATTCCCCTGGACCTCAACCTGCTCCGCTCCAAGCAGCTCACGGACATCGGAGACTACAAAATCACGGGGCTTTCCATCCGCCGCAGCCTCCAGGATTACCCGACCATCGTCCGTTTTGTCCAGGGAGACGAAAAGACCGGCCAGCAGCCCACATGGATGTACACCGCGGAAGGCTCCCGCTACCAGGAAGTCAACCCGGACCACCTCGTTTCCCTGCTGAAAACCGTGAAAACGGGCAACGTGGCCGGATTCGCCTCCGACAAGGCCACGGACCTTGCCGTGTACGGCCTGGACAACCCGCTCCTGACGCTCACGATGTCCCTGCTGCCCAAGCCCAATGAAGAGCCGCGCCCCCCGGTCACCGTCTTCTTCTCCAAGGGAACGGACGGCTCCTGGTACGCCCGCCAGTCCGGCAAGCCCACGGTCGTCATGCTGGACAACGAATACATGAAAAACTTTACGGCGAACGCGCTCGCCTGGAAAAAGAAGAGCCTCCTGTCCTTCAACAGGTACAACCTCAAGGAAATGCACCTGGAACGCATCGGCTCCGGGGGGCCGCTGGTCCTGAAATTCGACCGTCTGGACGACTCCTGGACGGCCAGCAAGGACGGCAGGGACGAAACACTGAACATCAACCCGAACCGGGCCAACCGCTACCTGGACGAACTGGAAAAAATGGAGGTGGTCTCATGGCTTCCCTACACGAACCCCGAAGCGCGCGAAGCCCTGAAAAAACCGGTCTTCCGCCTGAAACTCGTCATTCAGGTGTACAAGGACGCCTCCCGGCAGGAGCACCGGGAAATCACGGGAAAAGACGGAATCACCTTTTCCGCTGAGCCGGAAATGGAGGAAAAAACCATCTCCATGGAAATAGCCCCTTCGGGAGAAGCCGGCTTCAGCCGTGTCTATTACGGAAAACTCAACACGACGCCCTATTACTTCATCCTGAACATGGACTCCGTCCGTCTGCTGGGCGCCTCCCTGGCGGAAGACAACTAAAATCTTCGTTCACCACATGAGCATCAATCTGAGCGCAATCACCGCTTTTCTGGACAAAACCCTGTCCGTGGACTCCATCCCGGACGCCTCCCGCGCCCTGAACGGCCTTCAACTGGAAAACGAAGGCGCCGTCTCAAAAATAGCCGTTGCCGTGGACGGTTCGGAAAAAACCATCCATGCGGCCCTGGATCTGGGCGCGGACCTGCTCATCCTGCATCACGGCATCTTCTGGCAGGACATGCAGCCCGTCACGGGCATCTCCTACCGCAAGCTGAAGGCGGCCATGGACGGCAACCTCGCCATTTACTCCGCCCACATCCCGCTGGACGTTCATCCGGTTTACGGGAATAACGCCCTTTTGGCAAAGGCATGCGGCATCCGTCCTGCCGGGGAGGGATTGGACTACCACGGCGTTTCCATGGGCGTCTGCGGGGAATTCGCCGGCACCTGCCGGGAGCTGGCGGAACGGCTGGAATCCGTCCTCGGAGCGCCCGTTCAAACCTTCTGGGCGCAATCGGAGGAAGCTCCGGCCGGAAACGTCTTCATCTGCTCCGGCGGCGCGGGAAACGAACTCGTCCAGGCCGCCAGGCTCGGCTGCCGCACCTACGTGACCGGGGAAGGCTCCCACTGGAACATCCCCATGGCTGACGAACTGGGCATCAACCTGGTCTTCGGCGGCCACTACTTCACGGAAACTTTCGGCGTCAAGGCCCTGGGACAACTGCTCAAAGACGTGTACGGACTGGATTATGCCTTCATCGACATGCCTCCCTCCGCCTACAGCCATTGATCAAACGCCACGGATGATGAACCTGACCACGGACGACGCCGACGGAAAAATTCGCCTGGACCAGTATCTGGCCGCCCATCTGCCGGAACTCTCCCGCTCCAGAATCCAGGCCCTGATCAAAAGCGGAGATGTACAGATCAACGGTTCCGCCGCCAAACCCAAAACGCCCGTCAGCCGCGGGGACTCCATCTCCGTCAACATCCCAGAGCCGGAACCGGCGGAGGCCAGGCCCCAGGACATTCCGCTGGACATCCTGTATGAGGATGAAGACGTGGTCGTCATCAACAAGGAAAGCGGCATGGTGGTGCATCCCGCCGCCGGCAACCCGGACGGCACCATCGTAAATGCCCTGCTCCACCACTGCGGGGACCTCTCCGGCATCGGCGGAGTGGAGCGCCCCGGCATCGTCCACCGTCTGGACAAGGATACCTCGGGATGCCTCGTCATTGCCAAAAACGACGGTGCGCACCAATCCCTGACCGGGCAATTCGCGGCGCGCAGCACGGAAAAGCGCTATCTGGCCGTCGTCCAGGGAATTCCCCGCCAGAGTTCCGGAACCGTCTTCACGCACATCGGCCGCCATCCCGTCAACCGCCTGAAAATGGCCGTGGTCAATCCCGGTTCAGGCAAGGCCGCCATCACGGACTACGACCTGCTTTGTGCAGACCCCGCTACGGACTCGGCCCTCGTCCTGTGCACCCTGCACACGGGCAGAACACACCAGATCCGGGTGCATATGCTTCATCTGGGCCATCCCCTGATCGGAGACCCCATTTACGCCAAGCCCTCCAGGCAGAAGGCACAGCCCGGCAGGCTCATGCTCCACGCCTGGCGGCTGGGCTTCGACCACCCGCGCACGGGAAAACGCATGGAATTCGAGGCTCCCGTTCCTCCGGAATACACGCCCTGGCTCCAGCTTTTCCCCAACGCCATCCCGGAACCCAGGCCGGTACCGGAAGACCTGGAAGGGGAATAAAATTCTCCTTCCGGCAAACGGAGAAAGGAAAACAAAAGCCGGAAGTTTACTTCTTTTCTCCCTCTTTCTTGCAGTGCTTGCGCCAGTCGTCCAGAATCTTGGCGGGATGTCCGGTAATCACGGGCTTGCCCGTATTGTCCACAATGCCCAGGCGCGGAATTGTCCCGCCGGGGGCATAACCGGGAATGCCGTTGCCCTTCTTGGGCTTGATGATGGGGAATTTCATCCGTTCCTCCTTGGCCCATGCCTTGGCGGCCTCTTCCGTCTTGTCACAGGAAAACAGCACCAGTTCCACATCGTCCGACTGCCGTATCTTACGGTAGGTCCGCACGACATGGGGCATCTCCCTGCGGCAGGGGCCGCACCAGCTTGCCGAGTAAAGAAAAAGGTAATACCTGGCCTTCGTATTCGGCCTGTCCTTGGTCAGATAATCGGCTTTTTCCAGAGCTTTTCCCACCGGAGAAGAAGCGGCGTCCTCCGCCTTGGCGGCCGGAGCATCGGCATACACGGAAAAAGTTCCTGCAACGCCGCAGCCGGCCAAAACCAGAGCAAGGGAACATATCTTGATAGATTTTTTCATCATATTGTTCATTATCAATTATCCACTAAAACGTCAACAAGGAATGCAGGAACACGCTCCCCTGGAAAAACCTGCATGCTGCGTAGATCGTGCATATGCGTCCTCCTTCCCTTCCGCAGGCGGACCACTCTGTCCTCCACTTTTTCAGAGCCATTCAATCGCACAAGCAACACTGCGGCTCCCACGGCAGAGTGCCAAAGGCCTCTTACCGCGGCTGTTTATTTCAAGACACTGCGGCTCTTCCTTCAATGCCTCAAAGAAACGGCAGGAAAACATCATGGCCGCGGCAGTTATTAACAATGGCGTTTTCATCCTGTTGAATTGCCCTCAACTTACTAGAAACGTCTCGTCCGGACAGGATCAATCCACAACTGGAGCTCCGGGCCTTTGAACTTGATTTGCAGACGGGGAACCGCTACCCTGAACCGACTTTCAACGCATACCCCCGCACAGAAACATGGAGAACACGCACCACGGAGAATCCCCCTCTCCGGACACCCCCGCCCCGCAGCAGAAAAACGGAAAAACGGACGAACAGACCATCGCCCTGACCAAGGCGAGGCTGGCCATTGACGAGGTGGACGCCCAAATCGTGGAACTGCTTAAAACCCGTGCCCAATGGGTTCATGAAGTCGGCCGGATCAAGAAAGCGGACAATTCCCCCATCTTCGTCCCGGAACGGGAGACGGCTCTTCTAGGCAAGCTGAACCGCCTGAATGCGGGCGTTCTTCCGGAATCCTCCCTGCAAGCCATTTACCGGGAAATCATCTCCTGCTCCTTCTTCCTGGAAGGGGGGCTGACCATCGCCTATCTGGGCCCCAAGGGAACCTGGAGCCACCAGGCGGCGCTCAAGCAATTTGGAAAAAGCTGCGAGCTTATCCCCTGCCAGAGCTTCAAGGACGTGTTTGACATGGTGGACCGCGGGAAAGCCCAATACGGCGTGGTGCCCATAGAAAACTCCTCGGAAGGCTCCGTGACCGCCGTCATGGACCTCTTCGTCACCTCCAGCCTGAAAATCTGTGCCCAGATCAATCTGAACATCCGCAACAGCCTGATGGCCGCCATTCCGCGCGAACACATCCGCATCCTTTATTCCCATCCCCAGGTTCTCGGACAGACGCGGGACTGGATTCTCCGGCGCTACCCGAATGCGGAGCTCGTGGAAACCTCCTCCACCACCAAGGCCAGCATCCTGGCCAAGGAAAACGCCGCCATGGGCGCGGCCTCCCTGGGCTGTCCCCTCGCGGCGGAACTGTTCGGCCTGAACATTCTGGAGGAAGACGTGCAGGACCAGGCATGCAACACCACGCGCTTTGCCGTCATCGGCCGCCAGGACACCCGGCCCAGCGGCCGGGACCGCACCTCCCTGCTGATCCGCATCCAGCACAAGCCGGGAACCCTGGCGGAAGTGATCGACTGCTTCCAGCGGCACGGCATCAACCTGATACGCATTGAATCCCGCCCGTCCAAAGCCATCAACTGGGAATACGTCTTCCATATAGACGCCGTGGGACACGCCCTGGAATCCCCGCTCCGGGAAACCCTGGAGGAACTGGAACAGCACTGTTCCATGCTGAAAATCCTGGGCAGTTACGCGGACACGGACGTTGTCTGATCTGCGCCGCCTTCCTCTTCCCTTTACAGAACCAGCACCTATTTTCCGCAAAACCATGAACATTTCCACAATCGCCGCACTAGCCCTCTCCCTGGGACTTCCGGCCTGGTCCCAGCAGCCCGTCACCAAAATCGCCCGGGAAAACGGCCAGCCGGCGCTGGCCCTGGACGAAGGATTTGTTCGGGAACTAAAACAGGAAAGTTCCATCCACAAAGCAGACGGGGGCACACCCCCTGCCCCCGCCGGGTCCCATGCGGAACCATGGAGCCATGTATTCTCCCCTTCAGTTCCGGGACTGCCCATGGCCGCCGACTCCAACCATGCCGCCGTCAGGGAAACCGCGGCGGAACGCAACCGGCGCATGAAGTGGTGGAGGGACGCCAAATTCGGCATGTTCATTCACTACGGCCTGTACTCCGGACTGGCCGGAGAATGGAAGGGCAAGCCCGGCGGTTCCGAATGGATTCAGAAAAACGTGGAAGTGGATACGGACACGTACGCCTCCGAAGCGCTCCCCCTCTTCAAGCCGCGGGAAGGAGTCACGGAAGAATGGGCCCAGCTGGCCCGGGATGCGGGCTGCCGGTACGTGGTGCTCACCAGCAAGCACCATGAAGGCTTCGGCCTCTTCGACAGCGCGCAGACGGACTATGACTCCAAAAGCCAGATCGACCGGGACATCGTCCGGGAATATGCGGAATCCTGCCGCAAGCGCGGCCTGAAGGTAGGCCTGTACCACTCCGTGATCGACTGGCACCACCCGTCCTACGACAACACGATCTGCCCGGACCTCTGTTACCCCGCTGGACAGGCGGAAATGCTCAAAAAAAAGAACATTCCGCGCGACCACACCGCCTACCAGAAATACCTGCACGCCCAGGTGAGGGAACTGATGACCAGCTACGCCCCCATAGACATCATGTGGTGGGACTACTCGCAGGGGGCCATGGAAGGAGAAAAAGGCTGGAAGGCCCCGGAACTCATGGAAATGGCACGCTCCCTCAATCCCGGCGTCATCATGAACAACCGCCTGTACGCCTACTCCGGGCTGAACCAGAACCAGGCGGGCACCCTGGACCTGCGCTGTGGGGACTACATCACTCCGGAACGCTTCATTCCGCGGCACGGCTATCCGGGCGTGGACTGGGAGACCTGCATGACGGTGAGCGACAAATGGGGCTATAACCGCTATGACACCAATGTCAAATCGCCGGAGGTCATCATTGAAAAACTCGTAGAATGCGTCACGAAAGGCGGCAACCTGCTGCTGAACGTCAACCCGAAGGCGGACGGCACCGTTCCGGAAAAAGTGGCCACCGCCATGCGCGGCGTAGGACAGTGGCTCAAACTCAATGCGGAAGCCGTGTACGGCACGCGCGCCTGGACGGAACTGGACCAGCCCGCTTCCATCAATGAACAGGGGGACATCTTTGTTTTCCTGATTCCCCCGCCGGACAAGGGCCCCGCGGAACCGCCCAGCGAAGGAACCATGAAGGAACTGACGGAAGGCACGGAATACGCCCGCATGCAGCCCCTGGACGCCACCGGATATGAGGACGATGAAGGAGTCTCCGTCACCCTGCCGGCAGGCTATACCAAAGCCGTCCTGCTGGGCGACAATGCCGCCCTGCCCGTTGCGGATGGAAAAATCCTGTTCAAGGCCCACGAACACTCCAAATCTCCCTGTTCCGTCATCAAACTGAGCAAATAGCAACCTTTTTCACTCATTCTCTTCATGGAGGAAGACCTTTTTTCCCTGGCAGACCGCAGGCAGGACGGAACGGAAGAGGAAGCCGTGCGCCGGCGCGCGGAATTTCTGCGCTTGGAGCTGCGCCGCCATAACAGGCTGTATTATGAACAGGCGGAACCGGAAATCTCCGACGCAGAGTACGACGCCCTTTTCCTGGAACTGGAAAAACTGGAACGGGACCATCCCGAACTGGCGGAACCGGATTCCCCTACGCGGCGCGTAGGAGGAGCCCCCCTCCAGGGGTTCAACCAGATCAGGCACGCCGTCCCGATGCTCTCCATTGACGACATCTTCGAACAGCGGGATGCCCTGATTCCGGACGAGGAATTGGTGGAATTCTACAATAAGCTGGTCCGCACGCTGGGAACGGACGCCGTTCCCGTCTCCGTGGAGCCCAAGATCGACGGCGTGGCCCTGTCCATCATGTACCGCAATGGGCGCATGAGTTATGCGGCCACGCGCGGGGACGGCGAGGTGGGGGACGACGTAACGGCCAACGTGCGCACCATCCGCACCATTCCCCTGACCCTCCCGGCAGACGCTCCCGCCGTGCTGGAAGTGCGCGGAGAAGTCTTCATGCCCAACGAAGCTTTTGCCAAGCTCAATGAAGAGCGGGACGCGGAAGGTCTGCCCGCCTTCGCCAACCCGCGCAACGCCACCGCGGGAACGCTCAAGCAGCTGGACCCGCGGCAGGTGGCGGCGCGTCCCCTGGCCTTCCTGGCCCACGGGCTGGGCGCTTACGAAGGACCGGAGCTCAAGGATGTAAAAGACTTCTGGGACATGCTCCGCCATTGCGGCATTCCCTGCAATGAACCGGTACACTATATGGACACGCTGGAAACCACCCGCCAGGCCGTCCGCGACATCGACAGGGGGCGCCACTCCCTGCCCTACGGCACGGACGGCGCCGTCATCAAAATCCGTTCCATGGCCACGCGGGAAGCGCTGGGAGCCACGGCGCGCGCGCCACGCTGGGCCGCCGCCTACAAATTCCCCCCGGAACAGAAGGAAACCACCCTGCTGAACATCGTCGTCCAGGTGGGGCGCACGGGCGTGCTCACCCCGGTGGCGGAACTCCAGCCCGTGCTGCTCTCCGGCTCCACGGTGGCGCGGGCCACCCTGCACAACCAGGATGAAATCGACCGCAAGGACGTCCGCATCGGTGACACCGTACTGGTGGAAAAAGCGGGGGAAATCATCCCCGCCGTGCTCAAGGTAAACCTCTCCAGGAGGCCGGAAAACTCAAAGCCGTACAGCATTCTGGAAGCTACGGGCGGCCTCTGCCCCGCCTGCGGCAACCCCATCATGAAAGAGGAAGGGAAAGTAGCATGGCGCTGCACCAACTTCACCTGCCCGGCCCAGGCCGTCACGGGCATCACCCACTTCTGCTCCCGCGCTGCGCTGGATGTGGAAAGCATCGGTTCATCCGTAGCGGAGGCCCTGCGGGGCTCCGGCCTGGCCGACTCCGCGCTGGACCTCTTCTCCCTGACGCTGGAACAGCTTGCCAACCTCAATCTGGGAACGGCGGAAGAACCGCGCCGCTACGGGGAAAAAAATGCGCAGAAAGCCCTGGACGCCCTGCAAAATGCGCGGGAACTCCCTCTGGAACGCTGGCTCATCGCCTTCGGCATTCCCCAGATCGGTGAAGTGGTGGCCAAGGCGCTGGCGGATACGCACCCGGACCTGGACCATGTGGCGGCATCACCGTATATCAGGGACATCATCCGGCTGGATGAACTGGTGGAATCGGCGCTCAAGGCCAACCCCAATACCCGTGAAAACCGGAAAGCGGTCCGGGAAGGCACGCTCTCCGCAGAAGAAGCGCAACAGCGCTACAAGGAACTGACGGATGAAATCGATGCGCTGACCGGCCCCTACCTGGAAACGGGCTATCTCCGGAAAAACACGGGAAAACTCAGCTACGGCTCGGAAATAGGAGTGGCTGCCGCCAAATCCCTCAACAGCTTCTTCAACTCAGCCGCCGGCCATCGTACGCTGGACGTTCTTCATGGACTGGGAATCAATCCACAATCCCAGTCATACAGGGCCAATCTTCTGGAAATCCCGGCAGGCGCCCTGTCCGGCAAAACCTTTGTCATCACCGGCACGCTCAGCCAGCCGCGGGACTACTTTGAACGGCTGATTGCCGAACACGGCGGAAAAGCCACAGGGGCCATTTCCAAATCCACCTCCTACCTGCTGGCCGGCAGCGGAGGCGGCTCCAAACGGGAGAAGGCGCTCAAACTGGGCGTTCCGGTCATTTCGGAGGAAGAATTCGGCAAGCTCATCGGCAACTGACAGGAGACCGTACAGTACTCCCTGCCGGATAAACGGTTCTTCCCGCAACGAGGAAACCGGAACCTGCATTTTCTGTATCCCGGTTTCCATCCGGTCCGGAAATCAGCCCCTTCTCCGGAGCTACTGGAACAAAAAAGGCGCGGAACCGGACATTTCAGAAAGCCCGGATTCCCGGCCTTCCAGCCGCTTCTCCAGAAGGAGTCGCCATCCTGCCACCCCTTTTCTCCCCTCCTGCACGGAGAAAAAGCGATCCTTCCTCCGGAAATCTGCGGAATACGGAAAAACGCGGCTTTCCATGAACTTCTCCGCCTTTCCCTACCAGCCTTTTTCCTCCCCATCTTTCAGACAAAATTAATTCCCGGAGTATGCAAAAAACGCTTGCTACGAAACTCCATCTGCGCCCTAATGTCCGCATATGCTGAACCTGCCGAATACCATTACCCTGACGAGAATCGCGTTGGTGGTCGTCTTCACGGCAGTCATCAGCCTGGCGGCCCAACATCCCTGGGGATATCCGGCCGCTCTGATCGTCTTTGTGCTGGCCGCATGTACGGACTGGCTGGACGGCTATCTGGCACGCCGCCTGAACCAAGTCACTACCTTCGGCAAGCTCATTGACCCCCTGGCGGATAAAATAGCCGTCTCCGCGGCTTTCATCTACCTGACGGCTGCCGGGCTGTGCCCGTTCTGGGTCACCATCATTATCATCAGTCGGGAATTCCTGGTCACCGGCCTGCGCCAGATTGCCCAGGACCACGGCGTCATCATTCCCGCAGGAACTTCCGGAAAATGGAAAACGGCCTTCCAGCTGGCCTTCTGCATCGGCTGCCTGCTGGCGCTGACCTGGGTGCACACGCCGGAATACATTCCGTCCATCCTGTCCCCTGTGGCCTCCCTCTGCCACTGGCAGGGCGACGGAATCGCCAACTTCCTGTACCAATTCACGCTCTGGGGCGCCGTCATCCTGACCGTGTACTCGGGGGCCGTTTATTGCGTGGGTGCCCGCCGTTTTCTGAAAAGCTAGAAACGGCGGAAAAACAGTGAGGCATGGAGGAAATTCCCGCCTTCCCATCCATGACTTATCCGCAAATGCGGGAACATATTGTTTTGCGGAAAAGAAATAAAAGACATGGAACACTTGTTGCGCCGCAGGAAGGAAAAACTGTCAATAATTACAGAAAATCAATGGTATATAAAACAAATATAATAAACAGAACATCCCGGTAAACAGGCACGTCAACGTACCGGAAGTTTTTATTTCCCTTGACGCCGGAGCGCAGCCGTGATTTTATTAATCCGTTCCCGCTGAATGGAAGCTTGGTTGTTCATTTGATGGTCATTGCGGTTGGCGGGATACGGGCGTCTCCGTATTGATTCTTTCAGTATCGCTTCCGGCGGATTTTTTCCCTGCCATTTTGTGATTCCGTCAGTTCACTGCAGCCGGGACGCATTCACAGATAAAGAAATCAATATGGTATCCACCACATTCAGGGAGCTTGGCTTGTCGGCTCCCATTCTCCGCCAATTGGAGAAACTGGAGTACAAGACCCCCACCCCCATTCAGGCCGCCTGCATCCCCATGCTGCTGCAGAAAAAGGACCTGATGGGACTGGCGCAGACCGGTACGGGAAAGACCGCCGCCTTTGCCCTGCCCCTCATTCAACACTTTTCCGAACATCCCGCCAAACCCCGGCCGCGGAAGGTCAGGGCGCTCATCCTGAGCCCCACCCGGGAGCTGGCTTCCCAGATTCACGACAACATCACGGCGTATGCCAAGGGACAAAACCTGTCCACAGCCGTCATCTTCGGCGGCGTGGGGTATGCTCCCCAGTTCCGCAAACTGGCGGCGGGCCTGGACATCCTGGTCGCTACGCCGGGCAGGCTGATCGACCATCTGGAACGCCAGACCGTCAATCTGGACCAGGTGGAAACCCTGATTCTGGACGAAGCCGACCACATGCTGGACATGGGATTCGCTCCGGCCCTGAAAAAAATCGTGGCCAAAATTCCCCGGCAGCGCCACACCCAGATGTTCTCCGCCACCATGCCGGACAACATCCGGCAACTGGCCCAGGCCTTCCTGCAGGAACCGGAAACGGTCATGATCACGCCTCCCTCCGCCACGGCGGACCGGGTGGAACAATCCCTCTGCATGGTCCGCTCCCAGGCGGACAAAAGGCCCTGCACGCTGGACCTGCTGGAACAGCGCCAAACTCCGGGACGCACCCTCATCTTCACCCGCACCAAGCACGGGGCCAACCGTCTGGCCACCTTCCTCACCGGCAGGGACTATCCGGCCTCCGCCATCCACGGGGATAAAAGCCAGGGCACGCGGGAGCGCATGCTCCGCGAATTCCGCTCCGGGGAAACGCCCATTCTCGTCGCCACGGACATCGCGGCCCGCGGCATCGACGTCAAGGACGTCCAGCTCGTCATCAACTATGACCTGCCGGCGGAATCGGAAGTTTACGTACACCGCATAGGCCGCACCGCCCGCGCCGGAGCCGACGGACAGGCCATTGCCCTGTGCGCTCCGGACGAAGTCGGCAAGGCCCGGGACATCCACAAGATGCTCGGACGCGTCCTTCCCGTGCACGCCTCCAGCACGGAACTTCCGGCAGAACTGCTGACCGTTCCCGGTGCTAACAGGAGGCAGAAAAATTCCGCCCGGGAAAACGGCTCGCCCTCCCGCAGGCAATCCCGTAACGGATACAGCCGCAGCCGTTCACGCAGATAGGGCAAGGACGCCGAAAGAATCCGGATTTTAACCATTCAAAAAAATATTTGAACGCAATCCGGGGGAAAATGGTCCCACTTGCTACAGACGGTCCGCCGGGCCGTTGCAGCCGGGAAACCCAAACCAAGGTTTCACTCATGAAAATCCTGTCGTTAATCACCAAAACGCTGTGCGCGGGCACAATCAGTTCCCTCGCCTGCCAGGCCGCCGTTCTGGCTTACGCGGATGAAGTGCCCTCCACCTTCGTGGAAGGCAAGCATTCCCCGGAAGTAGCCAGTTACGTGCAGAGCATCGCAGGCGTGGCGCTGGCATCGGGAATTCATGATTATGACGAGAACGCAACCAACAGCTATCAAGTGCTTGCCCAGGTACTCAACAGCGGCAATGTCACCAACCTGCCGGACGACCTGAAGCGGGCCATTGAGATGCTGACCAGCTACGTTCCCGACCCGAATGCAACCATCCAGCCTATCCTGACCAAACAGCAGATAGAGCGCATGGAACACATGGCGGACCGGATCGAAAACCTTATTGAGGAAAAATACGGGGTGGACCTGGAAGACTGCATGAAAATCATGCAGCATGCGCTGGCTCCTTCCATCCCCGCCATCCTCCGCTCCTGTGACATGGAAGGCGCCAAACTGCCGACCACCACGGTTTTCCGCCCCAAGCTGGGCAAGGCGCTGAGTGAAGCCTACGCCAAACTCGCCGCGCCAGCACTTCCCGCCGCCAAGGCGGATTGACCGAACCATCAAAGACGACCGGGAAGATGATCCCGATTCTACGGCATGCGGAACCCACAACGGTTCCCTTACTGAATAAGCCGAAAGAAACGGGATGATCTCTCCGGCCGCCTGGAACGGTCCCGCCGCCGCACCGGCGACCACGCAACACTTTCCGGATGTCTCCGATCCAGAGCCGATCCTTCGGAACGCGGTGCCTGCTACGCACCCATTTCATTCCCAAGCAACGGCCTGCAACATCGGCACAACCGGGTGATGCACTCCCACAGGCCCTGTCCCCGCACCGCGGAGGGACGGGGCCTCTTTCATTTCCGGAAACGCCTCCTTTCACCCATATTCGTCCCCGGTTTGCGCCTCTTCCCGGTTCCGTGAAAAACGACGCGGGACCTCCGCAGCCTTCCCCACTCTTATTTAAAAAGCCGTGGACTTTTTGCACCATTCATGAAAGAAAGATTTTCAAGACCCGGTATCTATGGCAAACTGGGGATTCTATTCCTCCCTCACATACTATTCATTCATGGATACTTCATCATCACGTCGTCGTTTCCTCCAGACCCTGGGTCTGGCTACTGGAGCTCTGGCCGCCGGTTCCCTTGCCAACGCGCAGGAAGTGGAAGCCCTGGCTCCCAAAAAAATCATCATCCCCGATCCGAACAACATCGGCCCCATGACCACGTGGCCCGCGCGCAAGCCGGGCGCCCAGTATATGGGCGGATTCCGGGCCCCCAAGCTGGACAAGGTCCGCGTGGCCTTTGTCGGCGTAGGCGAACGCGGCTCCATGCACGTCGCGCAAATGGCCGTCATTGAAGGCGCGGAAGTCGTCGGCATCTGCGACCTTTACGAAGACTGGGCCAAGCGCAACGCGGACCTCGTGGAAAAGAAGACGGGCAAGCGTCCCCCCATCTTCACGAAGGGACCGGAAGACTACAAGCGCATGATGAAGGAAGTCAAGCCGGACGCCGTTATCGTCTGCCCCAGCTGGGAATGGCACTGCCGCGTCACCTGCGACGTGATGAAAATGGGCGCCCACGCCTTCGTGGAAGTGCCGATGGCCGTCTCCATCAAGGAACTCTGGGAAATCGTGGACACTTCCGAACAGACCCGGAAGCACTGCATGATGATGGAAAACGTCAACTACGGCCGTGAAGAACTCATGTACCTGAACATGGTGCGCCAGGGCGTCATCGGAGACCTTTTGTATGGAGAAGCCGCCTACATTCACGAACTGCGCGGCCAGATGAACCAGGTGGAGCGCGGCACCGGTTCCTGGAGAACCTACCACTACGCCAAGCGCAACGGCAACGTGTACCCCACGCACGGCCTGGGCCCTGTGGCCCAGTACATGAACCTGGCCCGCAAGGACGACTGCTTCGGCAGGCTCGTTTCCTTCTCCAGCCCGGCCCTCGGCCGCGCCGCGTATGCCAGGAAAAACTTCCCGGCGGACCACAAGTGGAACAAGCTGGACTTCGCCTGCGGAGACATGAACACCTCCATCATTAAAACCACCATGGGCCGCACCGTTCTGGTGGAATGGGACGAAACCAGCCCCCGCCCCTACTCCCGCCTCAACCTCATCCAGGGCACCTTGGGCACGCTGGCCGGCTTCCCGACCCGCGTGGCCGGTGAAAAACTGGGCAACGGCAACTATCACGAATGGATTGAAGGCAATGAAAAGCTGGCGCCCATCTTTGAAAAATACGAGCACCCGCTCTGGAAGCGCGTCGGCCCACTGGCCCTGAAAATGGGCGGCCACGGCGGCATGGACTTCGTGATGCTCTTCCGCATCATCGAATGCCTCCGCAACGGTGAACCCATGGACCAGAACGTCTATGAAGGAGCCTTCTGGTCCTCCGTTTCCGAGCTCTCCGAATATTCCGTGGCCCAGGGCGGCATGCCCCAGGTATTCCCGGACTTCACCCGCGGCGACTGGAAGACGACCGCCCCGCTCGGCATCGTGCAGTAATTAAGCATTACCTGTCTTTTTACAACAAGGCTGTTCCGTTTACGGCGGAACAGCCTTTTTTGCAGTTCGCGGCCGCAAATCGGTTTAATGCCTTCCCTTCTCAAACAGGTCCGTCCGTCGTTCTTCCTCCCTTCTGCCTGTCCTCTCCCGGACAACCGTTCCAGTTTTGACAGCCACACCCTCGCAACGCACCTTTTTTCATCCAGACGGCCCCCTGTTCTCCGGCAGCATAACTTCGTCCGGAACCCGGTGCCGTTCACGGTATCTTCTCCAGCCCCGGTTCAGAGCATCCCGCAATATTTGAACCCGGCACTTGAAAAGGCCGCTCCTCCCCGTCCGCAAGCCGAAAGCCGTCGAACCACCGCCCCTAATTCCCTTTAACGGCAACTCCCGGCGTCAACGCATAAGTCTTTTCCTCCCCATTGAAGAACACCTTGACGGACTGGGCGGCGGGAGAGGACAGGCTGAACTGCGTCACCCTGCCGTCTTTCCAGGCCATGTCCACGGAAATATTGCCGCGGGCTTTCAGCCCCCGGACGCTGCCGTCCTTCCACGCTCCGGGAAGTGCCGGCAGCAAATGCAGCCGCCCCGTATGGGACTGGAGCAGCATTTCGGCAAAACCCGCCACGATGCCCATGGTGCCATCCACCTGCATGGGCGGATGCGTGGTGAACAGGCTGTCCATCATGCTGTAGCGGATCATGCCCTGAATCATCTCGTACGCCTTCCGGCCGTCCAGAAAGCGCGCCCACAGATTGGTGCGCCATGCCCAGGTCCAGGAGCGGCGGGAATCACCCGTCGTTCCGCGCGCCAGCAGGGACTTGCGCGCGGCTTCCGCCCATTCCGGCGTCTTTGCCGGACTGATCTGGCTGCCGGGATAGACGGCAAACAGGTGAGAGGTGTGCCGGTGGTGCGGGTCCCAGGAACCGCTGCCCGGCTTTCGGTCGATCATCCATTCAAGCAGCATACCTTCCTCCCCCACCCTGGGCCCTACCAGCAGGTCCCTCCTGGCGGCCAGTTCCTTTCTCCATGCCCGGTCCACATCCAGCACCTCGGCGGCCTGCACGGTGTCATGGAACAACTCCCACACGATCTGCTGGTCATGGGCGCAGCCGTCTTCCTTCGGCCCGTGTTCCGGAGACCACCCCATGGGGGCCGCCAGCATGCCTGCCCTGATATCCTTCAAATCACGGGAAACCACCTCCGGAGTCACTTTTTTATCCTCCGTCCTGAAATTGCTTCCTCCCTCGTTCATCACCTTCAACTGGCTTTCCCAGAACTGGCAGATCTCCTTCATCATCGGATAGGCCGTCGTCTTCAGGTAATCCCGGTCCAGCGTAAAAAGGTAATGTTCCCACAGATGCAGGGCATACCAGGCGGAAGCGGGCTTGTTCCACTTGAACCCCTGGCCGCCGAAAATATTCTGGGCGGTTCTGCTCGTCCACCCCGGAGCGGGAGTTCCGGACGCCGACTTGAATTCCGCCGTCTCCCGGGTAATCCTGCGTGCCGCGGGCGCCATCTCCCTGATGTAACGCACCAGGGGCTCATGGCATTCCGGCAGGTTGGCGGGCTCCACGCCCCAATAACACATCTGGATATTGATATTGTTGTGGTAATCGGAATCCCACGGCGGAATCAGGCTGTAATTCCAGAGCCCCTGCAAGTTGGCGGGCAAATTGCCCGGCTGGGAGGAGGAAATGATGACGTAGCGGCCAAAGTTGAAAATCAATTCCTCCAAATCGGGGTCCGGACATTCCGTTCCCTCATTCACGGCCTTTTTGTACTTCTTCAGGCGTTCGTCGATGGGAAGTCCGGCCGTGGGGTCCTCCGTTTCTCCCAAATCCAGGGAAACCCGGTTGTAAAACTTTCCATAGGCCAGCAGGTGATCCCGCTTCATTTTCCCGGAAGGCACCTTGAGAGCCCGCGCCAGAACGGCGTCGTTCCTTTTCCGCGGAGATTCGCCCTTCCAGTTCCGGGCGGCATCCAGGACATAATCCGTGGCCAGGGAGACCAGCACACGGCAGGAATCCGCCTTTTCCACAACGACAGAACCGTCGGAAGCCTTGACGGTTCCCCCCTTGGGAAGAATGGCGATGCGGCCTTCATACGCCAGCCCGTTCTTCAACTTGCCCTGGATCAGAATCATGCCCCGTCCTCTTCCGGCGGTGGACGTAATCCGGTCCTGCGGATGGAGAGTTGTCAGCCGGAAGACGGCATCCACGGAACGGGGCTTGTCCCCTTCCACCGTCATGGAAATCACCTGATGGGGAATGCTGGCAAAATATTCCCTCCTGTAACGGACATCCCCCGTGGAATAGGACACGGAGGCCAGCGCCCTGCCCACGTCAAGCTCCCTCCTGTAATCCTTCATTCCATCCGCAGCCGGATAAGTGATTTCCAGCGTTCCAAACGGCTGATAGGACCCGAACTTCAGGGAATCCGGCCCCTTGTCCTTGGCTTCCGAACTGCAAAAGCCGCCCGACCACATGCTGATCTCCGTCAGTTCCAGATGGTCCTTCCCCACGCCGCCATAAATAAGCGCGCCTATTCTTCCATTGCCGATGGGGGTGGCTTCCTTCGCCCAGGAAGCATCACCCGTCCCTTTCTGGGGCCGCGTATCCTTCCATTCCGCCGGACGGCTGAACCAGAAGCGGGAGGATTTCCATCCCTCCCCGTCCTTGCCGCCTTCCGCGGCATGCGCAACAGTCCCATACAGAAAAACTCCGGAAGTCAGAAAAAGAAACAGGCGCATATGGAACATGGAAGCCGACCCTTACCATATGGTTCCGTGTTTCTGCAAGCCTATTTGCTCCACTGTGCAAAATGCCTTTTCCATGACGGCCAAAGACGCAAATCCATGAAATTTTACCCGGCCTGCCGTTCGTATGTACGTCTGAGGAACGCACCCCAGGCACAGCCACCTTCCGCCATCTCGCTCCCGGAGCGGAAGCACGTTCCTCCACAACACCCACCCGGTCCCGCCATGCTTTCCTACTGCACCAATATCCACCCCGCCGAATCTTGGGCGGAAACCATGGAAGCGCTCCGCCTCCATGTGCCGCGCATTGCAAGTGAACTCTCCGCTCCCCTCCGGAACCAGCCTTTGGGAATCGGACTGCGCCTGTCGGCGCGGGCGGCGCGGGAACTGCTGGAATCCCCTGAGGACCTGGACTCCCTGAAAATCTGGCTGAATGACAACCATGCCCGGGTGGAAACCCTCAACGGCTTTCCCTACGGCAGTTTTCACGGAGAACGGGTGAAGGAGCGTGTCTTCCAGCCGGACTGGACTACTCCGGAACGCTTTGAATATACCTGCAACCTCTTCCGCATCCTGGCCCTCATCGGCGATGAACGGGCCGGCAGGCTGACCGTCAGCACGCTTCCCGCATCCCACAGCTGGTTCCACGCGGATGAAGAGCGGATTTTCGCGCGGCTGGAAGCCATGAGCGGATTCCTGGACGCGCTGAGCAAACAGACGGGACGCCTCATGCAGCTCGGCCTGGAGCCGGAACCCTTCGGCCATTTTCACGACACGTTCGGGGCCATTCGCTTCTTTGACAACCTGCGCAACCGTTCCCGCCGCCCGGAACTCATCGAACGCCACATAGGGCTGACCTACGATACCTGCCACTTCGCCATTCTTCGGGAAGAACCGGATTTCACCCTCTCCGCCTGGGAGGAAAACAACATCGCCCTGTGCAAGGTCCAGCTCTCCAACGCCCTGGAATTCCACATGAACGGACTGGAAAGCCTGGACCTTCTCCAGGAATTTGACGACGGAGTCTATTTCCACCAGACCAGCATCCGGCACGGAAACCACACCATGCTCTTCCCGGACATGCCGAATGCCCTGGCCTACGCGCGGGACTATGCGGAGGAAACACGGAACTCCGTCTGGCGCATTCATTACCACATCCCCCTGTACGCGTCTCCGGAACCGCCTCTGAAAGACACGGGGTCTTTCATCGCCAAAACACTGGACTACCTGCACTCCCATCCCTCCCTCCGCCCCCATCTGGAAGTGGAAACCTACACATGGAGCGTCCTTCCGGATCATATGAAAATTCCCCTGGCCTCCCAAATCGCACGGGAAATGAACTACATTGCCGCGCTTCAGCATTCATGACATCCCCATACACATATGCCGTAAAACTTTCCGGAGGCCTGCTGCTGGCCGCCGTCCTGTCGTCCTGCACCCTGTTTCCGTCCTCCCCCGGCGGTCCGGACACCCCCCGTTCCCTGGCGGAACGCATGGAACGCCATACGCAAGTCCTGCAAAAAACCATAGGCCCCAGAAACTCCCGCCAGCCCAAATCCATGGAGGCGGCCGCCAAATACATTGAAAACAACTTCTCGGACATGGGGTATGCCGTGACGCTCCAGCCCGTCACGGGCGGCAACTCCAAAAAGGAAGCCGCCATCTACAACATCGTGGTGTACAAGCCCGGCCTCTTCTCCGACAACCAGAGCATTGTGGTAGGGGCCAACTACGACTCCGACGAGCGCTTCAACAACGGCAGCGGAGCGGCCGTGCTGATGGAAACGGCCAGGGACCTCAGGGACATCGCGACCAACCACAACATCTACTTTGTAGCCTACGCCAACGGGGCGCAGCCCGCGGGGCAGTCCGGTCCTTCCGGAGCCGGCGTGCATGCCAAAATGCTGAGCGGCCTCATCGGAGCCTCCAACATCCTGGGAATGATCAACCTGGAACCCCAGAAAACCGCTGTTCCCGCAGAAGGGGAGCAGACGAAAGAAGCCGAACCCCAGACACCGGTCCTGTTCCTGACCACTCCACGCGGACAGGAATTTGCCGCGCAATGCGCAGCCCCCTTTGCAAAAAGCTGGGAACAGCCGCCCTCCACCCTTCACCGGAAAACAGCGGCCATCAACAGCAATGACCGCCATTATGCGGCCCTGGACATCCCCACCCTCTCCTGCAAATGCGAATATAGCGTCACGGACTCCCGGACAAAAAACTATGTGCAGGCGCTGACGGACATGATCCACCAGGTGGCGGACAACGACGTATCCAAAACGGACAAGCAGCCGGACGCCGCCCAAAAGCCGAAACAGCCCTGACCGGGAAGGAACGCTTCTGAAAGCCGCCCTCTTTTATGAATGATCCCCCTGCGGGAAAACATGTTTCCGCCCTGCTCCGTCGGAATACCACTCCTACCGGGATGCCCTGCCCGCCCGGTGTCCCCCTACGATCAGCACGGGCATGTACAGCAGGGCCACCAGGGCAATGACCAGCGGCATCCAATTGTCCGAATAACGCTGCATCAGGAACGACGTCAGGGAAGGACCGGCCAGGGTCCCCACGGAATAGCTCAGCAGCAGGAGCTGGTTCATCGTCACCAGCTCGTCGCGGGAGGCTTCTTCGCATCCCCAGGCCATGGCGATGGGATACAGGGAAAAACCCGCCAGGCCGAGGGCGACCAGGGAGGGGGCCATCAATCCGCCCCTGGCCATCAGGCCGGCGCAGGCGGCTATCACCAGCAGGGACTGGCATTTCATCACGAAGGCGCGCCCGTACCTGTCAGACAGCCGTCCCATGGGCCATTGCCCCAGAATGGCCGCGGCAATCAGCAGGGCCATCCAATACCCCACGGAGGAATGGCTCATGCCCTGGTGTTTCAGGAACAGGGGCATCAGGCAGTAAATCGTTCCCAGAACCACGCCGGAAATCATGCAGCCCGCCACGCCCAGCACCACGCTGCGGCGTCTCAGCAGGGGCCGGATTTCCACGCGGGGGGAAAGCTCCCCGCTGCCGGCATCCGACTTCAAGCGGGCGAACAAGAGCGGAATCATGCCGGCGACGGACAATCCGCACACTTCGGAGACCACCACAACCATGTCGCTGGGGAACCAGCCGATCAGCAACTGGCCCAGCACGGTGCCCAGATAATAAACCACCATGTAGGAAGCCAGAAGAACGCCGCGGGTCTTCAGCGTTCCCGCCCTCAGCAGGGCGCTCTCCACCACCACCCACACCAGGGCGCAGCTTGCTCCCGTCAAAAACCTGAGACCGCTCCAGGCAGCAGCTCCGGAAACAGCCATCAGCAGGAGCGTGGACACGGCGCACAGCACGCACGCGCAGCGGTAGCTGCCGTTGAACCCCGTCCTGCGTATCAGCCACCCGGCCATGAGGGTGCCGGCCAGGTTCCCCAAAAAAAAGAAAGACCCCACCATGCCGGCCTCCCACATGGCCGCATCCGCCTGCTCCATCCACAGCGGAACCACCGTATTCAGTACGGCGAACGCCACGGTCTGAAACAGCAAACCGAGCAGCAACAATGCAATGGGCCATGTAAATGTACGCATAACGATAAAGCGATAAAGGGAGGCGACTATATCACTAAAGCCGCATCAGTCAACCGTTGCCTCCGCCAGAAACGGCAATATCCGGCATGTCCTTTTCAATCCTGACAAAAACAACCTGCAATCAACGTGTTGAAGCATCTGAAAACGCTCTTTAAAAACGTCATATCCCCTTGCGCAGGGAGGCGGGCAGAATCTTCATCTGTTCGCGGTACTTCGCTACCGTTCTGCGGGCGATATTCACCCCCTTCTCCTGGAGGGCGGCAGCCAGCCTGGCATCGCTGAGGGGCTTGGCCGGATTCTCCGCCGCGATCAACGCCCGCATCAACTCCTGGACAGCTCCGGAAGCGACCGAATTCTCCCCGGCGCCGGATGCGGCCTCACCGCCCGCGGAGACTCCGGAGCTGAAAAAGGACCTCAACTCCCTCATCCCCCACTTGCACAACAGGTATTTGTCACGGCAGGCGCGGGAAACGGTGGAAACATGCACGCCCAGCTCGTCCGCAATCTCCTCCATGCCCATGGCCTTCAGATGAGACGGCCCGGCCCTGAAAAAGGACTCCTGTTTCCGGACAATGGCCCGGGCCAGCTTGAGAATGGTCTCCTGCCGCATGTCCAGCGCGCGCATCAGTTCCTGGCCATCCCGGAACGCCTTGCGGAGGTACTGGCGCAAATCCCGGTTTCCGGAGCCTTCCGCCATCATCTCCATGTACTGTTCATTCATGGACAATTTCGGAAGGTATTCCGAAGTCAGCGTCACTTCCAGTTCACCGGAGGCCGACTCCTCCACGACCACATCCGGCAGAATATGCGGATTGCCGCCCGGCGCATAGGCGCAGCCGGGATCGGGAGTCAGGCTTCTGACAACCTCCAGGGCCGCCGCCACTTCCTCCGGTTCCGCGTCCAGCAGGAGGGCGGCTTCCTCATACTTGTGCGCCGCCAGCTCCCGCCAGCACCGTTTGACCAGACGGAACGCCAGCGACCGCTTCAGCCCGCGCTGTTCCAGTTGAATCAGAAGGGAGTCCCTCAAATCCCGGGCCCCCACCCCGGGCGGGTCCATCCCTCTCAGCACCGCGAGAGCCTCTCCCATATCCTTCATGCTGAAACATTCCCTCTCTTCAAGTTCTTCCGGAGACTCCGTCAGAAATCCCCGGTCATCCAGGGAATCAATCAGCAGCAGCAGGGCTTCCCTGGTCCGCCCGGTCAGCGCGGAATGAACCGCCTGGTCCATCAGATGGGACTTGAGAGACTCCGGAGCCACCACGGACTCATACATGAAATCCCGCCGGGCCGCGGCCTCCGCGGAAGGGCGGCCTTCCGCCGTAAACTCGTTCCAGCCGTCATCCCTCACGTCGTCAAGGTCTCCGGACGGCTCATCCGCAAGCGCCTCCGGGGAAGCGTCCGGCACATCCTCCAGCAGGGGGTTCGTCTCCAGGGCCTGACGGATCAACTGCTTCAGCTCCAGAGAGGAAGCCTGGAGAATCTGCATCCCCGTCTGCATGGACTGTCCCGCCACCATCTGGCGCGTCATTCCGTGCTGCAGGGACACCTCGCTCATACCGGGACAAACTACACCAGCCGCCGAATTCTGGCAAGGGGGAAGGGACCCGCACACAATGTGCCTCATCCATGGAAATCAAAAAAGACCACCTGTTTGGCGCAACATTTTTTCCGAATTTCCGTATCATTGGCATATGAAGAATTTACATGCACTTGTCCTGGCCTGCCTGGCGCCCTGCCTCGCCCTGTCCGCCCTGGCGGACGCCCCGTCCCCCCTGTCCCCCGTTTCCCGGGAAGGGACGAAGAGTTGGCAGGACCGCTACGACCAGCAGGTGGAGCAGCTCCGGAACAATCCCTGCGGCGTCCTGTTCCTGGGAGATTCCATCACGGACTACTGGGACCGGGACGGAAAGCAGGTATGGGAAAAAACGTTCAAACCCTATCATCCCTGCAACTTCGGCGTTTCCGGGGACCAGACCACCAACCTGATCTACCGCATCACGCATTCCGGCATGCCGGCACAAACGGCCCCCCAACTGTGCATTGTCATGATCGGTACCAACAACACCGGACACTTCAAGGGCGGGGAAGACCCGGAAAAAACGGCCATCGGCATCCTGGGGGCGGCGCAGCACCTGCTGGTGCGCTTCCCGGACACGCATGTACTGCTTCTGGGAATTTTCCCCCGCGGCAGCGGCCCGCAGGACAAGCTGCGCCAGCACAATGATAAAATCAACGCCATTGTGGCGCAATGCAAACTGCCCCGCACCACTTACGTCAATATCAACAAGCGTTTTCTGGACTCCTCCGGCAGGCTTCTGCCCGGCATCAGCAGGGACAACCTGCACTTCACGGAAAAAGGCTACGCCATCTGGGCAGACGCCGTACTCCCCTACATCAAGAAATACTGCAGGCAGTAAGGGAAGCTTCCAAGGCAGTGCCGCCTGATGCCGCCAGCGCGGCCTTGCCTACTTCCTTTTCCCATCCTGCCTAAAGCATCAGCGTCAGACGGAATCACCCCTTTTGCGGATGACAGGAAAACTATGAAGGCCGGCCACCCGAATGCCGGGAGCAACGGGTCCGGAGGAATGGAAACCTTCACGAAAACGGCCCTGGGAAACCCTTTGAAAAAACTCTCCATCCATGGGAGGGAAAGCCTGGAGAGGCCGCTCGCAAGGCATGCCGCATCTCCAGGCCGGAAAACCGGAAAAACATTGATTTTTTCTCCATCTGCCCCTAAATTTCCCCTCCCTTCATGAATCCGGCTGATTTACTCTTTCTGGCATTTGCGCTATCCGTGGACGCCTTTGTAGTAGCCTTCTCCTTCGGCCTGATCATCAAGAAAAACCGGTTCCGCAACGGCATGGAAATATCCCTGGCCACCGGAGGCGGCCAATTCCTGATGCCCGTGCTGGGCTTCTTCCTCACGGGAACCGTACACGGCTACATAGCGGAATGGGACCACTGGCTGGGATTTGCCGTCTTCACCATACTAGGGATCAACGTCATCCGGGAGGGCTGGAACCACAGGACGAACAAGGAACTGCCCGACGTCTCTTCCCTGACGGCCTTCACCCTGCTGGGCGTCGGCATAGCCACCAGCATAGACGCCCTTGTAGCGGGCATCAGCATTTACCTCTCCTCCGTCCAATGCGGGGCCTCCCCGCCGTTCCATGCGGTATTCCTCCCCGCGGCAGTCATTGGAGCCACCACCTTCCTCTGCACGGCTGCCGGATTTTTCCTCGCCCGCAAGCTGCACCGGTTCCCCTCTTTCCATCTGGAAGCGGGTGCGGGAATCATCCTCATCGGCCTGGGGGTGAAAATGCTCTGCGACCATCTGTGCTGATCTCCGCAACGGCGGAAGGTTTTTCATCCCATCAATGATAAAAACACTCCTTTCAAACCGTAATAAGCCGGAAAAGGAACTGGCCCCGCGCCCTCTTTTCCGCTATAATCGTAAAAGCTTTTCCACATGAATATTTCACACCTTATTCTCTGCACTTCCCTGCTTGCCGCGCCCATCTGCGCGGCGCAGGACTTCACGGAACCGGAAACGGCAGCTCCGGCCGCTGCCAGCCCCCTGCCCTCCTCCATGGCGCAAAAAATTTCCTCCGGCGATTTTGCAGGCCTGCAAACGGAAATCAGGGAAGCCCTGCAAGCCGCCGGCGAACAAAACAAGGCCACCCAGAAACTGTTGCAAGACAACAAATACCGGCACCTGCTGGACATTCACGAGTTGCTGCGCGTTACGGGACCGGACAACATGAAAGCCGTCTTCTCCAAAAGTCCCCAGGATGCGGCCTTCGTCAAGGCATTCCTGCAAGACCCGGTGTGGATGGAACTCTACCTGGGCGCGGGACTCATTCCGGAAAACTCCCCGGACGGCATCCAAATTCTTTCCGATATCTGGAAAGCCGACGGCAAAAGTCCGGACTTCCGCACCTACCAGTCCCTGGCGGCGGGGATCGCCTCCGTCTTCTCCACGGGACCCTTTGCCGGAAAGCTGAAGGCCAACTCCGCCAAATGCAACCCCGTGCGCCGCTACCAGATCTTTAAAAAACTGCATCAGGAAAACAAGCTGCACCCCGGCTTTATCAAGCTGCGCCCGTGGGAAATCCGCTTCGTCACCGGCATCCACTGGGACGACAAGTCCTATGAATGGCTCAACGAGCACATCAACCTGCCCTGGCGGCGCTACACGGACGCCTGCTGGGCCGCTCCCTATACGGGCAGCAACTTCTTTGGAGACACCATCCAGGGCCCCCTCTTCTACGTTCCGTGGAGGGACTCCAGCGGCGAGGCGGAAAACACCCGCACCATTGGGGGCGTCTGCGGCGGCCTCTCCCACTTCGGGACCATGGCGGCCCAGGCGCACGGCATTCCCGCCTACCCGGTGGGCCAGCCCGGCCACTGCGCCTACGCGGTGCGCCTGAAGCGCGGCGAATGGAAAGGCGGCTTCGGCGGTCCGGACGGCGGCATGCACAACCACATCTTCGGCAGCGAGGCGCCTACCTCCTACCTGCTGATGGAAGCCGTCTTTGCGGACAATGAAAAAATAGACCTGGCGTACCAGTGGGCGGCCCAGGCCCGGCTTGACGAAATCCTAGACAACAAGGACAAGGCCATCCAATCCTGGCAGGAGGCCCTGAAACAGACGCCCCTGCACCCGTTCTTCCGTACGGAACTTCAGCGGCTTCTGCTGGAAAAACAGGGCATGCAGCCCATCGACTGGTACGTGTACGCCAAGGACGCCCTCTCCCACTACAAGGGCAACGGATTCGCCGCCTTCAACATCCTCAAGGACGTACAGAACAAATTCCTGATGGACATTCCCGCCGCCGACCGCATTGCCTGGTTCCGGGACCTGCATGAAACGATTGCCGCCACGCCCACCTCATGGGCGGTGAAATTCCAGCCTGTGCTGGATTCCCAGTCCGCCTTCCTGACCACCCCGCAGGAAAAGGCGGCCTATCTGGAAACGGTTCTCTCCACCCACCTGAAAACGGGAGACGGCACCAACTTCGGCCAGGCGCTGGAATGGGCCGTCAAAACCTTTGTGGAAAACGGACAGGCCGACACCTTCTCCAGCGCATTCGCCAAGGTGGCCCAGCAGGCGGGCGGCAATGACGCCTCCGGCGCTGCTCCCGACCCCAAAAAGCTGAAAGAAGCGTACGGAAAGGCCATTTACGCCACGGAAGTGGCGCGCTCCATTCCGGCCTTCCAGACCCTGAGCAAGGCCGCGGCCTCCTTCTCGGACGCCAACACCTCCTCCAGCACCGTCAACACACCTGTTCCCCAGGGCTGGAAACTTGTCCCCGCCGACGGCATGGTCAGATGCTCCACCACCTGCCAGTGGGACAGCCCGTGGGACCACATCAACCTGCTGCGTCCCTGCGGCGGCTCCCACCACACGGACAAGGAAACCAATCCGAACGTCATTGTGGAACTGAAAAACGGCGTGAACCTGGCGGGGCTTGTCATCACCAAGCGCAACGGCAATGAAGACCGCATGAAAAAGATGGAAGTCTCCACCTCCACGGACGGCGCCACCTGGTTCCCCCTGGCCTCCACGGACAACATGCCCAAGGAATGGATCGTCACCGCTCCGGAAGGCACCAGGGCAAAGTGGATCAAAGTGGAAGCCAAACACGCCCAGCCCGAATTCATGCACCTGCGCCACATCCTCGTTTACGAAAAGTAACATCAACCACTCTCCGCCACTCACTCCATGTTTTACAGCATCACCACACTCCCCCGCCTTCTGGCGGCGGCCGTCATCCTTGCGGCGCCCCTCCAGGCCGCCCTGCCCGCCTACCATGCCGTCAAGGATGAGGCAAAAACCGTCAATAAATACATGATCGTCGTCTGGGCCGGCACGGACTGGTCTCCCAAGTCACGGGAAGTCACGCGCGCCGCAGAACACCTTTCCAAAAGCTCCGCGGAACCCGTTCTCTGGTGCGTCCAGGACGAACGGGAGGAAATGACGGAGGAAGAAAAGAAACTGCCCAAGCCGCCCGGAGCCGTCTGGAACATTCCCGCCATCCAGGTAGTCTCCCCGGACGGGCACACGGTATTCCTTTCGGAAGGCGTCTCCAGGGACACGCTGCCCGCCGTCGTGAAACAGGCCGTGGAAGCCGTCAAGCAGCAGAACAAGGCCGATGCGCTGTGGGAAAAAGCCGCTGCCGCCTCCGGAGCGAACGCTGCCGCCCTGTACGGGGAAGGCCTCCAGCAGCTTCCGCCCTATGCGGCACGGGAAAGAAAGGACATTCTGGAAAAAATCAGGAAGGCGGACCCGGAAGACACCCGGGGCATGCACTTCAAATACACCTTCAACCACCTGCCCTACATTGAAAAAGTCCAGAGGATGGTGAACGACTCCGCCAAGGACGGCGGCCGGAAGGACTACAAGGCCGCCCACGCCTATGTGGACAAGCAGCTAAAAATACCGGGCATGACTCCCCTGCAGAAACAGCAGGTCATGGCCGCCAGATTCTGGCTCTACCGCACCGAAGGGAAAAAGGACCTGGCCCTGAAAACCCTGACGGACATAGCCCGCATCTCCCCCAAGACGCTGATGGGCGTGGGAGCGCAAAGCTATTACCGCTACCTGACGGAACCCGTCACTCTCAAGGAGCCGCGCATCACGGGCTACTACCTCCGCCCGGAAATGACGCCTACCCGCGTCAACATTGCCAACATGCTCAACGGCCCGGGCAATTACAAAATAACCTTCAAGATGAACAGCGGCGGCTGCAGCATCCGCAATCCCCGTTTCATGAGGGGAACACGCGTCGTCAGCGAACTGCCCAGGGACCAGCAGGACAAAAACGGCAGGGAATTCACCCTGCGCCTCTCCGGCTCGGAAAAACCGGACCTGGTCTTCGACTGCCAGGGCCACGGCTGGTTTGACGTGGACTGCGACATCATCGTCACCAAGGAATAAAAATCACGGAAACCACTGCCTGGCAACACAACCCGGCAGAACCATCGAAAAGGCGGCATTCTGCACCGGGAATGCCGCCTTCTTTTTTCCCGGCTCTGAAAAAATGCCGCGAAAATAAACCTGCCGAAGAAGGTATATTTCCTGTCGAATTCGGAACGAATTTTAATCACTCCTTCCGACGGTCCGGAAAAAGCAGGGCTGCCGCCTGCTCCGAAAAGAACAAGGGCACCATGAAAGAAGATTCATGGCAGGCCCGTAAAAGGCAAATAGGTATGAAATCTTCCGTGTTCATCTGCTTTCTGATATGCGTGGCCGTGTGGAGCAAAGCCGACCCGGCCCCGGCACGCCAGGATGCCGCCGCGGTTGCCGCTCCCGCCAGAGAATCCTCCTGGCAGGATATGAAGCGTCTGGACTTCACCGTGGCTGGACGCCCCGCCCTGGTAATCGTGCCGGACAAGCCGCTTCCCGGCAATCCCTGGATTTGGAGAACGGAATTTTTCAATGCCTTCCCTGCGGCCGACATCGCTCTGGCGAAAAAGGGATTCCATATAGGCTACATCAACATGGAAAATATGTACGGCTCCCCCGATGCCATGAAACTGATGGATGCCTACTACGACTACATGACCCGGGAATACAGGCTTGATCCCAAACCGGTGCTGGAAGGCCTGAGCCGCGGCGCCCTCTTTGCCTTCAACTGGGCTTCCCGGAATCCGGAAAAGGTAGCGGGTCTGTATGTGGACGCCCCCGTATGCGACTTCAAAAGCTGGCCCGGAGGCAAAGGCACGGGAAAGGGTTCCCCCGAAGACTGGAAAAGATTGTGCCAGGCCTACCGACTGACTCCCGAACAGGCCCTGGCTTACAAAAAGAATCCCGTCGATACACTGCTCCCCCTGGCGAAGGCGAAAATCCCCATTCTGGCTGTGGTCGGAGATGACGATGACACCGTGCCCGTTTCCGAAAATACTGCCGTGGTTGAGAAAAAATACAGGAAACTGGGAGGTCCCATCCATGTGATCCACAAGCCGGGCGTCCGCCACCATCCCCACGGCCTCCTGAATCCGGCGGCCATCGTCAACTTCGCATTCCGGGCGGCAGGCGCGGTTCCTCCGGTACGGGTTGTGTGTATCGGAGACAGCATCACCTTCGGAGCGGGCTCGAACCGGGAAGAACGATGGTCCGCCCGCCTCCAAAACGCCCTTGGTGAAAAATACGAGGTCTTCAACCTCGGCATCAGCGGAACAACACTGCAAAGTGAAGGGGACAGCCCGTACACCACCAAGGACAACTACACGATTGCCCGGCAGATTGAAGGGGATATTATTCTGATCGCGCTCGGTACCAATGATTCAAAACCTGCCAACTGGAAAAATGCCGCTGCATTTTCCAGGGACTATGAAACAATGATCAAGGAGCTGAGAACCGGCAATCCGAAGGCTGAAATCTATTGCCTGCTTCCCGTCCCCGCCTATCCCGGAAACTACGGCATCCGCGACTCCATCATCAGGGGGGAAGTCATCCCGGCCATCAGGAAAGTGGCGGGAAAGGCCAAATGCCGGGTGATCGACCTCTATACCCCGATGAAAGGAGAAGGAAGCAAGGTTCCGGACAAGGTGCATCCCAACGGCGCAGGACATGCCATCATGGCACAGCATATCTACAAGGGAATCACCGGCAGGAAAATGCCGGAATGAAAACTCCCTCTCCTGGGGAAAAAGCCGGGGCGCTCCCCCTGAAAAGAAAAAGCATGGGGAAGGTGCGGCAAATGTTTCACTCCTTGCAGACACTCCGGAGGCAGAAGAACAAACGGAAGGGAAACTCCCATTCTCACAGCAAACGGAAGCCTCGGATCAAAACCTACTCCTTTGCCGGCTTATCCGGCCCCTTTACGGCTTCTTCCGCCATTTTGCGGCGGTATTCCATCCGTTCGCTGATGCGCAATTCCAGGCCGTTCCGGGTGGGCGTGTAATACACGCGCCCTTCCGGCAGGTAGGCCTGGGGAACGTAATGCTCCGGATAATCGTGGGAATACAGGTATTCCAGACGGGCGGCGTCCGCCCCTCCGGCCGCGGCCAGTTTCTTGCGCGTGGGCGTCCGGAGATGCTCGGGCACGGCAAGTGTCTTGCCATTCCGAACATCGTTCATGGCGGCGTTGATCCCCATATAGGCGGAATTGCTCTTGGGAGCGGTCGCCAGATATACCGTAGCGTGAGCCAGGGGAATGCGGGCTTCCGGCATCCCGACCATTTCCGCCGCCCGGGCCGCATCCAGGGCCACGCGCAAGGCATTGGAATCCGCCAGGCCTACGTCTTCCGAAGCGGCGATCACCAGCCGCCTCCCGATGAAGCGGATATCCTCCCCCGCCTCCAGCATCATCCCCAGCCAGTACAAGGCGGCATCCGGATCGGAACCCCGCATGGACTTGATGAAGGCGGAAATCGTATCGTAATGGGAATCACCCAGGCGGTCGTACTTGATGGCTTTGCGCTGGATGGACTCCTCCGCTACGGACAAATCCACGTGGACGATTCCGTCATCCCCCGCAGGCGTGGAAAGCACGGCCACTTCCAGAGCCGTGAGAGCCTTTCTGGCGTCTCCGTCCGCCTTGGCGGCCAGATGGTTCAGAGCTTCCTCCTCCATGTCCACGCGGGACGCACCCAGGCCGCGTTCCGCATCCGCTAGGGCGCGCTTCAGCAGGGAAACCAGTTCCTCTTCTGGAACAGGCTCCAGCGGAAACACCTGGGAACGGGAAAGCAGAGGGGAATTAATGGCAAAATAGGGATTCTCCGTCGTGGCTCCGATGAATCTGACGGTGCCCTTCTCCAAATGGGGCAGCAGCACGTCCTGCTGGGCCTTGTTGAAGCGGTGCAGTTCATCCACGAACAGCACGGTCTTGCGGCCATGCATGCTCATCCGCATCTGCGCCTGGGCGATGCGCTCCCGGATCTCGGCCACGTTGGACTCCACCCCGTTGAGCATCATGAAATGGGCGTTTGTCGTGCGTGCGATGACGGAAGCCAGCGTCGTCTTGCCGCAGCCGGGAGGACCGTAAAAAATCAGGGAAGTGAACCTGTCCGTTTCAATAGCGCGCCTCAGCAGCTTGCCGGGAGCCAGCAAATGCCTCTGTCCGGCCACTTCGTCCAGGGAACGCGGCCGCCTGCGCGCGGCCAGCGCCACGACGGCCGTA
>ENA-ORLF01000057-ORLF01000057.1-human-gut-metagenome-genome-assembly--contig:-NODE-57-length-62420-cov-6.3103_pt1 | contig 62420 bp, 57 predicted proteins | sample MGYA00243066_ERZ508822 | MGnify/ENA primary metagenome ERZ508822 (study PRJEB26277, sample SAMN04329791) | human gut metagenome | biome: human-associated habitat | host: Homo sapiens | place: USA... | reverse complement strand
AGGTGCGTACGTCATCCCATACCGGGAAAGGCGGGAGTAGTCCGTCATTCTGCCGGGCGAGCAGTACGCTTGCTGGGTAGGGTTCGATCTCGACGGCACAGACGGTGCGGATTCCGAGCAATTCGCTGCCCAATATTCCTCCACCAGCGCCCGCGAAAAGATGTAGCTCATTCACTCCCCCTCCTTTCTCGGCTCCCAGTAATCGCCATCTCCCGCATTGCCTCCCTCTTCACAATATACGGACTGATTTCTTAAGCAGTCTAAACATGGCGTCTCTAATGGATGCGTTCCTTCATGGGTACAGTTCTCACAGATTCGCTCTGCTGATGGGATGGTCCACGCCCTGCACACGGCCCGCATCTTCCAGGCGCGCCGAATCCGAGCTTCAAGGTTAATCCTGGCACATACGCCTGCGTTGTATTCCCAGCGGCATATCATCATGTCCTTGTATTCCTGACCGTACTCGAAAAAAGCTTTCTGCTCAGGCGTCAGTTTCATTTTCGCCCTCCTTTCTCGGCTCCCAGTTATGAGGTATTTGATTGTATAAACCGGGACAATTATAGCAAGGTGTGCCGGGTCTTTCCGGCAGTCTAAAATATTTGCAATTACGGCAATCCCGTCCTTCCGGTGGATTCCATGCCCTGCACGCGGCCCGTTTCTTCCAAGCGTCGCGGATGGCTTCGTCAATATCGTAAAGCTCTTTGTATTCTTTTCTGTCCAATTCGCCACATTCGATATTCGCGCGAATTGTCGCATCGTTTAAAATACTAAGCCGTTCTTCCACTATTCCACGGGCTTTTCCGTAAGCGAGGATAGCTTTCTTTTCAGGCGTTATTTTCACGCGAGCCTCCTTTCACTTCGATAGTTTTGAATTCCACAACCCACATCCACGGGTTTTTCTCCCATGTTTCCGGGCCGTTAATTTTTTCAATAAGAGATTGATAGGATTCTTTTGGATTTGAAGCCAAGTAATCGTTTTTCAAGTAGTCGAAATAAACCGTATAATCGTGTTCTTGCTTTTGCAAGATGCCTTCAGATTCGCAATCCTCCCAAGAAATGTCCTGCAACCTCTCTACACGGATTCCCGTAATTTCAAGAAGGATGCGGGATGCTTTCCGGGGCATGTGGATGCTGGGTTTCCATGGTGACGCATCCGAACCATCTTTGTTAATTTTGATGCCTCCGTCGTCGTCCAAGACATTTACATAACCTTGGTGAGTGGCGGCGTAGCAATATTTCCCGGTGGGCTGGAATTGATCATTGTACACCTCGAAAAAAGTCTCCCTCACCCAAAGCTGATCGCCGACATTTCCGTAAGGGCATTCAACATCAAGGTCGTTGATGAAATTCTTGAAGAATAATGCCATGGGCTTTTTAGCCACAACCTTTACCTTGAATTCAGTCGCAATATCTGTGTTGTATTCATTTTTAGAGAGGACAAATACTTTATTGTAACGGCTTAAATCGTTTCTCGATTTAACAAGCCTACGCGTTTGTGTCTTTTCCCCGGCAAGGATAGCCCGAACCATAGGCGCGGACATGAGGATAGGACGTTCTTTGATCATTGCTGACCTCCTTCCTGCATCTGATTTCCAACAGATTCTAAATAACCTGCCGATTCTCTAAGCATAAGAGCAATTCCAAACAATTCCTCTTTTTCTTTTGATTCATAATTCAATGTTAAATTTATGATAACTTTTCCTTGTTGTATATTGCAGTTGAATTTATATGTAGATTCCATTTAAATTTATCCTTTCTTTATTTTGAGTTTTCCGTTTGCTCCCACGATCCAGCCGTCAAAGGTGACAACGCCGGACAGATTGATCACGGGGTAGGCGTCATAAGGGTGGCAAACATACTCGCCGTTTTTGTTCTCTACATGGAGCCACCTTCCAAATTTTGCACCAATAACGGTACATCTACACGGACGTTTGCAGAACATGAACGTGACTTCCTGACCAATCCAGAACCGGGTGCCGTAAATGGCGTTGAGTGCGTCAAGGTCGGCTTTCATTGATCTGCTCTCCTTCCTGAATGACTTCGATTTCCCAGCCCGTTTTTGTCTGTTTTACGGCCAAAAAGACAAAGGGGAACTTGTCGGCAGCCGCCTTAATTTTTACCCTGGCATCGTCGCGCCAGAAGCCTTTCACCTCGTGGAATTCAAGGGTGCCGTCCGGGAGTACAACCATGAAATCCGGCGTATAGGAACATCTTTTACCAAGGATTAACTTGACGGATTCAAATTTGAATTCCCGGATTGCTCCCTTGTTCTGAAGGTCGGACAGATAAAAGCCATAGGCGGCTTCCGTCTTGTTCATCACGCCGGGACGGTGGATCGCTCTTGCCCTGGTCCTCATGCCACCCTCCCTTCTACGGCTGGCCGGATTAGCGGCATGATGCGATCATACTCATTCCGGTATTCTTCCTTGAATTCGTCCAGCTCATTTTTGATTTTGTCCGTGTATTCATCCCATTTAACTTTGAGGATGAAAGGACGCAGGCCGGGGCAGTAGGAGACAAAATACCATGTGCGCAACCCAGTCACAGCCATAGAGCCATGTACTTGCTGTCGGTAGTCGTCCGGCAAAACGCCGTTGAGCAGATAAAGGGCGTGATTCTTGGAAAGAGGGCATTTGATTTCCAGCCCGGCAATGTAATTGCCTTTCCAGTCAATAATGAGCCCGTCAGGACTGCAACCAACTGGTCCATCTTTGCAAAGGATAAATCCCACTTCCTTTACGGTCAGGCCGGTTATTCTGCAAAACTCTTCCCGTGCTTCAGCTTCCAGAGCCTCTCCGCGGTCCGTGTGAAAATTGCCTTCAAAGGTAATTTCATCAGGGCGGAGGAAAGAGCAGCATAATTCAATGATAAGGTTGCCCCACGGGCCCCTTTCCTTGTTGGTCCGGGGTTGAGGCTTGCGGCCCGTGGGCGTCAGCAGCCTGTTGAAATTGCTGGCTGTCAGGCGGCCGGAGCGCAGCTTGAACCACGCCTCCGAACGTTGCGGCACGTTCTCATAAACGATACAATTCGGCGAAAGGCTCATGTCAATAATCCTCCATGTTGACGGTTGCGGTTTCTTTCGGCGCGGGCATCTTCAATCCGGGAATAAGATCGTCTTGTCCTTCCGGCTTCGGTTCCGGCAGGGCTTCCGGCTGGTCATTCTGGAATGCTTCAGGGGCCGGAGCGTTGTTCCAGGGGGTTTCCCCTTCGGCTGGACCGTCCGTTTTTTCGGGGGTTACGTTCCGCATATTTCCCTCAAATTCCTGATCGTCGGCGGCCTGCATTGCGGCCTGGATAACCAGAGGCAAATCCCATTGCTTGGATGCACGCTTGATGACCGTTTTTAGGCCCATCTGACCAAAATCCGTCACCCAAGGGCCTACAATCTCCCCTTTCTTGTTTTTGGACTTGGAGCGGCCTTTTATCTCTTCCACGGCTTTCAAGCTCATGCGCTCTCCATGCAGGTAGCTATCCTTATCCGTCCAGGTGCAATAAAAGCCCCTGATAGGGTCCTCATTATCACCCCAGCCCGGAATATGGCCCATGGTGAACTTGCCGTCATCCAGCCGCCAGGAAAACGGCTCTCCCTCTCTGACAATGCCAATGTTGAGATTGGTGACGCCGTTGGAGCGGGCCATACGCATCAGGCCGCGGGCAGAAGGCACCGGGGCGCAAGTCAGTATGGAATTGCCGGTTCTCTTATCGTTGACCCAAAAGGGCACAAGATAGCCGTGGATGCCGTCCGGCTCACACCGCATCAGCAACAAGTTTTTCAGCGAGGAAATCAGGGTAATAGGGGCGCATTGCTGAAGGAGAGGGGTTTTCTGGCAGCAATTCCAAAAGATGCTTATGCATCGTTCCGGCGTCATCATTCCCTCCACAAACTGCGTAATGTGTGTTTTCACGTCCTCGGACATCACAATTTCGTAGAGTGTCTTTTTCGGAACTGGCGCCTGGGGCAAATCTAGTTTATCTGTACTTTCGTTACTCATAATCTTTGCATGGTTCAGGGTAACAAGGCCGGGAGTCAGCGCCAACTGACCCCGGCCAACTGCCTTTTTAGGCATTCAAGGATTCGCGGTGCTGCTTTTATTTCCTCAATGGGCTTTATAAGTTCGAGGTCAGCAAAATGAAAAGAGGCCGTGTATTCGCAACATTTGACAAGAACCTGTTCATGTCTTTCATCTTCAAGCACGGTAAACTCTTCCATGTTATCTGGAGATAAGAGATAATTTTTCCTACCTCTCCCCACAAAACGCACAATATCCCCCTTGCGGAATTCTCTCTTCGGGTCATACTTCGGCGCGACGGGTTCGAGGGAGGAAGGTTCAAAAAAAATTTTTTCTTCGTGTTCGTTGTCGTGGATAGTGACAAGGATAGGGATTATATTGGTTCCGTCATCTTCCTTAATTGTTCCCCGGATGATGACTTCCGTTCCGGGCTTACATTCGTTTCTTTGCATGGTGTTTGTTTTAGTTAAAAAGGTTTTTAATAAGGATAAAGAAGGCGAATAAGACGCTCGCCCCTGCGGCAACCACTACGCTCTCCATCACCAAATGAATGATGACTCTGGCGAGGCGATCTGTTGATCGGGCGGCCTGCGTGTAGTTCCAGCACCGTTCCGCGTCGTCCGGAATTCCGTTGAGGCGTTCGTAAGCACATAGACGGCACAGATAGCGGGAGCAAAATACGCCGTCCTGATGGTCGCCTACGAGAGATAACCAGGAAGAAGCGGCCGTCAAAGACTCGCCGCACATGTAGCAGCGCGCCGTCTTGGCTGGATGGGGATTGTCAGTGATAGTTTCCACCATGCCCTTGTAAGGGCCTCGGTCGATAATATGTTGATGTGTATTCATTATTTTGATTGGTTGGAGAGAAAATCTCTAACTTCGCGCATGTTGAAGCGCGCCTCGCCCTTCCTTCCTCGTTGATTGTTCACAGGCGTCATCTTGGTAATTTTCCCCAGCCTCACCCCCTCCGCCAAATAAGGAGTAATGCCGCTGACGGAGTAGTGAAACCGTTCAGCGCAATCTTTCGCGCTTCCGAATTCATCTACCGGAACAAAATTATTCATTCCGACGCTCGCTGCCTCAGCAGAGGGAGGAATCGGAGTGGTCGCCAATTCCCTCAGCACTCCGGACAGCACTTCCAAGGCATCCGCGAGACTGGCTATCGTTTTTCCGTTCCCGTTCATGGCTTTGGTTAAAATTCGTCGTTGTGGCCGTCGGGATTTTCGCAGGTGGTGTGGTCCGCTTCCCACTGGTCAATGGCAATCTCCAAAGCTCCCAGCAAGCCACTCGCCTCGTCCAGCGTGATAAACTCTCCATCCATCCGGATGCAGCGGTCTTCGTAGTCGTATTCGATGATCATGATTGTTTCTTTAATGGAGCCCCTGCCTTTCGGCTTTGAACGGTTCATGGCTAAATTCTTCGTACCGGGGCATTTGATATTGATAGTTTAATGTAAAATTGTTATTGCTTGGTTATGGCTAAATTCGAATATACATACTTGGCAGTAAATCATAATAAGGACGTATGGGAAAAGCATATGGAAGTTCTTAACAATCAAGGAAAAGATGGATGGGAACTTGTGTCGGCTATTTATCCTATTTCCGAAAAATTACACGGCGATCCTTCCTTAGTGTTCTTGTTCAAGCGGGAGGTTCCTGGCTCTTCTCAACAAGATCGGTAAACGCATCCCTTTCTTTGTCGGGAAACAATGCTCCGGGCTGGGACTCGAGGCTCAATCCTAAAAGCCTTCGGGCTCCGTAAATTCTCCCTGCGTATTTCGCCCGGAGAATTTTGTCTTCAGGCTCATTGATGCTGAAGCATGGATTGGCGTCCTCGTGGGTTTCGACTTTGAGCATTTTATCCAGCTCAATAAGGAGGCTGACTATCGTTTGTTCTTTATTCATGTTTCTTCTTATTGGTTTTAATGTAAAGGCTATTGTCTATACATCCGTTTAAGCCTATCCTCTGGGTTCATGATTTTTTTCCAATACTTGGCAGAACTGCTTAAATTCGCTTGCAATTATGCAGGCATAATCTTTTCCGCAGCGGCAGTTTATCTTTTCGCTCCTCAAAGCATTCTTGAGGCCCTGCATATCAGCTATTCTCCCCATGATTACCGCGATATTGCGGGATTCGTGTTCCTTATTTCCGGCTGCGCCCTGCTGGAAAAGGCTTGGAACACTATCAAAACCTCTCGCTCCAAGGCAAAATCCCGTAAAAAGGTGATCAAGCGTCTCCATGCTCTCACTCCAGAAGAGAAAGATGTTCTGGCTAGATATATCTGCTTCGATACCCGAACACAGAGATTTGATGACAGGGATGGCATCGTAAATGGTCTGATAGCAGCCGGCATTCTTATTCGACTTTCCTGGTACGGAAGTATCGTGTCCGGTTTTGACGTCAACATCACCGATGTTGCCTGGGAGTATCTCAAAAATAATCCCAACTTGCTGAGATAAGTAATCCATAATTATCGTTTCGCCTTCTTCTGTTCATTTTTCTCAAAAGGTGGTTCACCACCCACAGGTAAAAAAACTCGCTCCTTCCTAATGCGTTTTGTTTTAGGTGGTTCACCACCTGCGAGCAAAAAAACTACTTGTCCGGAAACAGATCTTTGTTCTTTCCGTGCAATCAGTTTTATCTGTTCAAATAAGTCAATAGGGAGGTTAATTGTTATTTGCTTTTTCTCGTATTTCTCTGGCGATGTGCTCATAATCTTCGGGTGTAAGAATTACATTTTGAGTTTGTTGAACCAAATAAGCGGTAATGATTTCAGTCATGGTCATATTCAGCTCTTTTGCTCTCTTTTGAAATTTTCGGAAGAGGACGATTGGTATCCATACTGAAATCTGTTTTTTGTCTATCTTCCGTTGACTTGGCATGTGCTCACCATAATCGGTGGTTAACCACCAGTCAATACTATTTTTCATTTTTTCTACATTTTTTTCATCAAAAATCATATCAGAGCTCTTCACGATCTTTTTCCCATCATTAGTATTAAGAGCGTAATGGAGATAAGTAGGCACACACATCTTGATATGGATTCCTAAGTCATCTTTGATGCCGGAACGGGAAAACGAAGAGATTGACGAGTTCATTTCTTTTTCTCCTCCTTTTGAGTGATATTTCTCAAGATCCTCTTCATGGTTCTCCGACAACCTTCTACGATGCCCAGGCCGTAACAAGTGGCCCCAAAAAGCACAGCCAGCAAGAAAAATACAAGCATTACGTTACCTGACATAGACGTAACCCTTTCTTGCTGATATTTTTTCTCTTAACTCCCTATAATTTAAAGCATTACAAATGCGGGGGGGGGGGGTAGAAATTCCTGTTTTTCCATGAGATTTGATGTCTTGTGACATCCATTGAGACGCTTTCTCCTCAATTATCCGTTCAGGTGATGACAAATTCCTCCGTGAGGATTACAAAATAATCTTGCTGGATATTTCCTCCATTGCGTGAACGACATCCTGCGAATCGGGCCGAAAGTACACCCGTTCAATCTCTTCAGAATCATGCCCTACAATGAAACGGCACAAGTCCGCCGGCACGCCTGCCAGTCTTAAAATCGTCACTGCGGTGGCTCTCAAACTGTGGAAGCTTTTTTCAGACAGCACACGCTTATCGCCTGGCACTTTCCTTTCCCCGGAAGAAATCATGCCGTGTTTTTTCAGTAGTCCGGTAAACTCAAGAGAGAGCTTGCTGGACTTCCCCCCGCCCTGTGCATGCTTCATGGCGGCCAAGGGGAACACAAATTCATTGATGGAATACTTTTCCCTCTCTTTCAATATCTCTTTCAGCGGCCCGATGATTGGTTTGTTCATACGCCGCTTGGTCTTTTGCGAGGTCATGGAGATTAAGCCGCCCTCCAGATTCACCTGCTCCCATCTGAGAGTGGCAATGTCTCCAAGACGCTGGCCGCCCGTATAAAGGCATACACGTATCATATCCGGCCATTCCCCCGGCAAAATCTCCACCAGTCTTTTCACCTCTTCCACGGTGAACGCACTACGCTCCTGTTTATCGTCTTGCTTTTTTTTCTTATCCAGTCGAGCCTCCCTGAAAGGATTGGAGATGATCAATTCTTTTTCCACCGCCTGGTTAAACGCACAGGAAAGAGATTCAAGATACCTTGAGACTGTACCGGATGACACGCGCTCCATTTCTGTCTCCGCAAATCGTCTCACGGTGTCTTTATTGATGGATGCTATTGCCTGTCCCCCATCGTTCCTCAAGAACAAAATAAACTGCTTGACGGCCTTCCCGTCTCTTTCGTAAGCCTGAATCTTGCCAGATCGTGATTGCAACCATTCATGGAGATACGCCCCAACGCTCACAACCTTTCTGCCAAGGCTGGCCGCCTGAACATCTCCGCCAGCTATAGCTTTGAGCCGCTGCGAGTCAATAAAGCCGGTCTTGTGTCCATTCTCAAGCTCCTCGGCAATAAGACGAGCCCTGGCCTCGTTTTGCGCTATGAGCGCTCTTTTATTTGTCCCGGGTGGAATAACCTTTGGGACCACGTCGACACGGGTAGTTTTCCTGATCTCTTTACCGTCGAGCGTCTTGAAGACGGCCACCCATTTATTACTTCTTTTGATAATCCCTGCCATGCGAACTGTACAATTTTTAAAACTTGTACAGCCACTTGTACAGCAAGCATTCCGTTTTCTGGCGTAATATGGCGCAAAGAAAAAGCACGGAATCCTTATAAAATCAGGCTTTCCGTGCTCTAGCGTGATAAAAAGCTGGCGGAGCGGGAGGGATTCGAACCCTCGGTACCGGTTTTGCCAGTACGTTCCTTTAGCAAAGGAGTGCTTTCAGCCTCTCAGCCACCGCTCCGTCTGGGTAATGTGTGGGAGAGAAGGTACACACTACTCCAAATGATGTCAATACATAAATATACGGGCAGGAATTAATCCAGATAAGTATATTGATACTCCAGTTCCTTTTTCTCATCCGGCTTCAGCGTGAGTTTCCACTGGAATTTTCCGTCAGGATTCAGGGAACGGTTCCAGTTTGGAAGGCTGGACATTTCTCCTTCTCCCGAAACAGTTTCCGGAGTCCCGATAATGTTCTTGTTTACCTGGAATTCCATGTCCCTGCCGGAAACATTCCTCATGGTCAGGGTTCCCTTTACGGTGTGTTTCTGGTAGCTGGAGCTCCTCACCTTCACCGGTTCGGTAGAAAGTGTTTCTTCCGAGACATGAACCATGGTTTCCATGGATTTATTCAGCCTGACCAGGACACGTTCTCCCGGATTGGTGAAGGTGAGCGTACTCTGCCCGGCAAGCCTGCCCTGGGAAACGAATTCCACCATTCCTGTGGACCAGGGCAGATTCAAGCCATTCGTCAACTGAATGCAGTGCCAGACGTCCAGCGGAGAAGCCGCCGCCCCGCGATCGCGGTTCTGGTTCCATTCCGCCAGGCCCTTCTGGTTGGGAATGTCCCACGTATAAATATGGCGGTAGGGAATATCGCCGCCAAACAGGTTTCTGGTCACCGTCTCCCGGTACTTGCAGGAAAAATCCGGAAGGGAGTAGAAGAACAAATCCTCCGCCTGTTTGACGGTTCCCGGATCAATGGCCGTGGCCTTCTCCATGGTGAATACGGGCTGCGGAGTGCGGGCCTGGCTCATGTAGTTGTCCATGAGGGACCGGGCGTATTCCGTTCCGGGTTTTTCAGACCCCAGGGCGGCAAACAAGGCGCTCATGTTCTGCTTCATGGAGATGGGAGAAGGCAGCCCGGGCATCGCCAGGCGAGGAAAGCCGGAAATCAATTCCATATCCACCTTGTCCAGGTCCATCAGTTCATTCATGACCGTTGCCTTGCACAGCAACCGGGCATGTCCTTCCGCACCCAGCTCCACCCGGTAGGTGGGCAGCCAGCTGATGCCGGAAGACAGGCTGTTCACGGTCACCGTTTTTCCCGGAGCCGGTTTTTCAAGGTTCATCACCAACCGCGTTCTGTCCGTCGTCCAGGTGGGAAAGGAAATATCCGTTTCCAGAAACTCGACCTGTTGAATCGCCGCTTCCTGAAGCACCACATGTCCGGTCTCCGTCTGCAGCAGAATGCTTCCCGCCACCGCAAAGGAAGACCTGTACATGTCCCGGCCATCTTCCACAGGAGAAGAAAGAGAACCCATCAAATTGGGGCGGTGGGATTCCCGGACCTTGTTGTTCGCAGGCTCCACCACTCTTCCTATAATCGTTCCTCCTTGTGCCGTGGTGACTTTTATCAGCTTTCCGGCATTAGCGGCAAGTAATTCGCTCCTGTCATAGTTCGACTTGGGAATGGTCACCTTCACTCTGCTGCTGATCAATTCCCGGACGGAAACGCCCTGCTCTGCGGAAAGCCAGAATGATCCGTAGGAGGGAGTGGGAAGCCCGGCCAGCTCCATGGAGGAGCCTTCCGCCGTCTTCCCTTCCAGTGTCACCGTGCCGTAACCGTTCTTGAACAGGGCCAGCTTTTTGGGAACCATCTTTACACTTGGCAGTGAAGGTTCTCCAGAAGTAGCGTCAGGCATGGAAGCCCAGCCGCAAGTTCCAAACAGGAAGAATGGAAGCAGTCCGGCCCCGGCGGCCAGAACCAGACGCCCCGCACCAGTCATGGTATCATTGTCTGTTTTCATGAATACAGACTAAACAGCCTGTTTTCAGAAAATCAACCTCCAACCGCCCTCCGCAGGCAAATGTAACCCCATTGTAACATTCAGTTGCCAGACAACGGATAAAAATGGAAATATTTCCCTTTTTGAGACGTCGGGAGAAGAGCGCAGGCGGAAAAACCGACCTCCTACACGCCGCAATGCTCGGCGATCATCTCCAGAAAATCATCCAGATAACGCGCGGCCTTCCGCTCCCCGATGCCGTGTATGTTCATGGCCCCCCGGTGCGTAGTCGGCTTCAGCCGGGCCATGGCCTCCAGCGTGGAATTGTGGAAAACCGCGTAAGCGGGTATTCCGGCTTCCCGGGCCAGTTCATTCCGCAATTCTTTCAATTTCATGAATAAATCTTCATCAAACTCTCCCAGTGCGGCCAAATCCCCCGTGGCGCGGACCCTGGCCTGCCCCCTGCGTTCCGGGGCAGCGCTCCTGCGGGCGAAGGGCCAGATCATGGAAACCTCCTGCCTGCCCATCATCACCTCGTTCCCCTTCGGGCTCAGGGTAATCAGGGGGCGGTCCGCTTCCCCGCTCATTTTAGTGAGGCCCGCCATCTGCATGGCGCGGAACAACTGGCGTATATCGTCTTCACTCCAAGATGAAAGAATGCCGTACGTACTCAGACGGACCAGGGACGTCTTCAACAAATCCTGGGACTTGGACCCCTTGAGCATCTGGATGACTTTCGTCCTGCCCCAGCGCCCCTGCCAGGAACCGTCCGCCAGGCGGACGGAAGTGCGTGCAATGCCGCTCAACGCCTGCCGAACAACTCTGGTTTCTTCCTCCCCCATCACCTGGCCTTCCTCCACTCCCAGGGCCATGCACTGGTCACAGCGACCGCAGGGAACGGCCCCTTCCTCTCCAAAGTAATTCAGAATCCACTGCTGGCGGCATCCGGACGAATAGGCAAACTCCGTCATGGCCTTCAGCTTCTCGCGGTCGCGCACCTCCTTCTCCCGGATGGCCCGTTCGTCCAAAGGTATCTTCAGGCCGCTCATGGACGGATCCGCCACCCTGGTCAGCTTCACCCGCTGCCCCGGAACATCATGGCGGCTGATGGCTCCGTTGCGCATCAGGACAGACAGCGCCGCTCCCACCTGCATGGCATTCCGGCACTTGAGGCGTTCCGCCATTTCCTCCAGAGTCCAGGACACCTCGTGGGATTCCGCGCTGCAATGCTTCCGCAGCAACTCATACAGCTCCACAATAAGAGGCACGCCGGGATTGACTCCCTCAATGAAAAACTCCTGCGTCCTCAAGTCCGCATGGTTGAACAAAAGCTCACAATAAGCGTCCCGGCCGTCGCGTCCGGCCCGCCCGGCTTCCTGGTAAAAGGCTTCCACACTGCCGGGAATCTCGAAATGGGCCACAAACCTGACATCCGCACGGTCAATCCCCATGCCGAAGGCATTCGTGGCAATGACGATGTCCGCCTGACGGTTCATAAAGGCATTCTGCGCCTCCTCCCGCTGGGCGTCCGTCATGCCGGCATGGTAGGCTGTGACGCTCAGGCCCAGATCGGAAAGCGCCTCATACACCTGTTCCACCTTCTTGCGGGTGGAACAGTAAATGATTCCCGTCTTGTTGTGTTTTACGAGATCGTACAGTCTCTTGTACTTCTCCTTGTGCGTATCGCACGCGGTAATCCGGAAATGCAGGTTCTCCCGGGCAAAACCGCGCACGATGGTCACAGGGTCTTCCAGATGCAGATGCTCCAGAATATCGTCCCGCACGCGGGGCGTAGCCGTGGCGGTCAGGGCCGCGACCTGCGGCCGCCCCATGGCTTCAATCGCACGGCCAAGTTTCAAATAATCCGGACGGAAATCGTGCCCCCACTGGCTCAGGCAATGGGCCTCGTCCACAGTCACCATGTTCACGTCCACCTCCGCCAGGGCCCGCATGAATCCCTCATGGCCGAAACGTTCCGGAGCCACATACACCAGTTTGTAGCTTCCTTCCTTCATGCCGGACAGGCGTTCCTTCTGTTCCGGGAAACTCAGGGAGCTGTTGATCATGGTCGCGGGAATGCCTTTGGCCACGAGGGCATCCACCTGGTCCTTCATCAGGGCAATCAGCGGGCTGACCACCAGGCATACGCCTTCCCGGCACAGGGCGGGAAGCTGGTAGCACAGGGACTTGCCGCCCCCGGTAGGCATCACCACCAGAACGTTGCGCCCCTCCATGATGGCAGCCACCACACGGTCCTGCCCCTCCCTCAGCCCGGAAAACCCGAAGTGTTCCTTCAATGCCTCCATGGGCGATCTGATCAGCTTGAACCCATTCATCTTCTCCCCGCAGTGTGCCACAGGACACGCCGCCGCGCAACGCCTTTCCCCATAATCAGGACGGGATGCCAGCCGGCCGGCATGGGGAAATTCCGTCCCCCGGAAAAAAGAAAATGCTGATTATTTTATCAAATCACATCACAAACATCTTGACTTTCCCGGAGAAAAATCTATATTTCTCTCACCGCTTATGCGGTAACGACGCAAGTCAAAGCGCCCGTAGCTCAATTGGATAGAGCGTCTGACTACGGATCAGAAGGTTTGGGGTTCGAATCCCTACGGGCGTGCCACTTGCATCACATCCGGTAAAACATCATTCCTGCCTGAACACGACGGCAGGATTTTTTGTCTATACCGGCAATACATATGGGGGCGCCATGGTTTCGACTGGAAGTCTGCGGTGCTGGCTGCATGTGAAGGTTAATCGGCTGGCCTTCTAAAAAGCCGATTAAAAAAATAAATGCAGAGTCTAACGACCTTGCTCTGGCTGCCTAATTAGTTCAGCCGCGTCAGAACCTCAACGCCTGCTAGAGGGGATGATGAAAGCTTAGCAGGCTGGTGCAATGCGGGGTTGCCGCGCAGCGCACGAGACTTCCACAGGCAACTAGCGAGCCTGCGTAGTTGGCGCATGACGAAGCGGCCGCGAAACGCAGCAACATGCGTCTGAACATGGAGATGCCGGTATCAACGGCCTTCAGGACACGGGTTCGACTCCCGTCGCCTCCACCACTTCAAAACAACCGCAAGCTGCTGTCAACCAGTGCTTGCGGTTGTTGTTTTCTTGAAAGTTCAAGACATATTGCAAGACGCTGAAATGATTTTAAAAACATTGTCTTGCAGACATGCAACATATTGAAATGCAAAGAAGTCCCCCTGTATGGATTGAATTCTGCATCAAAGGTGAAGTTGATATCATCTCCTTCCCAGAGGCCGGGTTTTCGTTCCCAGGTGCTTGTGCCGGAAGTCCGGCCGACTCGGGAGTCGGATTCTAACCGGTAGGCATATTGTCCTGCGTGCATCGGTTTGTATAGGCATATCCTGCCGTATCCCGATATACAGCAGCCATGGTCATCTTATCTCACCAAGCTGGTTCTGTGAATTATATCTGTATTTGTGCTTTTGATATATCTTAATCAATCATTTAAATTAGGGAAAAACACACCTGCATCATCCAAACGAAACTCGGTGATACTTTGCAGGACGCCTGCCGGAGATTGTCCCCACTGATGGGCATTGGTTCCTTTGGCGATAATTAGATTAACCATGCCGTAATAGCCATCTCTTGGCACATATCCCAAGTACAAGGGCAATTCGTAAGAGTCGCCGGGAATTTGGCTCTCTCGATTAGTCCAGCAAGCGCCTTGGTAAAAATAAATTCGATCACGCCATACAACTACATAGTAATCCACTACTACGTTATGCCCCTTTAAACTGCGCGGCAGTGTGCCCTGTCCAACGACTGAGCCAGTGGAATCATATATGGTGTATGCGTTATTGGCATCTTCCTCATTGATAGATAGCTGAGCAATCGCTCCAGATGACAACAGAGGGCTGTCAATACTGTCGATAATGTCAGCTGCATTGGACACGCAAATCATGGTGTTACACCATTGATGAAGGGTCAACGTGATCTTGATAATTGCAGGCCTAGACTGTGCATACGTGCTTGTGTCCGTATTCACCGAGACTGCGGAAATACCGCGTACGGGAGATGCCGGCAAGCCAAAGTTCAATCCGCGCATCTGGTCAAACACTGTCCCCAGGCGGGCTGACACCAGGGCTACAGATGGGCGGTAATAATTTATGCCTGCCAGTACGGACCGCTGAACATCCACCAACCGGGCTGCATGCATGGGGGTTGGCGGAGCTACGGGGATGTTTACCCCGCCGTTGGCGTTGATGACTCCCGCGGCCGTCAGTTCTCCCCCAAGCGCCATATTTCCAGCAGCGTCCAATTCGGGAGTGTTATTCCACCGATCGCGCTCTTCGGAGGTAATGTGAATGGCCGTGTTTTCAGTATGTTCGTCAAGCCCATCCTGAGTAGCTACCATCGCCCCCTTCGTATTTCTCGTATTCCACTTCTCACGCTCCTCCTGTGTTACATGAAGTGTGACGTTGGTTTCGTGAGCCGTGAACGTGCCCGTATCCACCTTACCGGAGAGGGTGGAAGCATCGGCCTTAGCATTCCAGACATCCCGTTCCTCTTCTGTGAGATGCATGGTTTTGTTCTCCGCATGGCCGATAAAATCACTCTGCGCTGCCACCAGAACTCCGTTTATTGTATTAATGCTATTCATGATTATTTCTTGTTGTTTATTGCAAAGTAGTTGAACAACTTCATTGCCGTCCCGTCCATGATCGTGAACTCAGAATAATCCTGACTGGTGAAAAGCCTGCGTCCTCCTTGAGTGTGACTGCTTTAACAGTTGAAACAATTGTTTAGACAGTTTTCAGGAGGGCTTTCCTATCATCCTGTGTTGATTTGGTCTGATCCATTCGTACCCATACAAGGAATGTTTCCCATTCGTTGGATAAAACGGCAAGAGTGAAACCACTTCAAAAAAAGTTTCTTCCTGTTCCACAAAAATATCATCCCGTATGGAATGTTGGCATGAAAAAACAGTCCTCAACAGGGAATACAACAGCCGCCCTAGTGAAGGTGTCCCATACTCCAGTACAGGAAATCCATCTGTCTTTCTCGGACAAATTCCCAACAGGCAACCTTGATACCATTAAGGCAAACCTGGGTGAAGAGCAGCCAGATCGGCATTTGGAGGCAGAGGAAAGAGCCGGTGCTTTCCTCCTCTGCATTGAAGGAGACAAAACCTTCCCATACCTGGCGGCCGCAGAAAAAACGGAAGTCTGCTAAAGGCGGGTTTCATTGATGGGGCCGGAACGGAGAGAGCCGGTGCCAGCGACACACATCTCCTCCTCCCTTCCGGCGGTCGCCGCCTTTTTCCGCTTTTGGGCAAAGATCAGGTACTCCCAGCCGGGATGATGCCGGACTACCCATTGATGAAGAAAGAAGGCTCCCGCAAATATAAGGAACGTAGCTGCTGCGGCAGGAAGAAGACCGGAAGGCAGGATGCCGGACAGGAGCGGCATCATGTAGGGCAAGACCAGGCAGTGGACGGCGTAGATGAAGAAAAAGAGAGGCGCGCATGCCCTGGCAATTTTACTGAAGAGAACTTTTTCCGACAACAGAACACACAGGGATCCCAGCCCCAGAATTCCCGGAACCCAGAAAAGCATGGTGTGAAGGCTTTCCGCAGAGATGATTCCATGAGAGTTCATCCACGTTATTGCCGCCAATGCCGGAAGGGAAAAAACCACGTTTTTTTTCAGAAACAGCTTGATATCTCCCAGTGTCAGGGAGGACACGCAAAAGCCCAGCATGAAAAAGGCCAGGGAGTCAGCCCACGGAACTCTGGGAGGATCGGAGAACAGCATATTGATCCGGGGAAACAGCACAACGGAAAGAAGAACGGCCATCGTCAAAGGAATCAGCAGATTCCTTTTTCTGAGCGTGAACAAAAGCGGAGAAAGGAGGCTCAGGACCATCACGTATTTCAAGAACCAGAGAGGGCCGTCGTAGGGAAAGGTAGTGCCGACTCCCGTCAGCTTCCACGGCAGCATGCTCCAGTCCCATGTACTTGAATAACCCAGGTTCAAATAAATCAAATGCCTGAAGAACGCTTCCAGACAAGCCGCGGCGTTCCACGCCAGATAAAAGAGAATATATCTGCACGGGGAATGCCGCCAGTCGAACGTTTTCCTGCGTCCCACAAAGTAGGCCGCTGCCATGAACAGAAAAGGCACTCTCTGGAAGAACAGCGGGAATTCCATGCCGTTTCCCGAAGCATGGAATAGAACGATGAAGAACAACCCCAGCACCCTGCCCAGGTCAAGCCAGCATTCCCGCGGGGGTTTTCCGGAAACAGGTTCAAGCACAGCGGCCACGGAAGAATCCGGTTCCTTTTCCGGTTCCCGCTCCGCCCCGCACTCGCCAATCATGCACCTTTTCATTCCGGAAAATAATCAGAACGGACTTTTACAAAACGGTTCCACGGCTCTCATGCTATCATGAAGACGTACCGCCTCATCCCTGTCCTCCGGGGAGGCGTACAAATACAGGGCATATCCGCCGAATCCGCCTCCCAGATATTTTTTGGCGAGCTCTTCTCCTACGACCGGGAGGGGAGCCATGCCTTCCTGGAGCTGCACGCTGTGGTACAGCGCCACGCCGGCAGCCAGTTCATGAATATTGCGCTCCATCACGCCGGCGCGGGCGATCAGGGAAGACTGGGCTATGCGGTCATAATTTCTGCAGCCGTCAGCCATTCCCGGCGTATCATGCGCATACCCGGTGTGAAAAATCGCCATTCTGCCCGCCAGAAAATCACCGGTACTCTTGATATCCAGCACAGGAGACGGGCCGGATCTCCAGACGCACAAGCCCGTTTCCGCAATCACGGCGGGGTCCTGCCAGCCTACTCCCAGGTCAAGCTCCGACTGGACGGGGTCCCTGCCCTGCAGCATGGCCCAGGCTCCGCTGCCCCCCAGTCCGGCACGGAGTTCATAAGGCCAGTGATCCAGGGAAACAAACGGGCTGATAGCACAGTTGACAATGTATGCCCCGGGACGCGCATGGCGGGGAACGTCCAGCCAGCCTCCTGCAAAATCCACGCGTAGCGGAACGCTGGCCGGAGCCTTGATTCTGTTCACAAGCTGGGTGGTGGAAATTGGTTCCGGGCAGGGAGGCGTTTTGGGAAGCACCACATACCGAGCTCCGGTCCGTGCACATAATTCCTTTTTAAGATCGCCGTAACAGTCATCTTCCGTAACGGCCAAAATATCGGGCCGCTCTTTGAGAAAAACGTGTTCAAAGTCCATTCCCGGTGTCAGGCTTTCTCCGCATACCACCTTGTCCACCATGCACAGGCTTTCCAGAATTACTTTTTTATGGTCATCCGGAATGGACGGTTTTCTACGCCTGCTTTCCCAGAGTACCTGTTCGGATGCAAAGGAGACGATGAGGTAATCCCCCAATGACCGGGCTTCACGGAAAAACTGAATATGCCCTGCATGGATGATATCGTAAAAGCCGGAAACAAAAATTTTAGTAATCATGGTTTAAATATATAAATGTAGCGGCGGAAGCCTAAAGAAGCGGGAAATGTTAATGATGGAAGGACGGAACTGCTGATTCAGAGGAGCCGGCCCCCCCTTCCAGGGCCATGGCCTCCAATTCCCGGTTTGTTCCCACATAGTCCTCAAAAAGAACCGGGTATTCCGGCAAAAGCGGCGGAAGGTCCTCCGGAGCCTTCACGTTATGCCGCCTTCCCAGTTTTATCCTGACCAGGCGCTGGAGTGCGCAAAAAGCACTCGGAACAAGCCTGGCGTTGGAGGGCAGATTCCAGAATCCCGCATCGTCACTGATAATGATGAATTTCCGGTCCTTTTCCCTGCCCCATGATTCCAGCAGTTCTCCCATATGGCCGGGAACCTGCCCAAAACACGAAACCAGGGTGCAGGGCAAACGGGGAGTCTCTCCTCCCCATCCGGATGAGGCCCCCGGTCTGGCGGCTTTTTGCCGTTGTTTTTCCCGGATAAAAATCCAGGGCAATACGGAGATGATTTTCCAGCAGCGTTTCATTTGCTTTCGCGGTTCATTGAAAATGCGGTAGAGAAATTCGAGTTTGCAGGCCACCATCCAGTCCGGAGCCCTCCTGATGCGTCCGCCGGCGGCAAAGTGAAAAACGGCGCCCACGGCTACCATAATTCCCCGCTGAAGATGGGGGCACAGCCTGTTCATGAATACCTCCTGCTTGGGGGCGCCCAGTGAAATCCAGATGATGTCCGGCAGGTATTCATTGATCCGCGCCGCAATGGCCCCATAGTCAAACTCATCCGCAGCGCAGAAAGGCAATTCCTCAAAAGGCATGTATTCCACGCGGGGATCCTCCCGCACCAGGGTCCGGCGCAGAGCGTCCAGCGTGTCGCGAGTTCCTCCCAGGAACATCATTCTGTATTTTTTCATAGCGATGGCATCGTGGAAAATCTGTGCGCCGCAATACTGGGGCCTGTCCGCGTGCAGCAGCCATTTCAAATAAACGGGTACCCAGCCGCTGTCGCAAATGGTCAGCAGGGCTCCGCCCAGCACCTTCCGGTATTCCCGGTTGCGCTGCACCTCGGAAAGTACATGGCCGTCCGCCACGCAGATGTATCCCTTCCCTCCGGAACGGAGCACCCCGTCCATACGCTGGAAAACGCGTTCCCTGTCAAATTCATATCTTATGCTGAAATAGGTCTCCATACGGTTTTCATTCATGGGCAATGCGGCGGCCTTCCAGAATTTCATGATAAATTCCGGCCATTATTTCCGCCTTGCGGTTCCAGTCCAGTTCCCTCTGCTTGGCGCGGAACGCTCCATCCATCTCCTGCAATATTTTCCTGTTGTGGAAAAAGAAACGGATGCGTTCCGCAAAGTCCCGGGCGGACTGTCCGGGACGGGACAGGGGTATCTTGCATCCCACGGTTTCATCAACAATGGTCCCCATGCCGCAGGTATCAAAACAGAGCACGGGCAGCCTGTTCATCAAGGCTTCCACAAGCACGGTGGAGGTAGCCTCCATGATACTCGGGAAAAAAAACAGATCGCTTCCGCGCATGAATCCCTGGACTTCCTCATTAGAGACCATTCCATGCCACACGCACTTTCCCTCCACACCCAGCCGTTTCGCCAGATTCCGGCAGTCCCGCTCTTTCTCCCCTCCTCCGCAGACATGCAGCTTCAAATCCGGCAAGTCTCGGAGATAGCTGAGGGTTTTTAATGCCAGGGCCAGTTGTTTGGTCGGGATCATGCGTCCCGCCCACAGCAACCTGAATTCCTTGCCGTTTTTTTCCGGACGGACGGCATCCGGCCGGGCAAAACATCCGGTTTCACTCATTAAGAATACCTTCCTGCGGTGGCAGCGTTCCATGATCTCCCTCACCCCCTGGACGGAAGCTAGGACGGCATCAGCCCGCTTCACGGCTTTCCGCACCCTAGGCTGGAATCTGGCCTGAGCGGCATTGATCACGTTTTTCAATGCCGCCTGTACCGCCCGCTTCCAGCCGCTTTCCCACAAATAGGCCACCGGAGCATTCTCCATGCCGCCCACCGGTCCCCATACATAGGGAACTCCCTTGATTTTCCACAACATTCCCGGCTCCCGAAAGCCGATCATGTTTAACTGGTGAATGAGATCAATACGGTTTTCCTCCATGATTTTCCGCGCCAGAACAAGCGCCCGTTCCTGCCACCGCCTGTAATGATGGTAAAAGCGCCAGTCCCCCTGATTCCAGCACATCCGGCGCACTTTCTCCGGCACGGGAAGATAATGGAACATGATATTGCCGGCCTGCGGCAGACGGACGAGTTCCCTTTCTATGTTTTCCCGCCATTCCCCCTCCGTAATGACATGCACTTTGCAGTGCCGGGCCAGATGAATGACCCAGTTCCACCCCATGCCGGGTTCGCTGCCCCAGTCCGGGTTGACGGCGTAAGCGTTGATCAGGACTTGCATCATGATTTGTTCATTTCAGTGAATCAAGGTAGTTCCGGTGCCTTTCCTCCTCTGCGGAAGTGGCAAAGCGGCGGATGACCCTGGCCGGATTGCCCCCTGCAATGGTCATGGGCGGCACGTCTCCGGTCACTACGGCCCCAGCCGCGACAATCGCCCCGTCCCCGACGGAAACGCCCCCCAGAATAACAGCCCCATGGCCTATCCACACATCATTGCCGATGACCGTCATTCCGTCTTCCCAATTCCGGGGAGAATCCCAGATGGTGCATCCCGGCAGGCTGAAGGAATGCTCCCTCCTTCCGATGAACGAGACGCGGGCCGCGCACAGGACGCTGTTCCCAAAACGTATATCGCATGAAACATGGCAATGCGGCCCCAATTGCACCCGGTTCCCGAAAATGATTTTCCTGTGCGGGGCATTGAGATGCACGTGGCTTCCGATCCTGGTCATTCCCCCCACGGTGATCCAGCGCTGAAAGACGCGGAACCGGATGAAACTGCGCATTCCGTTGGCCAGGGAACGCAGAGACAGAATCAGACGGGACCGGCCCGGGGCGGTATTGGCGGAAGTATTCATAAATCCATATGTTCCATGAGGTGGTTGACGTATTCCCGGAATCCGGCAGGCATCAGACATTCCTTCAGGTGTGGAAAGAACGGCCTTACTCCCCGGTTCCGGCAGGCTTCCCGGAGAAGAGAGGCCAGCCCCTCTTCGTCTTCCGGATCAAACAATTCCCCGTTCCATCCACGGCGGATCAGGCAGGAGGAACCGCAGCGCCCGGAAACCAGGCAAAAACAGCCGGCAGCCAGCGCATCATTGACAACCGCCCCAAACGGTTCCACCAGGCTGGGAAGAACAAAGACATCGGCCAGATTGTACCAGGCCGCCAGGCGCACCCCTTCCAGCCAGCCGGTAAAAATGGCGCTGGCCTGCATATGGGCGGCCAAATGCTGCAGCTCCTCTTTCAGACTGCCCGATCCCGCAATCACAAGAACGGTATCCTCCGGCAGACTCGCGGCCGCTCTGACCAGGCATTCCAAATTCTTCTCCGGAGCCAGACGCCCCACATACAGGACCACCCTTTTGCCGTGCAGCGCGTATTCTTCCTGCAAGGAAAGGCTGACGGAAAGCGCCCCGCGGCACTGCATCCTGAAAGCCTGTTCATCCCGGACAATGGGGAAAAAAATGCCCTTTCCATAGTGTTCCCTGTACCAGCGGCATGCCTCCGAATCCGGTAAAATCACATCGTCGATCATCGGCATGGCCATCTTCCGCGCCAGGGCATGGAGCCGGGACAGTTCGTTCCCCCGTATCATGTCCATGCTGTCATCGCAAATGCTGATGATTTGGAACTTCCAACGGAAAACCGCGCGCAGCAGGCATACTTCCAGGGCCAGAATGGAAAATTCCGGAACAAGAACCAAATCCGGCCTCCCTTCCTTCAAAATGCGCGCAAGTCCGGAGGGAATGCGCCGCCCGGCAACCGGAACATGGTTCAGGTACCGGGGCCGGAAAACGCACCGGGATTCCATTTCCCTTCTGTTGTAGTGGTGATCCGGGGAATCTTCATATTCAAAGAACGCTTCCATGTCGCCACGCCGGGCCAGCGCATTGAAAAAATCAATGCGGTAGGGCGCCAAATATTGATGAAAAACCATCAGTTTCCGTTTCATGCCATTCATGGTTCAGTGCCTTTTCCTGTAATATTGCCACACCTGTCTGGAGAATCCGGCAGCCGTTTCCCAAACGCCCGCACAACGAAGGGAAAACCGCACGGGATGATGCTCCGTGCCGCACAGCTCCAGCAATTTCTCATCGGAGTATTGGAAAATGCGGTTCAGACAGCATTTGAGGAAGGGAATTCCGTGGCGGGAGGAGCGGAAGGGAATGACATGCACTCCCTGATGATTTCCCAGAAGCTCCCTCTGCCGCCGGTCAATGGGGGAAAACAGGGAATGAAAATAGTAAACGGGAGTCCGCTCACGCAGAAACGGCGCCAGCCTGTAGAAAGGAGCCCGCTGCACGTCGTTCCTGTAGCGGACCAGCAGCGGATTGACCAAGGCGGCATTCTCCATGTCCGTTTCCGGAGCAAGATCAAAATAACCATTGAAGGAAAAAACGCGCTCCGCATGCAGCAGGGAGCCGAAAAGAACCGCCGCGTATCCTCCCGCGGAACTGCCCATCATCGTAACGCGGCAGCCTTTTGTCTCCTCTTTCAGCCATTCCAGCACTTTCTCCGGGGAATTCAGACGGGCATTAATGCCGCCCAGGTACCACTGCTTGAAGACGTCGCGGATGAAGATGTGCCTGCCGCAGCCCGGAATCCTGGTTCCGAACCATTCAAACGTATTCCTCCGGGTCACCCGTTCATGAAACCGGGCGCGGTTGTTGGGAAAATACAGATCATTGCTGCTGAAATAAACGGCGCACCGCGAGCCATCCCCCTCCGGAGAATGTTCAATGAGATAATTGTCACGGGTCCTGTACGTTTCCAGCACCTCTTCATCATCTATCTGGAAAATCCAGTCTATTTCGTTTTTGTCCATAAGGCGGGGAAAAAAACTCGTACATGCATGCACACCATGGCCCGGCACGCGGCCGGCAAGCCTTCGTGTTTCCGGACATAATGGAAGTAATACCTGGGCTGGGCATTCCCCAGCGGGGAATACAAATTGTGGAGCCTGCGGCTCAGGGGGACCTCCCGGTCCGTCCAGGGAACGGCCTTGTCATGCCATGCACAGGTTCCGAGGAAGGAGGGGGCAACCCGCAGCGGTATTCCGCAGGAATGCGCCGTCCGGGAATAATCGTAATCCCCCAGGGCGTGCAGATAGAATCCGTCCAGAATGCCGATGCGGTCCACCACATGCCGCGGCACCCACAGAATGTTCCCGTGGCATAAGGCGCACTCCTGCAAGGTTCCGTCCGGAATAACGGGCTTCCCTTCCGACATGCCGCCATAAGTCCATTCATCCGTACCTGGACCGCACGTGGAGCCGCAGATGACGGCCAGGTGCTCCATCTGCCGGGAGGCTTCCAGCAAATGGACAAGGGCCGACGGATACAGCACGGTATCGTCATTCAGCCAGAGGTAGAAATCCGCGTCCTTCTTCAGGGCGTCCTCCCACGCTTTCCGCATTCCCCGGTTCCAGAAGAGGGTACCGTTCCCCCTGATCACGGCTACGGAGGGGTAGGCCTGCCGCACGGCGTCTCCGGTACCGTCGGAAGAACCGTCATCCACCAGATGCACGGAAAGCTCCAGTCCGGCTTCCGGCCGGCAGGAAAACAGGGCGGCCAAACAGCGGAGCGTCTTTTCCCTGCGGTTGTGGCACGTCATCAGGACCGCGAGTTTTTTTCCGGATGTATCGTCGGTTTTCATGGAATATGTACGGAAGAAACACGGTTGGAGGAAGAACGGCGGAAGATGCTTCCCACCCATTCATGAAGTTCACGGTCCGTCATGGCCCGGAAACGGCTGGAATAGCACATGGCGATCATCATCCACAGGGAGACGTTCATGATATCCAGATTGAAATTGGTATCCTCCAGCCATCCCCACAACCACCGGAAAGCCACAAACACCCCCAGCAGCTTCATCCAGCGGTTGTTGGAACGGTAAATGGCCAGATAGGAGGCCTGCCAGTAAAATCCCGTGTAGAGAAGCAGCCCCGCCACTCCCGTCCAGGCGAAAATGTTGAGCAGGACGGGCTCGCACCAGGCGCGGCGTTTCTGATCCTGGTAGGACTGGCGCTCATCCTGGGACATCTGGAAATTCGTTTCATATCCCTGGGCCGGAGTACGCCCCAGCAAAATGCAGCCGTCCTTCACGGAAGAAGTGGCTACCTCTTCAAAGACGATGCTCCGGGAATCCGCCAACAGGTCGTCTTCCATGGAACTTCCCGGCACTCCGGTGTAGGAGCCGACGTCCAGTACATTGAAGACGCCGCCCAGACCAAGGACGAGAAACAGGGTGGGAAGCAGGAACAGGACATGGCGCATCATCCTGTAAAAACAATCCTTGAGCAAAGTTCTGCCGCAATAGAAGGCCAGCAGGGACAAGGCTACCAGCGCCTTTAAAATCTGGCTCCTTGCCCCCATGCTGATGCATACCATCAGGCATGCCATGACCAGCACCACCAGCTTCCACCGCCGGGGCAGCAGGGGCAGCCACGGCACCAGCATCAGCAGGGGATTCAGCAGGGAGGCGTAAAAATCCGGATTAAGAGTGAGTATGAACAGGAAAAAAACGGGAATGAATATCCGGAACCAGACGGACAGCACCTGCCGCGTGACTTCCGGCAGGCTGAACACGTAAACCAGCACGGGAATGAAAAGCGTGGGGGCGTTCGTTGCAAGCGCCCTCGCGGACCAGTAGCCGTCCACAGCGAAAACGCCCCGGAGGCAGCAAATGAATACCCACAGGAAATAAATGGAAAAGAGAGGATAGGTGGGGGCCGCGTCCTGCCGGAAATATTTCCGCATGATCACAAAGGACACGGCCAGCAGGAGGGCGGAGGAAAGGGAAATGGCCTGTTCCGTACAGATCGGGTGAAGGATCGCCGCAGACGAATACATGGACAGCATGATCATGGCCTTCACCATGACGGCAAAGGGGAGCACGACCCGTATGCTTAAAGGAAGCCGGGATTTTCCATCAAGAGACCATCCTCCGCCTGCCTGATATGAAATGTCCATATTATGCATGAAGGCCCCTTTCCATAACCGGGCAAACTTCCTCCCGCCCCCGGATGCGGCGGGCCGGATTCCCCGCCCATATCTCACCGGCGGGGATGGAACGCGTCACCACGGAACAGGCGCCTATGACGGCGTTGTCCCCGATGGAAACTCCTTTTAAAATAAAGGTCCCGGCCCCAATGAAAACATTCTCCCCAATCCTGACCGGAGCGGACCGGCGCTGAAGCAGGTCATCCGGCCCCCGTCTCGCTTCCGGATCCAATGCATGAAAATCCGTGTCCATGATATGGACGCCGAATCCGGCCTTGACATCGTTCCCGATAGTGACCGACCGCGTGCAGATAATCACGGCATTGCTGATACCCACCCGGTCCCCGATACGCAGCACACCGTCCCGGTCCACGGAAATCAGGCAGCGCTGGGAGGAACGGGAAACGCCATGGGAACCGTTTCTCATGGTAAACTCCCTTCCTATGCGGCACCGCACGGAATGACTCCTCCCCCTGGATATCCTGACGTCCGGAATTCCGAACGAACAGAGTCCGGGACCGTGAACCGCGTTGCTGGAATACAGGAGCCACCGGGCATACATGTTGTGCAGGGGATGCACGCAGACGCCCCAGCAACGGAGCACGGCCTTTTTGGCAAGATAAATCAGCAACTGCATGGAGAGTCCTCCTTTCTTCCTCCTTCACGTCCATCCGTCCCGTTCGCGGCGTCTCCGGCAATGTCCCTGTAAATACGTCTCAGTTGTTCCGCGTTCGCGGAACGGTCATGGCGCGCCAGGGCGGCCCGCCTGCCGCGGGATGAAACATGCCTGCACAAATCCATGTCCCCGAACAGCCGGCACACCTGCATGGCCAGCAATTCCGCATCTTCAAACCGGTACAGGAAACCCGTTTCCCCATGGGAAATGGAATCCATCATGCCTCCGGCATAGGCCGCAATGCAGGGTGTGCCCACCATCTGCGCCTCCCCCAGGGAATTGGACTCATTCTCAATCATGGAAGGGCAAACAAAAACATGGGCCTTCCTGAACTGGCTGCACATTTGTTCCGCGCTCAAGCGTCCCAGCCAGTGGAAACGGTCCCGGACACCAAGCCGCTCCATCAGTTTTCCCAGATAATGGGCGTACCCATTCCTGCGCCACGCGGGAACGGACAGGATGTCCGGCCCTGCCACATGCACCCTGGCATCCGGATAATGCCGCAAAACCAGCGGTAGCGCCTCCGCCACCCTGTGCAGCCCTTTCAGGGGGTAATGGGACTGGCTGAGAAAAATCGTATGCTTTTCGCACGCTCCGGCATCCCATTCACTCCTGTAAAAAGGCTCCCTGAGCGTAGGATGAAGAAAATGGTACCGGGCCTCCGGATTCATGGCCCACGCGTGCGCCCGGTCCCAGGCGGTGCGTCCGATCACGTGGCCCACCTTGCTGAAAAGTTCCCGTTCGTACCTTCCGCGCGCCTTCATCCTCCGCTGCTGGGCAAAAAGGGTATCGCGGCGCATCAGGTCGCGCAGAGTGACGGATTTCACGAGTTCCCGGCGAGAAATGCCGCCCAGATAAAACCCGGCGCAGACGGAAGACAGCCCCTGGATGGAAACGGCGGTATTCCCCGCACCGCAGGCGTTCACCCAGGCCAGGGAGTGCGGATATTCGGAACCGTGAATATGGACCACATCGGGACCGAATGCGTGCCGGGCTTCCCGGAAGAAGGGTTCCAGCTCCTTCCTGTAGGCGTTCATGTCGGCAGGGGCGGGAATCAGATAGTAGGTCATGGACTCTCCGTCCAGACGCCTCAGCCCGTTCCCCGGATAAAACATGGCCGCGGCCAGCTTTAAATCCGGAACGGCCTTCATGAGTTCCTGCGCGCCCGCATACATCCAGCCTCCCAGAACCGGCTCCGGCAGTCCAAGCATCCGGCACGGCTCCGGAAACAGGATATTGGTCAGCCAGAGCACCTTCATCCCGTCTTTTCCGTCATTCATCTTCTTCACCAGTAGCACCCTCCTTCCACACGGCTGGCGTGGCTTACCGTCTCCGCCCTTCCCGGCCTTATCCAGGCGTCGTTGAAAAGCCGGAAATAATCGTATTTGGGAGCGCCGGGATCCGCTCCATAGGCCGGATCCTCCCAGCGCCTGCCCCGCAGGCCGAAAAGCAGTTGAAGCGCCCCTCCCAGATGCACGGCCTGCCCTCCCCTCCTCTTGACATGGGCAGCCAGATGAAAACCGTAAGCCCCGCATCCAATGAGGCAGACATCGTAAACCCGGCGGTCTATCTCATCCTTCATCCACGCAAGGGCTTCAAACCAGTCGGAAAAACGGTCCGTCCCCGTACCCATGCTCTGGACGGCGGCCAGCGTCTCCAGGGAAAAGGGAGGCAGAACCTCCGGATTTTCAAAAATCCTGCTCCTGTTCCTTTCATACTGGCGCATGATGCTTTCCGCAAAGGGATGGACCACCAGCACTTTTTTCCCTTCCAGGGCCCTGCTCCATGGCCGCGAAGACCAGTAAGGCTCCAGATTCAGCAGGCGGACGCGCGGAACGCCGTGAATCATGGGCATCACTTCCCATTCGTACGGCAGCCAGCTTCCTAGGATGTCCAGTTCCTCCATGTCGCGGAGCATCAGCTCACAGAAACGGGCCAGATACTCCGGCGCAGCGGGGAAAAAACCGGACCATTCCCTCATCTGCCTCATGATATTTTTATTCCACCACCATTGGTCTCTCCTGCCTGTGGCGTAATGCAGAGGGTTCCGGCCCGGTTTTTTAATTTCCAAATAATTATGCAGGCAGGACATTTCCGTGCAGCCAAACCTCCCCACCATGGCAGGTCGGCCGGAGCGCAGAAGATTCTCGATCATTGCGGAGGCTGCATCCGCATCCAGTTCACAGGGGGGCGGCTGCAGGGCCTCCCTGCCGGAACAGCGGCCAAACAGGCGGCGCAGCAAATACAAACCCGGATACATCAGTGAAATCATGGCAGGTATCTGTTCAATTTCCGTCGCGGGTATCACCCGCCCCAAGGTACCGGCGCCTCATGGCCCGGAGTTCCAGCCGGCTTCGCCACGTCTTCCAGTTTCTGGCGGCATTCCTGATCCGTTGGGCGCAGGAGCGTTTTTCCCCGGGATCAAAAAAACCCCTCCTGGAAAAATCCATGAAAATGCCGTGCCGCTCAAACAGGTCCGCCACAGGTCCGTACCATTTGCCATGTACGATACCCGTGAAAATGTAGGGAATAATCTGGTATCCCCCCCGTGAAAACAGGGCGGGATCCACCGTCAAAAACTCCATGCGGGAATACTTGGCCCTCCGGCTGCCGAAATATTCAAACTTCCAGGCGGACTCCGCCTCCCTCAACAGGGAAAGGAGCGCTTTCCTGTTCCACAGGGCGCCCTGGCAGCACGCATACCAGGGATAATCCGGGTCACTGGTGAAAAGGCCTTCATACCGCGAAGGCTCGCGGGCGGGAATTCCTTCGGGCGTCAGCTGGATACAGGGAATCTCCGGATGAGCGCGCATCAGCGCCGCATACCGTTCCACCGCCTCGCCATCCACCGGCCCCGTCAGAAAATAATCTTCCTGCATGTACAGCACCGTGTCCGTTTCCAGGGCCTCCAGGGCCCACTTCAGGCATTGGCTCCATGTGGCTCTTCTGCGGACCGGAATGTTCCGCCCGGCACAGCTCTTCAGGGAAACGACGCCCTTTTCCGGACCGGAGTAGGTCTTGTATTCCGTATTCAGGTAAACCGGAGCGGAGCAACCGGGCCAGTAAAGGGACCAGAGCCTGAAAAAAGGCTCCCAGCAATCTTCAAAGGCATCACAGGTATTGATGAGGATGGAATAGGAATTCATGAAATCATTTGGAAAATTGAACTTTACCGCACACGCTTTTCAGAAGAAAAACAAGGGTGCCGCGTTCCCTGGCGTTCAGGGAAAAAAACCAGAGGAAAAGAAGGAAGGCGCCCAGCAGCAAACAGGTGCGGAACAATACCGGAACAGGTGAATTCTGCGGACAAATCCGGGCCAGGGCCACGCCCGCGGCAAGCGTAGCCCCGCTGGGAACGAGGCACGGCACCAGCACCCGGAAAGAAAAATCCCGCAGGCTCAGGCCCAGACGGCGCACGCAGATGGAAAGGGCCAGCAAGCCTCCGGGCACCGTGACAAAAAGAATGGCGGCCACATACATCATGAAGGGAGGCCACCCCAGGCTGTAGAATCCGTAAGTGGCGCCCAGGAAAAGAATTCCGGAGCCCGTTTTCACCAGCGTGTACAGGCGAATATTTCCTTCCGCATAAATGGCGGACCCCAGGCTGAGGAAAAGCTGTTCCATCAAGGTCCGGGCAAGCTGGAGCCTGCAAAACAGAACCGCCCAGGCGGGCACGGAATGAAGCCACAGGCCGAGCAGCCCCGGAGCTTCCAGAATCAGGGGAATGGCGAAAACAGCCATGAGCAGATACGCGAACTTGCACCCGGACAGGGAGGCCCGGAGCATGAGACGGCGGTTGCCCGCGCCCTCGCTTTTTGAAATGACTGGATTCAGGGCTTTCAGCATGGTTCCGGAAAAAGCCATGGTTTGTCCGTTGATCTGCTGGGCGACAGCCTGCGCCGCATTGAGGGCAACCCCGAAAAAGTGGTTCAGAACGATGCCGACGCCGTATTCCGACAGCATGCTGCTTGCGGAAACCGTAAAATTCCAGCACGCGAAGCTGCCCATTTCCCGAAAAACGCCCTTCTTCCAGTAACGCAGCGGAGCAATCACGCACTCCGCATAATTCCTATGGCAATAAACAAGCATGGCCGTCATGGCGAGGATGGAAATCCCGGCCATCAGAACCCCGTACAGAATCAGCTTGTCCGCCAGCACGTGAACGACAAGCAGGGCGGCCCCCAGTTTCAGAAAAGATTCCAGCACGCCTATCACGGCGAAATACAGCATATTCTCGTGGGCGTTCAGCATGGCTTCATAAGGAACGCCCAAAACACTGAACACCGTGCTGGCGATCATGGCCCAGTAAACGCACCGGGCGGCAAAAATCCGGCCTTCCGGAATATTGAGAAAATGCCCGAACAGGAAGGGAGCGGCCGCATACAGCAGGATTGCGACTACAAGCGCAATGGCAAGATGGAGGACTACGCTGATATTAAAGATGATCCTCTGTTTCTCGCGGTTCCCCTCCCCTTCGGCGTAACTCATGAAGCGCTGGGTAGCCGCCGCCATGCTGGCATTGAGAAAAGCCAGCATGGCAATCACGCCGGCCACCATGCCGAAAATGCCGAAGTCGTCCACCCCCAGGGCATTCAGGACCAGGCGCGTCGTGTACAGGGAAACGAACATCGTAATGCCCATTTTCATGTACAGAAAACCTGTATTTCTGATTACTCTGGAGACGGTATTCATGGAACGGCGTAAGAAAAAATCCTGGGGGAATGCTGGGGAACAGGTGTTGAGGAAAGAGGTTTTCCAAACGGGGAAATCAGTTCAGCCGCATTATCCGGCAGTTTCTGAACCGGAATATTCACTGTAATAATGAAAACGGGAATTCTTGAAATTCTCGGCATTGAGAATGAGAGCGACGGACCGGAATTCCCCCCTGGCCGCCACTTCCTGGATGGAAGGAACGTACTGCTTCTCTATCATGCCGCATCTGATGAGATAAAGGACCAGGTCCGCATGGCGGGCCATCAGGGAAGCGTCCGCCACGGCTTCATACGGGCAGCCGTCCACAATGATGCGGTCATACCGGGTGCGCCAGTACCGGATCAGGTCTTCAAATCGTCCCTGAGTCAGCAAGGCGGCCGGATTGGGAGGAACAGGACCTGCCGGCACCATGTCGAATCCCGGAAAATTCTCTCCGGATTGCAGGACGGAATCCGGAGACGCCAGCGGATTCATCAGCAGATGCGCCAGACCTCTGGAATTCTTCCCTACGCAAAAGGCGGAAAGGCTGGCCTTGCGCAGGTCTCCGTCAATCAGGAGGACCTTTTTCCCCGTCTGCGCATAAGCGGCAGCCAGATTCAAGGCTGTAAACGTCTTCCCCTCGCCCGTCCTTGTCGAGGTCAGGAACACGACTCGGGAAGCCTTCTCCGGATTGGGCAGTAGCAGAAGTTCCGTATTATTGCGGAGAATATGAAAACATTCTTCCATGAAGGAACGGCTGTTTATGACGACGAGCGGCAACTTCTTGCGCTCCTTCCCGGAAAGCAGAGGAAGTTCCCCTGCAAGCGGCAGGCTCACCAAACCGACAAGGTCATTCTTATCTTTCACATTGGTATTCAACGCATTCGACACCATCAGGGATAGAAGGCACAGAAAAGCGCCGCCGGCCATGCCGCCCAGCGTCATCAGGGGGAGTTTGGGCGCTACCGGAGAATTGGAACCAAACGCAGGCTCCAGAATGCGGGCACTTGGCTCCGTGGTAGCCAGAGCCAGGGCGTTTTCCTCCCTCTTCTTCAACAACATCAGGTAAAGCTCTTCCATCACCTTCTGCTCCCGGAGAAGGGGAACCAGGCCTTCATCCTTGGAAGCCATGTCCGACAACCCCCGGTTGAGTTCATCCCGCTCCCTTTCCAGCTCGCCCATCCTCACGCGCAGGACATCGCAGTAATTGGAGATGGAACGGACGATGGACTCGCGCATTTCCTTCATATTCTCCGCCAGGGATGAAACCATGGGATTCTGCTTCCCTGCGCTGGCGCTCAACTTTTTGTATTGGAGGAAATTGTCATTGAAAAGTTCGATCTGCTTGGCAATTCCCGCATCCTGGATTCCTATATTGGCGGGAATCATGTCCCGCTCCCGGCCCCCCTCCGCAAGCAACCCGGCAAGCACCTTCACCTGAATCAATTCCGTTCTGGTGGAAAAAAGTTCCGTCCCTATTTCCTGCAGCTTGCTGAAGGTGGCCTCCAGCGTCGTGCTCATGTCCTTGACGATGCGGCTGTGGCGCTTGTAATCAATCACCTGCTTGTCCACGCCGCCCAGCTGGCCGCCGAGCTTTTCAATGCGTTTGACGATGAAATCCTCCGCCCGTGTGGATGCGATTTGCTTCTCCCGCCTGGAATGGTCATTGTAAACTTCAATAAGATAATTCAGGACATCTTCCGCCTTCTGCGGATGGGAAAGCCTCAGCGTCAGCTCCAGCAGGCTGCTTTCCTTGGAATCCGGCCGCGTTACGCTCAGGCGGCCCAGCATTTGGGCGCAGGCCTCCTTGACGGAGAGGCGTTCCACGAAAATGGGCCTGCCTATGCTGCCGGAAGAAAAATGGGACGTAGTCCGCACGGTTACCGTGGCGAAGGGAAGCTCCAAAGGGATGCCGAATTTTCCAGCAAGAGCGGTTTCCCTTCCTCCCTTTTCCCGGTAGGACAGGGAAAATTCCCGGCCGTTCAAAGGAGTAACCGCCAGGGAACAAGGCTGGAAATCCACTTCTTCCCCAAATTCCACCTTCAAGGGAGTCGTATGGTAAAGCTCTACTTTCCGGATATTCCGCTTTTCCCAATAAGAAACGCCGAGCTCCAATCCCTTCACGACGCGCCCCATCACCTCCGAGGACTGGACCACATAGCTCTCATTCGCAAGATTGGCTTCCCCCGCCCTGACGCCCAAATCGGAAAGAATGATTTCCGAAACCTGGGAATTTTTCTGCTTGTCGTCCCTCAGCATGATGCGGGCGGTCTTCTCATACAAATATCCCTGCCGCGCGAAAATGAAATAAGCCCCGGCTCCGCCCAGCAAAGCGGCCGCCAGAATCCAGAGCCAATACCTTCTGGCCGTGGAAAAAATGAACCGGAAGGAAAAAATATCGTTGTCCTCAGGCTGTATAACGGGAATGGACATGAAGAAAAATCGAATGCAACTGGTTACAGGCTGATGGCAATGACGGCAATAATCAGGGACAGGCCGGAAAGGCCCCATGCATAATACTGGGCGCTCTCACTCCTCATGTTCACCTTGCGGTCAGAGGGAGTGACATAGATAATGTCGTTCTGCCGGATGTAATAGTAAGGAGAGGAAAAAATGGACTTGCTGCGCAGGTCCAGCTTGACGATCTTCCGGTCATGTTCCATTTCCCGGATCAGCACGATGTCCCGGTTGCCGTCAATATTCAAATCTCCCGCCCGGCTGATGGCATCAAAAATGGTGACGCGCTGACCGTCCACCTGGTAGGAGCCGGGATTATTGACCTCCCCCAGAACGGAAAACTTGAAATTCATGATCTGGACATTGACGGAAGCGTCCTTGATATAATCGCTGCTGCGGAGTTTCGCTGAAATATCATTGGCAAGCTGGGAGCAGGTCTTCCGGGCCGCCCTCATTCTGCCGATGACCGGCAGCACGATGTATCCTTCATCGTCAACCAGGTACCCCTTGGGCCGCGAATTATTGCTGGTGTTGGAAATGGAATTGCCCATTTCCGCCATGATGAAGGGAGTGGTCAATTCCGGTTGCTTGCTGCTGACGGAAATATAAAGCTGATCGTCTTTCTGAATGGTCGTCTGGTATTTGGTGACTATATTTTGGTGGGTCTCATCCGTAATATCCTGGATATAGAGGACCTCTTTAGGATTGACGCAGGAAGCCAGCAACAGGGAACAAACCGACAGGGAAGCCAACCGGAAAATTCCGGAGGAAAAAAGGGTGCGAATATTCATGGTCATTAGGCAGGTATGATGATGTGTGGTTTTAAACTGGATAGGGGCAAGTCAGGATTCCTCCCGTCCTGACGGACACACCACGGGCACGGAAAGATCGTTCTTGATCAGGATGCTGCCCGTGGTATTCCGGAAAGCGTCCCTGCACTGCTGGACATCCTTGCGGGTTATAATCCGGACAATGGTTTGGAAAACGATCCTGATATCCGTGAACAGAAATACATTCCGGGTATAAACAAGGTCGCAGCACAACCGCCTGTAGAACGGAATACCGTTTCTTCCGTACACCTGGGCCATTCCGGTCAATCCGGGGCGGACGGAGCAGCGTTCCGTGCGGTAGCGTTCGGGAAAAACAGCCAACTGCTCCGGAATCCATGGCCGTGGACCTACAAGAGACATGTCCCCCTTGACGATATTGAACAACTGGGGAAGTTCATCCAGGGAATAGTGGCGTAAAAAAGTTCCCAGCGGAAAAGACCTCCGGTTATCCGGAAGCAGGTGCCCCTCCGAATCGCGGGCATCTGTCATTGTTTTGAATTTAACAATCCTGAATAATTTTCCGCGGTATCCTACACGCACCTGTAAAAAAAACGGAGACCTTCCTGTATGAATCAGGAGCGTTATGGAAATAATCGCCAGAATGGGCGAGATAAAAATCAATGCACATAAGGAAATAACGATATCCAAGACGCGTTTTCCAAGAAATTTATACATAGGCAAACTAATTCCGGGGCCCAGATTACCGGATTTCAAATCCGTCCTTTACAGGACGAATGGAAAACGAACAAAAATAGTTCATTATAAAAACATTATAACTTCACCATCACTCCGCCTCCTGTAAATTTTATACATCTAAATTTTTCTATATCAGGTACAAGTATCTGAACCGTAATAAAAATTATATAATTTGCATTGACTGCGAATTTGAAATCCGCGCAAATTTTACAATCTATTTACAGAAAAATGCTTTATATGAACAATCTCCATTCCGCAGGAGCCATTTTCTTTATTTTTCTTTTGTAGAATAAGAAAACTGAAGTTTACGGATTTGCAGGAGCTTTCTTCTGGCATTTGGTTGCCGTGCTGTCTGTGAAAAATCCCGTTAACCAAAAAACATGATTAACAGAATAAATCAATTATTTAAACAATACGTTAATAATCAAATTACTATATACTTACAAAATCAAATTCCGTGTTTTCGTAAAACTTACAGTTTCAAATAAAGAAAAGGGAAAAAGAATTGAAAAGGCGCAGAGAACGGCATGTATGCATATCCAGAAAAGAGAAAAATCCATTGGAAATAAATATAATATATTTATTTAAAAATAGTTATATCTACATATAACAAATATTTCTTCACGCAGGAAAGAAACAAAAGCCGGAGAAGCGGAAACCGTCCAACCTTGGCACAATTCCATATTCCCTCCGGAATATCCGCTTTCAGCCGCTTGAAAAGGGCAACTACTGTAAAAACTGAAAACCAGGAAAACGGAACCTGGTTTTTCATGGACAGAGAAGCACCCCGGCATGGGCAGATAAGCCCTCCATGACCTGAGACGGCCACATATTATTGGAATTACCGGCTGACGCGGCAGCTCTCATGACACTTCATCACAAGCTTTCAAATCTTCTTCTTCACAATCATCTCAAATGGAATGTCCCGACCTACCATTCCTTCATTCCAGAAAAGGGAAGCCCATCCCGGACGCGTTTCCTACGTCCGGGATGGGCTGCGGTATCATGGCATCTGTAATCAATGTCCCTTAATCATGAAGGCGGAAATATCCCATCCGTATTGGCGACCTCATCTGTCAGGCCTGTTGGTAAATCACAATGGAATAGGTTACTCCATTGCTCATCCTGAGATCAGTCAGGCCAAGGCGTTCCGCTCCCGTCTCATTAGCCGTCAAGGCCAATTCCAAAGTACCGCCATCCGCGGCAGACACGGCAATCCACTCCGGCTTGTCCACTACTTCATAGGAAGTATCTTCCAAAGAAATGGATATGGACAGTACTTGTGCCGTACGATCCGGCTTGAACAGGCTCTGGCTGATGGGATAACGTCCCGTCGTCCTGATATTTGATCCCTCATGGATGCAGACGGACCGGTTCCTCAATCCGTAAACGTCTCCGGAGTATATCGTCATTTTCAACACGCCGTCCCTCCCGTGGTTGCTCATGGCAAGCGCGTAATCCGACCAGCCGGCATCAATGGCATAGCCAATATAATAACTCTCACCCCGGCAGTCCTGGGCAAATAAATAGATATTATTATGCCACTGCTTGTTAGCCAGATCACCCTGATTATCTACATAACCGGGAGAATACAGAATAAGCCTCACCCAGTCCGGGGGCAGAACAGCGAACAAATAATCCAGGTTGCGCCCGTTGAGCAGGTTATTCCGGAATCCGGCCACGAACCCGAACCTCTGCTTGCCGTCCCCGCCGGTGGAAATCGGCCACACCATCGGGCTTCCCCCTGTGTAATCCCTCCAGCTGTCAGCTATCGCAAGAGCGGTATCGTACCTGTTGGCCGGCCTGGCTGTGGCAGACACGGGATTCGCGTTATACAGCCTTCCCCACTGGCAATGCACCCCCTGCGGTCTCGTATTGCGGCTGGAACCGTCGGGATGGTCAATCCTGTAACCGCACAAATCCAGAGTGTAGGTATATTCTCCCCGAAGGTGTCCCGCAAAATTGTCTCCCTGTTGAACACAGTTCTGTAGAATCAGCACAGGGTCATCCAAATTCACCAAATGACCGAAATAGGTGGTCGGGCGTCCGTTCCGGACAAACAGGTTCCAGCCCAGGGTATCCTTATTATTGCCATCCGGCAAAAACAGGGGACGGGACAAATCCAGTTTGCGGGCCGCATCCGTATCGGCCACAGGACTGACAGGAATGTTTACTCCTGCGCCGGCATGGACGGATTCCGTAAACGAACCTCCCGCAGCGGTCAGGTTCCCGGCAAGAGCCATATTCCCGGCTGCGTCGGTTTCCGGCGCCCTGTTCCACTTTTCTCTCTCTTCTGTTGAAACATGCTTCACCGCATTGGATTCATGGGCAGTGAAGACATCGGTATCCAGTTTAGAGCCCAATTCATGGGCGTCAGCTTTAGCATTCCATGCCGTCCGCTCTTCTTCCATGATATGAATATTCGCATTCTCGACGTGCTCGGTAAAATCATTCTGAGTCGCCAGGAGAACTCCGTTGATGGTAGTAATTTTATCCATATTTATCTCCGTTTATCTATGAAAAGGTTCCGATCCATCCTTGTCCCTAACTGAATACTTTTCAATTTGAACGATAAAACAATGGAAATGAACGCTTTATCATGATTTTGATACTTTTCCGCAACAATTACATCCAATGTGTCACGTTCAAGAGGAATTCTTTTGCGTTCCGGTGAAGCGGGACTGTGGCTCCGAACTTGAAAAAAACATCGGCCCCCACCATTCTCTCAACATTCATACCATTCCCCCCTCCTTCCGCATGAAAGGAAAAACTGATCCTCATCTGTGGTAAAACGGCACTGAAAGGCTTCGAGGGAGCACACTGGAATTCATGCCGCGGAAGCCTGCGGTCTCCAAACTTTTCCCCAAGAGGAAACGCCAATGGTGACCTTACCCCCTGCACGCAAACACGGGCGCCCCAGCGTTCCATACCGAAAAAGCAATGCGGGTTCACACTCCACGGCCTGAGCGGGATTTTCCGTTCGGTACTAATCCGCCGTTTCCCTTTTAATCAAAAACGGGATTCCAGAGCGGATCCGCCGCGGCTTCAAAACACAGCCGCACCTGTTCAGGCGTATTTTTCTCCAGAGCCATGGGAGGCAGTTCCTCCCTGCCGAACCAGCCGCTTTCAGACGTTTCCACATTGGGGCGGAAGCTTCCGCCCCGTTCTTCACAGAGAACGAAGATTTTGCAGACTCCGTAGGCATAGGGGGGAGGATTATGCCTGTTGCGGTCATGGAGCGCTATCAGCCGGACGGGTTCCACTTCCAGGCCCGCTTCCTCCCAAACTTCCATGGCCGTATTTTCCCGCACGGACCGGTTCACATCCACCCAGCCGCCCGGCAGAGACCACAGGCCGGACTCCGTTTCCCTGACCAGAAGAATGTTGCCGTCCCTGAAAATGGCCGCCCGCGTATCCATCTTGGGCGTTTGAAATCCCGTTTCATTGCAAAACAGACCGCGGACCGTATCCATATCCAGCCCGGACTTGGCACTCATGATTTCAGCGGCAATATCCCTCAGCCGCTCGAAACGTTCCAGATCATAAGGGTCTTTGGTGTAGATAATTCCCGCCTGGGCCAGAAACTGGATTTCCACGGCCCACTCCAGCCAGCGCGGAGGCAGCGCTTCCCGGACCAGATCATCTTCCTCCTTCATAGGGCGCACGCTAGCATTCCCCGCAGATGCTGCCAATCTTTATATTCCTTTTCCATGCACATGACGGATTGTTCACACAGGAACGCTGGACCGTTCCATGCGGCCGCGGCAGACTGGCCCGCGTAACCGGGATTATTGATTAAACATCACTCCTGCTGAAAGAAGGTCCGTTCATTCCTGCCGGTCTGACGGACCGCCCAAAAAACGCCTCATGACATTTCAAGAGTTATGGGGCGTTTGGATTGTTCCCCCATCCTCTTCCGGCAGAATAACCGGATCTCCCAGAAAACGGGGCTCCCTGCCCCACAGCCACAAATCCATCATCATCCATACGCGGGCGCCGCGTTCCCTGATCCAGCTTTTAACCCGGGAACGGCGGTTGGGCACGTCCGGAGCATTCACGGCATAGGCGTCCATCCCATTGTACCGGGCAATCGCCAGAGCGCGCCTGTTATGAAAGGTCTGGGAAACGACGATCATTTGAGAGACGCCAAACACCTCCTTCATCCGCACCACGGAATCCAGCGTCCTCAATCCGGCAAAATCGCAGACAATCCGGTCTTCCGGAACGCCCCGCTCCACCAGGGCCTGCTTCATTGCTTCCGGTTCGTTATAGGTATGGGAGGAATTGTCTCCGGATACGACAAATGCAGTCACCTTCCCCTCCTTCCAAAGTTCCGCGGCCGTATCCATCCTGTTGTCAAAATAGCCGTTGGGACCGCCCATGAAGGTAGGGGAACACCCCAGCACCAGGGCTGCGGCCCTGACGGGGACATCACGGGGATGGTCGAACAAACGGCCCCGGGAAGCGGAATCCGCATACCATTCGGAGACGGCTACCAGCACACCCACGGCAACCACCGCAACCAATCCAGTCTTCAGCGCCAAAATCAGGATTTTTCTCTTCCTGTTCCACAGCCCCCTGCCCAGTTTTTCCAATCTGTTGATCATCTTTACAGACAGTAATTTCTATTTTGCTTTCAGTCTGGAACGCAGATAAGTTTTGACCGCCGGATCCACCGTTTTGATATCCAGGACGGAGTCTCCCCATTTATTCCTGGCCTTGATATCCGCTCCCTGATCCACCAGATAACCCACGACATCCAGATAACCGCCTTCCGCGGCAAAAATGAGCGCCGTCTTTCCGTACTTTGTCCTGGCTTTCACCTTTGCCCCTTTCCCGACCAGGTACCGTACCATCTCCAGATTTCCTTTTTCCGAAGCCTGCATCAGCAGAGTGCGGCCTTCCTTGTCCGTAACATTCAAATCCGCGCCCCTGGCTACCAGCATTTCCATATCCTCCATATTCCTGCCCTCAGCGGCATAGGCCAGCACATTCCGGCCGCCCTTGTCCCTGAGCCGGACACTGGCCTTTTTCCCAAGCAGGTAATTGACAACTTCATGACGCCTGCAGGTAGTTGCCCGCATCAGGGCGGTAATTCCGTATTCCCGGTCCTTCTCATTTGGGTCGCATTTGCATTCCTCCACCAGGTACTTGACGATGTCCATATTGTCTCCTTCCGCCGCCCTCATGAACACGGATATGCCGTACTGGTCCGTTCTTCTGGGATTCGCCCCCTTGGAAAGCAGGTAGTCGAAAATCTCCTTGTCGCCTACATAAGCCGCCCAGGCGAGGGCGGACCAGGTCATATCGTCTCCGGCATTGACATCCTGCCCTTTTTTCAGGGCTTCCAGCCGCAGCTTCAGATTCACAAGATTTTCTGTCCGGTTCTTCTGTTTGACCGGATCGGCTTTGGCTTGCATGGCCTTTACCTTGTCCAAAGCGGCATCATAGGAGTCAAGGGCGCGCGCCATGGGGGGAGAGAATGCCGACAGCACGAGGCAGGCAATTCCCCATGCAGGGAAAATATTCTTTTTGATCATAGAGGATTGGTGTTGGAAATCCGGGGAAGCCCGGAAACGGCATTTCCAAGGCTCCCCTGAATTACAGAAAATCCTAGGGCAACATGCTGCCGGGGTCAATTCCATAAAAACGGCCCCGCATGGATCACAACGGAAGCCATGCGAGGCCGGGGAAACAACTTTCAACGGACGGAAAACAAAAGGGTGCCGGAAATTTGCCTTCTACCGGGAATTGATCTGGAGAACGTTGTTTCTGATTTGGTCAGTCCCCTCAAGCTGCCTGGTTGATCTTGACGACGGAAGCCTGCCCATAATGATGGCTGATAAAGGCCCATACTTCCCGGCCTTCCCCGGTCGCATTGGCTGCGAGCGTCAACGTCACCTCGCCACTCCCTCCCGGCACCTGTTCCGTGGATTGACGGCACCATACAGCGGCAGGATCATGTCCGCACATGGTGTCATTAAGAACATAGATATCTTCCGCAAGAGCAGAAGAGACGGTCAATATCACATCCCCTCCGGCAGCAGGCACATCCAGCATACTGGCTTCCACTACAGGAATCGGCTTTGGAGTCACTCCGGACATGACCACTTGGCCTAAAATTTCAATGGCCGATTTCCCTCCCAGTTTATTGCGGTTATCCACCCGCATGCCGGACATCCTGAGTCCGAGTTGCCGGGTAGCCGTTACATCATGAGCCTTGACAGCTGTGCTAACCACGGCGGTGTGTCCGGTACCGCAGAATCCCGCCGTCATGGGCATTACATAATTGCCATTAATCCACAATTCCCACCTGTTCATGGTATCCCTGTAATCCTGGCTGCTGCGGGGAGCCATCGCTACGGCAATCCTGCTTATGGACGGTACCAGCGTCCATACATATTCAATTTGATCCAAAGGAGCTCCAAGGTGCGTTCCCCTTACCAGACAGGAGAATGAAGCTCCCAGATATTCCCTGCCATAGGTGGTTAACTGGTATGCAGGCGACGAATCTCTTGTATTACTACTGTTGATGGAATTCGCGTAGGGATATCTGTAAGAAACCATATTACTGGTAGCCCAATGTATAGGATGCACATAACATTCTGAATATGAATTATTTTGTGAACCCCAGCCGTGAGAAGTTGCACCAATCATCAGAGACACATGATCGGCATTGCTCAGATACCAGGATACGGCGCCAGCCCATTCTTTCATATATCTGTAATCGCCAATAAATTCAGGAAATTGCCACGGATGGGTCTTTCCAAGAAGCAGTGAAAGACCTGGAGCCGGAGTGAAATTAAAAACCAGATGATACCAGTCATCCGGGATGATGGCGCCGTACTGGACAGACGCATTGGCCGTACGGCAGTCTATATTGCCAGCCTGCCACCGATGAATGATTTCACACCATACGGGTATGGCTGCTACACCGCTATTACAGACCAAAGGCCACTCATTCGCAGCCCTGAAAGATAACCAGCTATCATAGTTCAAAGCCTCTTGAGCGCTGGAAGGCTCTGGAACGCATATGCCTCCCTTTGCATTAACCACTGCATTGCAAGTCTGGGGCTGCGTCCATGTATTTTCCGCGTTCAGCTGCCCGTAACGCGTGTCGTTTTCCTCCCGGGAAACATGAATGGCCGCATTCTCTTCATGAGAGGCTAAAGCGGAAGCGTCCGCCTTGGCATTCCATGCCGTACGTTCTTCTTCCGTTACGTGAACGGTTGCATCCTCAACATGCTCATTGAAATCATTCTGCGTAGCCATGAGAATTCCGTTAATGGTGGTGATTTTATCCATGATTATTTTTGTTGGTTGCAAGCGTTGTAAAACGCTTTCATTTTCCGTTTTTCATGGGGGCTCCGGATAGCCGGCAGTCGAAAATATCCAACTATGCTCGGTTGACTCGGCGTCCAAGACAACTGACGAAGCGATTCCCCATGGAAGTTTTCTCTTCCGAAGCAAAGGTATCCGCCATTACCCGTTTTTTCCCGGCACACGGCAAAAACTCTCTATGCGTCGGGTAAAAACGGCAATAACCGATACCACTTCCTCGCAAATCTGTACGTGGCTAGGACAAATATCATCCTGCCTGCCACGTTGAGAACAGAAAGCCTCTGCTGAAAGTCACGGTAACTATTTCTTCTCTCAAAAATATGGAAAAATATTCTTTTCTAATTTATTTATAAAAGCTATCCAGTAGGCATTTTTGAATCAGTACCTTCCAGAACACCACCTCAAGCACAACTCTAATTCCGCCCTCATCTCCAGAGGGAGAAAACCACCCTCACTCAACTTGCCAGTCTTTTATGAAACATCCCTGCACTTGTCTGAAACGGGCGCCTTGCACCATTGGTTTGGAAAACCATTGCTTCCCGCAAATAGAGACACGACCAATAATTCCCTCACTTCTGAAAATGAAAAAAGGGCCGTCGAAAGCCAGCCTTCATCTACGACTCATCGTTGTTCCCGTCGTGCCGATTCAGCAGTAAATCTTACTTATCTCTCTTTTTAGTACCATCCTCTTTTCTCTTCTCAGCTTTCCATTCCCAGGGTGGAATCGGACTCGGTTCCGACCACAACCCTTTTTTGCCGGCTCTGGCTTCCGATTCATGGGAGGCAAGTTTCCGACTGGTTGAATGCTTGTAACGCCAGGCCCATCCTTCCCGCACCATTTCCTCATCCACGGAAGCAGTCCCATACACCACCAAACCCAAAATACGACCATACCTGTCACGCCCGGTATACCTCACGGTAACAGTCTCCCCCCAAATCAGCTTTTCCAAATAGTGTTTCGCTCCATCGTAGCCATTCTGTCCCCTCTCCGGCGCGTCGATTCCTTCAAGACGCACTTTATGAACAATCTTTTCTTCCGGCGTTTTCTCCAAAACAACAATGGTATCACCGTCAATAACATTAATCACAACTCCCCTGATCTCTTCACCAAAAGCAACACAGGAACTCAGGAAGAAAAACAGCAGCCACTTCATAAAGTAGTGATATAATGTGAAGAATGGCAACAGGCAATCATTATGTGAACAAGAAATTGACAGGAACAAGACGTTAGCCCTTCAGCATTCCACAAGCCGCTCATTTGATAGCAGTCCCTCGCTTGTACCGGATTATCGAGAAACCAGTGCGGCTAAACTCCAGAAGACGAAAAAGGGCCGCCAAAAGCGAATCTTTTATCTATATAGATTATTACTTTTAGTGAAGTACCCCAACCGGACTCGAACTGATATGATCTTACGATCAATAGACTTTAAGACAAATTCAATCAAAACATTGATATTTCAATGCTTTCATAAACAATGATTCAGAAGTAACTACTAGGTAAATATTTTTGATGCTGCGACTTACTTCTTTCCTGTATTTTCGGCAATCCGTTCCAACAGGGAAATAATGTGGGCAACACCAAGCCAACCAAGACCAATGAGAGCCAAAATCAGAAAACTTGCTGCTGCGGGAATAACTTGGGTGGCTTGTCCAGCCATCATGATGAGGAGAATGAGAGCTGCAAGCCCGAAACAAACAATCGCAAGACCGTGGAATACGCGGACCATTTGGGAATTAGATGCTACCTCATTCTTTGTATGTCCTCTTTTGACGGGAATAAAATCATAAGAGGACGTTGCGTTACATCGGTTGTTCTCTTCTTTTTCCTTTTCGATTAGCTTGCGGGCTGTTGAAAAAAGCAACCATGTATTTTCCCCTTCCTGGCAAACATTTGTTCCTTCGTCGATTTCTCCTACAGCTTTCATCTCTAATAGTTCTTCTCCACTAAAAGGGCCTTTAGTTTCACCGTTAAAAAGAACATAAAATCTCATTAATATAATCTAACAACAGTTTCAAAAATGTCCAGATGTACATGCCTACGCAGCACTCATCCTTTGATACTGGATAGTATTTGCTTATTTCGTCAAGGTTTTGATCTCGGCTGCAAGACTCCGATAGGTCTGGTAGCTTCTGGTCCATGCTTTAATTTGTAATTTAAGGCCAAATGCCGAACTTGGTTTAGGCATAGAAGCTTTCAGAAGGGTTTCTTGTAAGTTTTTCGCCTCTTCATCTCTAAGCCGTTTACTTTCTGCCTTCTCCTGTTCTTTCTTTTTCCGTTTTTTCCATCCCGGGTAACTATTTCTGACCGGAGATACAAGTAACAAGTAAAAAGCGGTAATTTCCGGACGTTTGAAAGCAAAAAAAGGCCCGCTATGAGCGGACCTTTTATCTATATAATTTATTGCTGTTTAGCTAAGTACCCCCGACCGGACTCGAACCGGTACGATCTTGCGATCAACAGATTTTAAGTCTGCAGCGTCTACCATTCCGCCACGAGGGCATTGACCGGACGGCACTTTACAGGAATGCCGTGGGGATTCAAGCCCGAATCCCTCCAGGCCCGTCAATGGCCTAGTCGCGGACTTCCACGACCATGCTGATTTCCACCGCTACGTTGAGCGGCAGGGCGGACACGCCGACGGCGGTGCGGCTATGACGGCCGATTTCCCCGAAGGCTTCCACCAGCAGGTCGGAGGCGCCATTGAGCACCTTGGGATGGTCATAGAATTCCGGGCCTGCATTGACGAAACCGTTGACGGCCACAATTCGGGAAACCTTTTCCAGGGAACCCACCGCCTGCACAATGACGGCCAGGCGGTTGAGGATGGCTGCCCGCGCCGCGGCCTGCCCTTCCTCCACCGTAAGGTCCTGCCCCACCTTGCCAAAGTATTTATCCTCTCCATTCACGGAAATACCGCCGGAGAGATGAAGCAGATTGCCCGTGCGCACGCACTGGACGTAGGAGCCCACCGGGGCCGGAGCATCATAAACGGAGTAGCCGAGTTCGGAAAGTCGTTGACGTATTTTATCCATAAAATAGAAATTTTTAACGAAGGTTGGATGAAGAAATGCGGCGGATGACGAGCATTTCCCGCCGCATTTCATGACATTTTGAATGTTTTTAGGGCCGTTTGCACGTAAAATGATTGCCATATACCTCATTTAGTTGCTATTGAAACAACCCGTACATCATGACCGAAGAAACTCCCTCCACAGACTCCAAGCAGCAACTGCCGGATCTTTCCGGCCTGGCCGACTTCCAATTTGGTCCGGCATGGGCAAGAGCCGGAGCCCGGAAGGAATACTCCGGTTCCTCGCCAGCCTACCGGGACAGGGACAGGCAGGGCGACCGCCGGCCGCGCCGCGACAGCCGTGACGAACGCCGCCCCAGAGGGGAGCGCCGTTTTGACGGACCGGGAGAAAAAAGGTTTAACCGGGACGACCGCAGCCGCGGGCCTTTCCGCGGGCGCCGCGACGGAGACCGCTATGAACGTCCCGCGCGGGCGCCGCAGGCGGAACCGGCGGAAGGGCTGCGTGTGGAATTGCGCCCCGTGGACTCCGGCCTGGCCGCGCTTTCCCAGGAGGTGCAGAAGCACCGCCGCACCATTTCCCTGATGGACCTGGCCAAGGTGGTCATGGGCGCATTCGACCGCTATGACCTGGTGTTCATGAAGCAGGAGAACGGCCCGGACCTGTACCACTGCAAGCATGGCGACGGCGCCTGCTTTATTTCCCGCCAGGAGGCCGTCAAGCATCTGTGGAACGCAGAATGGCTGCCCCGGTATTACGAGTCCGTGGAACAGGAAGTGGAAGCCCCCAAGGGAGATTTCAAGGCGATTGCCAAGTGTTCCCTGAACAATGAGCTGATAGGCCCGGTGAACTGGCACGGCTACCAGTCCGCCCTGATGAATCTGCACCGCACCAAGTTTTCGGACATGCCCTTCGAGGTTTTCCGTTCCAAGATCGTCACGGACAAGAGTGAAGAAACCGTGGAAGCCTGGCAGGCCTCCGTTTCCAAACGCACGGCCTGGAAACCCCTCCGGGAAGGAGCTCCGGAAACCCTTCTGGAAACTCCGGCCTCCGTGGAACAGGATTTTGAAGCCAACCATTTTGAAGAATGCTACGAAGTCACGGACAAGGTGTTCGTGAACGGCGCGGTGAAAAAGACCCATCTTTCCCCCGGCCTGTGGGCGCATCTGATCCAACTTTCCAGCACCACCCGGCGCCATCCCAGCATGCTGATTCCGAACCTCTGCCACGGGCTGGCCCGCCATCACATGCCCATCTTCAAATGGCAGGGCAACCACTATACGGGACCGGCACGGCCCAAGGCCATGACGGAAGGCACCATCCTTTCCGACTCCCTGATGTCCATCGTAAACTGGGCAAAGGAACATCCCGGCAAGGGAGTGGACGTCATGCTCAGGGAGCTTTCTCCCATTCCGGACCATGAAGGAGTGACGGAAGAGGAAACCGCCCGGGCCAAGGAAAAGCAGCAGCTTCTGGTCCGCGACCTGCTGTGGCTTTGTGAACAGGGCTATATCCTGGTTTTCTCCAACAACACCGTAAGCCAGCCAAAAACGGCTCCCGCACCGGCCCAGTCCCAGCCTAAAAAGGAAGCGAAACCCGCCAAAGGCAGGAACAAGGCGGCCGCTGCCGTCAAGGAAGGTGCTTCACAGCCCTCTCCGCAGGAAGAAGAAGCCGTACAGCCCTCCGATACTCCGGCCTCCGGGCAGGAACCCGCAGTGGACGCACCTGCCGCAGAGGCGGAGGAAGCCGTAACCGTGTCCCTGGAAACGGAAGAAGCCCCCGCGGAAAAAACTCCGGAAGCCGTTTCCGTAGAAGCCTGATTTACCTGATTTTTCCCGAATTTCCCGTCATACAGTCCGCAGGATTATCTTGATCCTGCGGACTTTGTTTTGTAGAAGGAAAGGGAAATCAACAGGATTTTTACTATGATCAGTACAACAATGGCAACCGCTCTGAATGAGCAAATCAAATGGGAAATGTATTCCGCCAACCTTTACCTCGGCATGTCCGCCTACATGCAGGACGCCGGACTCACGGGGTTCGCCCACTGGATGCGCATCCAGTACCAGGAGGAAACCGCCCACGCCCTGAAGCTTTATGATTTTCTGCTGGCCCGCGGCGGCCAGGTAGTCATGCTTCCCATTGACGCTCCCGCGGCAGAGTGGGCCAATGTACTGGAAGTGTTCGAAGCCACGCTTGCGCATGAACAGGAAGTTACCCGCCGCATCAATGAGCTGGTGCGCCTGGCCAAGGAGGAAAAGGACTTCGCCACGGACATTTTCCTGCATTGGTTCGTCAGCGAGCAGGTGGAGGAAGAGGAAACCGTCAAGGACATCATCAGCAAGCTCCGCCTGATCAAGGGAGAAGGCCAGGGAATGCTCCTCCTGGACAAGGACCTGGGTTCCCGCGTCTTTACTCCTCCCCCCGCCAATTAACGCGCAACAAGCGGCTTTCCGGCCATTCTCCGGCCCTGTTTCATGAAAAACCGTGCCCCGGAGAATGGCCTTCCCCTCTCCCCTCCGGAGGGATAGACTTTCCCTCCCCTGTACAGCCCGTTTGAAAAAAGCCGTTTTACTACCCCCGATATTCCCTACTGCCAGCGTTCCCGTTTTTCATGGACCGAGATTTGTTCCCGGATTCCGGACTTCCGGCTCAATCATCAATCGCCTCCTGCGGCGGTACGGGTAGAAGCCTTTCCCCGGAATTGCCCGGCTAATCAACGTCCCCGTCTCCGTTTCTTCTCCACGGGAAGGCAAAATACACTCCCTCTCTTCACAAACACATGAAAGACTTTGAAGAAGCATTGACGAGCCAGGGCAAGCACCCCTCCATTCCGGAGGAAGACAACTGGTTCGGTCCGTTGGTGGGAACCTGGGACATGGAATGGATTGACGGCCATGGCACGGAACAGGAACGCCATGTTCCGGGGGAATGGATTTTCTCCTGGGTTCTGGAAGGCACGGCCATTCAGGACATCTTTATCTGCCCTTCCCGCCAGGCCAGGAAGACGAAAACGTGGCCGGACGCGGCCTATGGAACAACCATCAGGATTTACCACCCCGGAAAACGCGCGTGGGACATCTTTTACGGAACCGCCGGGGAAACCGTACAACTTGAAGCTAAAAAGGAGGACGGCCAGATCGTCCTGACCGAAATCACGCAAAAGAACATGAAATGGATTTTTTCCGACATCACGGACCATACGTTCCATTGGAAAAACATCCATACCCCGGATGGAAAGAACTGGCTGGTCGGCGGAGAAGCATTTGCCACCAGAAGGCAGTAACAGGAAGGAAAGCTCCCCGTCCGCCCGGATATCCCTGAATGGAAGGGAAAACCCGGAGAAAAAGCCTCTCTGCACGTGGGCCTGCCCACCCGGCCCCTTGCCTGTACCGTCTCCGGACATGACGCTGAACTGACGCCTTTCCACAGGCTTCCCTCCCCGTTTACCCCTCCTGCCCGGAAACTCCGCTCCGGCGGAGCCATTTCCTGGCAGACAGCACTTTAGCGGCATTTTCCACAAGGATGTTTTAAAGAAAAAAGCCTCCTCCACGGAGAAGGCATTCCAACTCTTCGGGAACGGTCATGGCACCGCAAATCCACCGTTTTCCATCCCCTCGAAGCGCCTCCGCTCCGGCATAAAACTTTCCGTTTGAAGTGGCAAATTCCAGCCTTTTTCCCGTTTCCGCCATCCTGATCCGGCAGGGACTTGTCATCCTGCATCCATCTTTTTCCGGCATTTTTGACAGTTGTAAATGCGGGACAGGGAAATGATTTATTTTCTCAGCAGGTTACACAGCTTTTTTACATGTTATTCACATTGTATCATCAAAATAACATCATTCTATTCACATTCAACATATTGTATAAAAGTTACCACCAAAAGGCGTACTATCCGCAAATGTAAAATTTTAATAAAAATTTATCTTTTTGACTTGCTCCGGAAAGATGCGGGAGGTAGGTTTGCCGAACCGCCGGACAGCTTCCGGACGCGAACACAGCACCAAACTTACCCCAAACATTCACAACGTCGATGAACTCCATTTCTGAAGAAGCAAACAAGCTGGCGGACTTCGTCCTGCTCACCCAGCGTTCCTGCATTCTCAACCTCTCTCCGGAGCTGAATGAAGGCAAGGTTTCCTACCCTCAGTTTTTCCTGCTGACCTATCTGGCCAGCGAGGACTTCCTGAGCATGTCCAGCATCGCGCAGAAGATGGGCCATTCCACGGCGGCGGCAACCGGCATGGTGGACAAACTCCAGGAAATGGGCTACCTGACCCGCATGAGCGCGGCCAAGGACAGGCGCAAGATCATGGTCGCCATCACCCAGGAAGGGCGGGAACTGGTGGACCGCATGCGCCAGAACATCGTCCGGGACTTGGCCGCCCTGATGGCCGGGACGGACCACGAGGCGCGCCAGGCCATCGCGGACACCGGCAAGTCCATCAAAAGACGCCACCTGGGCTGAAAACCGGGCGCAGGCCCGTTTCTTTCCCCCTCCCTGCCAGCCATGCGGGGAGGACATTAAAGGAGGAGTTCCTTCCTCCCGCCCGTCCCTGCCTGCCGGAACGCTTTTCACGGCCGCTTTCCGGCTCTTAAATCGGGCTTCCGGTGGAGATTGTTTTTGCCTGGACCGGGTCATCGTGCTAAATACTGGCAGTCACGAATGAAACACACCATGGATCTCCATACTTATTTACGCAATTTTCCGGATGCCCGGGGCCGCTTCGGCGAATACGGCGGCGTCTATCTGCCGGACGAACTCGTCCCCGCTTTTGAAGAAATCACGGAGGCTTACCAGACCATCGCCCATTCCGCCCAGTTCATCAACGAACTGCGCCGCATCCGCAAGCAATTCCAGGGGCGGCCCACTCCCGTTTATCACTGCGAACGCCTGTCCCGCCACCTGGGCACCTCCCAGATTTACCTGAAGCGGGAAGACCTGAACCACACGGGCGCGCACAAGCTCAACCATTGCATGGGGGAAGGCCTTCTCGCCAAATACATGGGCAAAAAACGCATTATTGCGGAAACGGGCGCGGGCCAGCACGGCGTGGCGCTGGCGACGGCGGCCGCCTTCTTCGGCCTGGAATGCGAGATTCACATGGGAGCGGTGGACATCGCCAAGCAGGCGCCCAACGTCACGCGCATGAAAATTCTGGGCGCCAAGGTCGTCCCCGTCACCCACGGGCTCCAGAGCCTGAAGGAAGCCGTGGACTCCGCCTTTGATTCCTACCTGAACAGCTACAAGGACTCCATTTACTGCATCGGGTCCGTAGTAGGCCCCCACCCCTTTCCCCAAATGGTGCGCGACTTCCAGATGTGCATCGGCGTGGAAGCCCGGGAACAATTCCTGGAAATGACCGGACTGCTTCCGGACGCCGTGTGCGCCTGTGTGGGCGGCGGCAGCAATTCCATGGGCATGTTCACCGCCTTCCTGGGCGACCCGCTGGACATTTACGGCGTGGAGCCGCTCGGCAAGGGCCCCAAACTGGGCGACCATTCCGCTTCCATTACCTACGGAACCAAGGGCGTCCTGCACGGTTTCGAAAGCATCATGCTCCAGGATGAAGACGGCAACCCCGGCCCGGTCCATTCCGTGGCCAGCGGCCTGGACTACCCCTCCGTGGGGCCGGAACACGCCTACCTGCACGACATCGGCCGCGTGAATTACGTGACCGCTACGGACGAGGAAGCCGTGGACGCCTTCTTCAAGCTTTCCCGTTATGAGGGAATCATCCCGGCCCTGGAAAGCTCCCATGCCATTGCGTATGCCATGAAATGGGCCCAGGAAAACCCAGGAAGAGCCATTCTGGTCAACTGTTCCGGCCGCGGAGACAAGGACGTGGACTACGTCGTGGAAAACTACGGCTACGGAGAAAACCACCAATTCCCCGCCTGACCCCGTCATTTCCCGCCTGCACGGCGGATGGAACCGGCTCCCGCCCCATGCCATCCGCCGCGCTTTTAGCGGCTTCCTGCATTCCCCCCATGAAAGAACTCTCCCGCCTGGTTCAACGGACCTTTCACGTCACGCCCCGGGAAGAGGACTTCCGGACGATTGCCCTCGGCGCATCCGGCCGCACCATCGTGCGCATCGGTCTTGGAGACCGGACCTGCATCGGCATCCTCTGGGGCGACGACCGCGCGGACAACGACTCCTTCATCCCCACGGACCGCCATTTGCGCGCCAACGGCGTCAACGTGCCGGAGATCTATGACTACGAACCCCTCGGCCCCGGCTGCGGAGCGGCCCTGGCGGAAGACCTGGGAGACGACAATCTCCTCTCTTTCAGAAGCGAATCCTGGGAAAAACTCCGTTCCCGCTACATCCGGGCCATGGAACAGCTCCGCCTGCTGCACGAATGCCCGTTTCCGGAAAACTTCTCCTTTCAGCCCTCCTTTGACGAATCCCTGTACCGCTGGGAGCAGGAATACTTTGCGGAACATCTGCTGGGCACGCACCTGGGCCTGTCCGCGGACGGCTTCCTGAACCATCCCGCGCTGCGGAAAATGGCGCAATTCCTGGCCGGGCTGCCGCTCTGCCCCGTCCACCGGGACAGCCAGTCCCAGAACGTGCACGTCCATGCGGGAAAAACGTGGCTGATCGACTTCCAGGGCATGCGCGGCGGCCGCCCGGAATATGACCTGGCTTCCCTGGTATTTGACGGGTACGCCCACCTGGAAGCGGAGCAGACGGACGAACTCCTCCGGGAATGGGAGCACCTCACCGGGCACGCCCTGGACCGCGACATCTTCCGCGCGTGCGCCCTGCAGCGGCTCATGCAGATGCTGGGCGCGTACGCCAACATCGGCCACAACAAGGGAAAAACCTGGTATCTGGAACAAATCCCCGCGGGACTGGCGCACCTGCGCCGCCTTCTTCCCAGTTCCATGCTTGCCGAGCCGCTGGCAGGCATGCTAGAATAATTATTTGGCTGCCCTGATGACTCTTAAACCCAAATTCCTGCTCATTCTGTCCCTCTTCCAGCTCTCGCTGGGGCTGGGCTGGATATTCGGCTACCTGCTCATCCCCCCCACCGTCTTCTTTTATGAACAGGCCGCCGTCCGCGCACTGGAAAAGGAATACCACACCGTGAGGACGGAGGGGCTGAATGCCGAAAGCGACATCGTTCTCCAGCCTTACGAATTTTTCAACAAGGGGCAGACGGCCCCCCTCCCCGTCGTCTCCCTGCACCGGGAATCCGCCCTGAACAGCTTCCCTACCTATCCGCCCAACCCGATGGACTACACGGTTCTGTTCCGCCACCTGTACGAGCAGGGCGCCGGGAACGTTTACGTGATCGCCCCCATGGCCTGGGAAGAGGAACCCGACAACATCGTCAAATCCGCCGTGGGGTATGAACTGGACCGCTTCCGCCACAAGGCGCTGGGACGCCAGATGAGCGAATCGTCCCGCAGGGCGTCCCTGCCGTTTGGCTGGAAGCACCTGGCCATTCCCCCCGCCAACATCATCGGCAAAACGGACCAGTTCCCCCGTGCAGACAGGCTGGTGGGGGAAGAACCCCAGATAACCACGGAAGCCGGCACGCTGGGAACGGTCGTGGAAAACAGCGACCTGTTCTCCGCAAGCCAGGAAAGCGGCAAATCGTCCCCCCTCTTTGTCCGCTGGGGAGAGGACATCATCCCCACCCTTCCCCTCGTCGCCGCGCTGAATGCGCTGGACCTGGACCCGGAAGACGTCAGACTCATCCCCGGCGATACCCTCCTCCTCGGCAACAGCCGGTCCATTCCGCTGGATGAATATGGCCGCATTCCGCTGGCGGAGAACAGCGGCCCCACGCTGCTGGACACGCAGGAAGTCATCGTTCCGGTCATGTCCGGCCTCCGCCCCCCGGATATGAGCGCCGTCAGAAAACTCCTCTCCTGCGCCGACGCCGTCATCGTTTCCGAACCCTTCACGCCTTCCGAGGCTCCCGACGCCCAGGCACTCCTGACGGCGAAAACCATCCGCAGCATCATGGGAGCCCTGGCCCCGGCCCCGGCCATGCTGATTCCGGTGGCTCCCGCCTGGGTGCAATGGGTCATTGTGCTGGACGTACTGCTACTGGCTACGTGGGCCCTCCGCTTCCGGAAACGGGGTCGCTGGCTCCTGTGGACCCTCTGCATCCTGTCCGCTCCCGTCCTCGCCTGGTACCTTTTCTCCGTACACGGGGTTTGGTTCCCCGTCATGACTCCCGTCACCGGCGTGCTGTGCGTGGCCCTGGCCGGCAGCCTGATTCCCTGGTTTTCCCCTCCTTCACATGAAGCGGAAGAAGATGACGGGGAAGACCCGCCTCCCTCCGCCCTTCCGGAAAACGGAAACGGAGCCGGCAGCGTCCTTCCCCCGGACAACCTGTACCAGGAACCCAATGAGGTTCCCATCCCGCACCACCCCAAAAAACAGTCTGATTCATGAACCAGCGTAAAAAAATCCTCTTCGTCTGCACCGGAAACACGTGCCGCAGCCCCATGGCCGAAGGTCTCTTCCTGAAGCTTTCCGCCGGCCATCCGGAATGGCTGGCGGGGTCCGCAGGCACCGCCGCCTGGAACGGACAGGGAGCAAGCCCGGAAACGCTCCATGTCCTGAAGGACCACGGAGTGGACCTCTCCGGCCACGCAAGCCGCGCCGTCACGCTGGAACTGGTGGAAGGAGCCACGGACATTTACACGATGACGGAAAGCCATCTGGCCGCCATGCTGGCCAACTTTCCCGAACACGCGGACAAGATCAGGCTGGTCACCTGCTATACGGACAACAGGAACATCAGTGACCCCATCGGATGCGGGCAGGCCGCCTACAACAACGTGGCGCGGCAGCTCACGGACGCCATCCGCGCCATCATCTCCCGCATGGAGCAGGAAGCCTAATCCCATTCCCGTTCCCCTTTTCTCTTCTTCCCCTCCCTTTCCATTCCTGGCATGTCTCCTCCCGCGGTGCTGCACATTGATCTCTCCCGGCAGAAGCTGACCCTGGAATCCGCCGGAACACTCTTGTTTTCCTGCCCTGTTTCCAGCGGAAAAGCCGGCACGGGCAGCCAGCAGGGGTCAGGAAAAACGCCCCTGGGCCGCTTCCGGATCTGCAAAAAAATCGGAGCGGGCCTGCCTGAGGACACCATCTTCGTCTCTCGGCTCCCGGTTGGCCGCTACCCGGCCGCCATCCCGGAGGGCATGAATGAACATTCAGACTTCATCCTGACGCGCATCCTGTGGCTGGACGGCCTGGACCCCGAAAACGCCAATACGCGGGAACGCTACATCTACATCCACGGCACCAACCGAACGGACAGCCTCGGAACACCGGACTCCCACGGCTGCATTCGCCTTTCCCCGCAGGACATGCTGACCCTTTTTGACTTGACGGAAGAAGGCACGGAAGCGTTCATCCGCCTTTAAGCTCTTGTTTTTTAGAGAAAATCTAAAAAAGTTATCAGAGGGGAAGGAAAATAATTGAACAAAGCCCTCTCCGGGATGTATAAAACATAAAGGTTCCGGAATTTGGCTGCCGGCATCTTGTTCCATAAACAACCACTCATCCCCAATCAATCATGGACGATCCGGTCTTATTATCCCGTCTTCAGTTTGCCGTCACCATCATGTTCCACTACATCTTCCCGCCGATGACCATCGGCCTGGGAGTGGTACTGGTGGCACTGGAAGGCCTCTGGCTGAAAACAAAAAATGAGCTCTACCACAAGCAGGCCAAATTCTGGACCAAGATATTCGGCATCATCTTCGCGCTGGGCGTGGCCTCCGGCATCGTGATGGAATTCCAGTTCGGCACCAACTGGGCGGACTACTCCCGCTGCGTGGGCGACATCTTCGGCAGCCCCTTGGCGGCGGAAGGCATCTTCGCCTTCTTCCTGGAATCCGGCTTCCTGGCCATCCTGCTCTTCGGCTGGGACAAGGTGGGGCCCAAAATGCACTTCTTCTCCGCCTGCATGGTGGCCCTGGGCGCCCATTTCAGCGCCATCTGGATCATTGTGGCTAACTCCTGGATGCAGACCCCCGCCGGCTACAAGCTGGTGGAAGTAAACGGAAAAATCCAGGCGCACATCACCAGCTTCTATGACGTGGTCTTCAACCCGTCCACGGTGGACCGCCTGACGCACGCCCTGGCGGGGTGCTGGCTGGCGGGAGCCACGCTGGTGCTCAGCGTCTCCGCCTGGTACATCCTGAAAAAACGCTTTACGGGCGGCGCCAAGAAAAGCTTCAAGGTGGCGCTGGTCATCGGCCTGATAGGCGTGGTCGGCATGGGCATCACGGGCGACTCCAGCGCACGTGAAGTCTCCGTCCACCAGCCCGCCAAATTCGCCGCCATGGAAGGCGTGATGGAATCGGGGGCTCCGCAGTCGCTCCACCTCGTCGGCTGGATGAACCCGTCCACCCATGAAGTGACGGGCATCTCCATCCCGTACATGCTCACTTTCCTGACCCATCATAACCTGGATACTCCCATCACCGGCATGAACGCCATTCCGCAGGACGAACGCCCCCCCATCCTGCCCGTCTTCTACTCCTTCCACCTCATGATCCTCATCGGCTGCGCGCTGGGCGCCCTGTTCCTGCTGGGCCTCTGGGCGTGGAAGCGCGGCTGGCTCTTTGAAAAACGCTGGCTGCTCTGGTGCTTCGTCTTCTCCGTATTGGGGCCGCAGATTGCCAACCAGGTAGGCTGGGCCGTGGCGGAAATGGGCCGCCAGCCCTGGATCGTGTACGGCATCCTGAGGACGGAGCACGCCGTCTCCCCCACCCTCACCGCGGCGGCGGCACTCTCCTCGCTGGGCATGTTCTTCGTCATCTATACCCTGCTCCTGGCCCTCTTCCTCTACCAAATCACCCATAAAATCCACAAGGGCCCCGACCAGGAAGCGAAGGAAGACGACGGCACGGGTGAAGGCAAGCTTCAGGTACCCTTTGTCAAAGACTAATCCCCATCCCCCCCACTTAAAACCATGTTGGACAACCTCACTCTCGCAGACCTGCAAATCATCTGGTTCATCCTCGTCGGCGTACTCTTCTCCGGCTACGCCGTTCTGGACGGCTTTGACCTGGGAACCGGCACCCTCCAGTTCTTTATCAAGGGAGATGAAAACAGAAGACTGATGCTCAATGCCGTGGGCCCCGTATGGGACGGCAATGAAGTCTGGCTTATCACGGGCGGGGGCGCCCTCTTCGCCGCCTTCCCGTACGTGTACGCCTCCGTCTTCTCCGGATTTTACCTGGCCTTCATGCTCCTGCTGCTCACCCTCATCTTCCGGGCCGTCTCCATCGAATTCCGGAGCAAGCAGCCCATGCAGTGGTGGCGCAAGGGCTGGGACATCACCTTCTCCGTCAGCAGCCTCCTGGCGGCCCTGCTCATCGGGGTGGCCATGGGCAACGTCACCAGGGGCATCCCGCTGGACGGCCAGGGCAACTTCACGGGAACCTTCCTGAGCCTGCTGAACCCCTACGCCGTCCTGCTGGGCCTCACGACGGTGGCCCTCTTCGCCATGCACGGCGGCATCTTCCTGATGATGAAAACGCAGGGCGACCTCCAGCAGCAAATCAAAAGGCTCCTCAAGCCCTGCATCATCATCTTCACCATCCTGATCATCATTCACGGCGCGGCCACGCTCCTGTATGTGCCGCACGTGGCGGCGGCATTGGAACGCTCCCCCTGGATCTACGGCATCGCCGCACTGGCGGCTGTTTCCATTGCGGCCATCTGGATATTCATGAGCAAAAACCGGTCGGGCTGGGCCTTCATCGCCTCCTGCTCCACGATGGGGTGCATGATGGCCATGTTCGGGGCTTCCATGTTCCCCAACCTGCTCTACTCCATGCCCAATCCGGAGCACTCCCTTACCCTCGTCAACGGCTCCTCCACGCGGGAAAGCCTGATGGTGATGACCTACATCGCCCTCATCGGCGTTCCGATCGTCCTCGCCTACTCCGCGGCCATCTACTGGGTCTTCCGCGGCAAGGTGCAGCTCAACGAGCACAGCTATTAATGGTTGGAAACTCCGCCTTCAGAAAGCGGACGACAATCAGCGAATCAACCACTGTTCCCCATTCCGTCCATCCTTCCCGCATGAACGCCTCCATCTTCTCCAGACTCACGCCTGAGGAAATCACGGCGCTCCATGAAACATGGAAAAACGATCCGCTGTCCGTAGATCCCCTTTGGGCGGCCTACTTTGAGGGATACGAACTGGGCAGCGGCGGCGCTCCGCGGGAAGAGGAAAACGCCGCGGACGCCTCCCCGTACACGGTTCCGCCGGAAAGCGCGGAAGGACGCGGGCGCGTCAACCAGCTCATCCGCGCCTACCGGGTCATGGGGCACAAATGCGCCCGCTTCAACCCGCTGGATTCTCCGGAGGAGGCGACCGTTCCCGTACGTCCGGAAGAACTGGGCTTCCGCCCGGAAGACATGGACCAGCCCATCAACATCGGCACCTTCCAGAAAGGGCGCATCTTCACCCTCCGGGAAATCATCGCCCACCTCCGAAACACCTACTGCGGGGCCATCGGATTTGAATACCAGCACATTGACAACCTGGAAATCCGCTCCTGGATTGAGGAAAAAATAGACCGCCGGGCGGACGGCGTGGACTACGGCCCGGAAACCCGCCGGGACGCCTTCATCCACCTCTGCAAGGCGGAACTGTTCGAGGAATTCCTGGGCAAGCGCTTCATCGGGGAAAAACGCTTCTCCCTGGAAGGGGGGGAAGGCGCCATCGTCCTGCTGGACGCCCTGGTCAAACGCTGCCCTGCGGCGGCCATCTCCCATGTGGAAATGGGCATGGCCCACCGGGGCAGGCTCAACGTGCTGGCAAACATCCTCCACAAGCCGCTGAAAACCATCTTTTACGAATTCACGCCGGACTACCTTCCGGAATCCCCCATCGGCCGCAGCGACGTGAAATACCACCTGGGCTATGCCGCCACGCGCCACGTGGACGGCGTGCCCCTGCACATCAACCTCTCCTCCAATCCCAGCCACCTGGAAGCCATCTACCCCGTGGTGGAAGGCCGCGCCAGGGCCAGGCAGCACAGCCTGGAAGACATGGAAAGAAAACATGTGCTCCCGCTCATTCTCCACGGGGACGCCGCCTTCGCCGGACAGGGGCTGGTGGCGGAAGTGCTCAACCTCTCCCAGCTGAAAGGCTACCGGACCGGCGGTTCCATCCACCTGATCATCAACAACCAGATCGGCTTCACCACCAGCCCGGATGAAGCCCGCTCCTCCCACTACGCCACGGACGTGGCCCAGATGCTGGAAGCGCCCATCCTGCACATCAACGGGGAAAGCCCGGAAGACCTGATCTGGGCCGCGGAATTCGCGCTCCAATTCCGCCAGAAATTCGGCCGTGACATCATTCTGGACATGTACTGCTACCGCCGCCTGGGACACAATGAAACGGACCAGGCCGCCTTCACAGCCCCCATGCAGACCAAAAAAATAGAGGCGCGCCCCACGGCGGCGGCCCTGTACGGAACCCTGCTCCGGGAACGGGGAGAACTGACAGAGCAAGAGGAACATGGCATCAGGGAACGTATCTGGAACGGCATGCAGCAGGCGTACGACCAGATGAAGGAGCACCCGGCGGACTACATCCTCCCGGTCAGTGCGCAGGATGCGGATGAATCCCCCATTCCCCGCCTCAGCGTGCGCACGGGCATCAGCCCGGACCTCTTCCGGCGCATCGGTGACATCCTGACGGAACTGCCGGAAAACTTCACGCCCCACCCCACCCTGGAAAAACGCTTCCTCTCCCGCCGCCGGGAAGCCTTCCGAGAAGGCGGCCCGCTGGACTGGGCCATGGCGGAATCCCTGGCATGGGGGTCCCTGCTCACGGAAAACCACACCGTGCGCCTCTCCGGGCAGGACTGCCAGCGCGGCACCTTCTCCCAGCGGCATGCCGTCCTGCACGACTTCAACAACGGCTCCGTGTACACGCCGCTGGAAAAACTGAACCACGGCACCACCGCCTTCCGCATCTACAACTCTTCCCTGTCGGAAGCCTCCGTGCTGGGCTTCGAATACGGTTATGCCCTGGAAAGCCAGGACGCCCTGGTCATGTGGGAAGCCCAGTTCGGCGACTTTGCCAACGGAGCCCAGGTCATCGTGGACCAGTTCATTGCGGCCGCGGAAGCCAAATGGCACCAGAAATGCCGCATCGTGCTGCTCCTGCCCCACGGTTACGAAGGAGCCGGGTCCGAGCACTCCAGTGCCCGCATGGAACGCTATCTCCAGCTCTGTGCGGACGACAACATGCAGGTCATCAACCCGACCACACCCGCCCAATACTTTCACGCCCTGCGTCGCCAGATACACCAGAACGTACACAAGCCCCTCATCGTCTTCACGCCCAAAAGCCTGCTCTCCCGGCCGGAAGCCGCCTCCGCCCGCCGTGACTTCCTGGCTCCGTCCCGGTTCCACGAAGTACTGGCTGATCCGGAAAGCCCGGCTCCGGACAAAATCACGCGCGCCGTCTTCTGCACGGGAAAAGTCTATTACGACCTGGACGCCTACCGAAGGGAACGCGGCATCGCGGACACCGTCATCATCCGCGTGGAGCAAATCTACCCGCTGGCGCAGGAACAGCTTACCTACCTGCTCGCCCCCTACCAGAAAGTGCGCGACTTCGTATGGTGCCAGGAGGAACCCTCCAACATGGGGGCGTGGGGCCATCTGCGCAACCGGCTGGGCCGCCTCTTCGCCACCTCGTTCCGCTATGCGGGACGCCCCCCCATGGCCTGCCCGGCGGAAGGGGCCAAGGCCCTGCACGCCGCCGCGCAAAAACGACTCATCTCCACGGCCTTCGGACCGCGCGCCCAATCCTGACCATCACCATCCCATGAGCGACATCCTGATCCCCAGTTTCGGAGAATCCATCACCTCCGCCACCGTAGCCGCATGGCACAAGGGCGCCGGAGACGCAGTGGCCAGAGGAGACACCCTGGTCACGCTGGAAACGGACAAAGTCTCCACGGATCTGGAAGCGGATGAGGACGGCATGCTGGAAATCCTCGTACCGGAAGGAGCTGAAGCCCCCATCGGAGCCGTTCTGGGCCGCATTGCCCCGTCCGCAGGAACCGCCGTTCCGGAAAAGGAAGAGGCCGCCGTGCTTCCGGAACCGGAAAACACCCCACAGCCGGACGTAAAAAAGGTGGCATCTCCTCCGGAGGAGCTCCCGGAACAGGCGCATGAACCGTCGGAAACGCCACGGGAAAAGCAATCCGCCGGGCCGGAACAGGCCGCACCCCGCTTCATCAGGAAACCCATGAGCCCCCTGCGCCGCACCATCGCGGCCCGGCTAGCACAAGTCCAGCACCAGGCGGCCATCCTCACCACCTTCAATGAATGCGACATGAGCGCCGTCATGGAACTGCGCAGGCAATTCAACGCCTCTTTCCGGGAAAGGTACGGCACCAAGCTCGGCTTCATGGGCTTCTTCATCAAGGCCGCCGTCAAGGCGCTCAAGGAAGTGCCGCAGGTCAACGCCAAAATAGACGGCACGGACATCGTGGAAAACCTGTACTACGACATCTCCGTCGCCATCGGCACGGACAAGGGCCTCGTGGTGCCCGTGCTGAGGGACTGCGACCGGAAAACGCTCCCGGAACTGGAACTGGAACTCGCCGCGCTGGCGGAAAAAGCACGAAAGGGCACCCTTTCCATGCAGGACCTGCAGGGAGGGTGCTTCACTATATCCAACGGGGGCACGTACGGCTCCCTGCTCTCCACCCCCATCCTGAACCCGCCCCAGAGCGGCATTCTGGGCATGCACGCCATTCAGGAACGCCCCGTCGTCCGGGACGGCCAAATCGCCATCCGGCCCATGATGTACCTGGCCCTCTCCTATGACCACCGCCTGGTGGACGGGAAACAGGCCGTGCAATTCCTCATTGCCGTGAAAAACGCCGTGGAAAACCCGGTATTCGAGCTGTAGGGAAACCTCCCGCCCCCGCCCCGGATCCAAAATCCCGGTAGGAACGGGAACAGGCAAAACGGCCTCTTCCCCCGCACCCTCCTTCATGCGCGGCTTCCCTTCTCCAGCCGTTTCCCATGTCTATATTCCCGGTCAGAGTTTCCGGGCGGAATCACAGGCGCTCTCCATCCTTCATGCCTGAAGCTTCCATGTGAAAGCAAATGGAAAAAAGCGGCCACCGGAATTCCGGCTTTTGAACCCTTGACTTGATGCTGACATAAGGACTAACATCCGGTACCATGGCAGACTATCACGTACGGAGAAGCATTGGAGAACACATCCTGCGCTGCTTCGTCCTAGTGGCGGCCCTCTTCATCATGTCCCTGGGCATCGCCCTGTCCGCCAAGGCCAGCCTGGGGGTCTCCCCCATCTCCTGCACGCCCTATGTCCTCAGCCTGGCCCTTCCGCTGAGCATGGGGACCATCACCATCCTCATGCACCTGAGCTTTGTCGCCGTGCAGGCGGCCCTGCTCAAAAGGCAGTTCCGGCCCGTCCACCTGCTCCAGATCCCCGTGGTCTTCGTCTTCGGCATGCTGACAGACTTCTCCATGTGGCTGGTATCTCCGCTGGAACCGGCGGGGTACGCCTGGTCCGCAGTAATCTGCCTGCTGAGCTGCGTCATTCTGGGCTTCGGAGTCTTCATGCAGGTCAAGGCGGACGCCGTCCTGCTGGCGGCGGAAGGCATGAACCTGGCATTCGTCAAACTCTTCAAATGGGAATTCGGAGCCGTGAAAACCGGCATGGACTGCACGCTCGTCTGCATCGGCCTTGCCTGTTCGCTTTTCCTGCTGCACGGCCTCTCCGGCATCCGGGAAGGAACCGTCGTGGCCGCCATTCTGGTGGGCATGATCGTCCGGTTCTTCAACAAACACGTATTCTGGCTGGACAGGCTGCTGGAACGCGCCGCACGGCCCGGCGCCATGCGGGAACCCCTGCCTTCCGCGGAAACGGCGGCCTACGCTCCGGATGCGCCTCTGGTCATCTCCATTGACCGGGAATACGGCTCCGGCGGCCACGCCATCGGCGCCATGATCGCGGAACGGCTCGGCATCCAATTCTACGACTCGGAACTGGTGTATCTCACCGCGGCGCAAAGCGGCCTCACGCCGGACTACATCCGCAGGCATGAACAACAGCTCGCCAGCCGCTTCCTTTACGAGCTCTACGCCCAGAACTACGCCTACACGGCGGAAGAACAGCCGCCGGAAGACGCGACCTTCCTGGCCCAGAGCAAAGTCATCCGGGACATCGCCGCCAAACACGCCTGCGTCATCGTGGGCCGCTGCGCCAACTTCATCCTGAAAGGCCGTCCCAACCTGTTCAGCGTCTTCCTCCATGCCGACCCCGCTACGCGCATGCAGCGCGTCGTGGAAAACTACGGCGTCTCTCCCCGCAGCGTAGCCCGGACAATGGACACGATGGACTCCCGCCGCCGCCACCACTGCCTGCACGACCCTGGACAGGAACGCTGCAACGAGCA
>ENA-ORLF01000043-ORLF01000043.1-human-gut-metagenome-genome-assembly--contig:-NODE-43-length-75764-cov-6.06147_pt1 | contig 75764 bp, 61 predicted proteins | sample MGYA00243066_ERZ508822 | MGnify/ENA primary metagenome ERZ508822 (study PRJEB26277, sample SAMN04329791) | human gut metagenome | biome: human-associated habitat | host: Homo sapiens | place: USA... | reverse complement strand
CGCGATTGAGTTGGTCGCGCTTTCATGCTCCTTCCGCGTGCAGCTTTTTGGCGCTTCGCCTAAGCCCTTGTTTGCCCCCAACTTTCCGTGAAGAACCTCTTTTTATGCTGATGATTGATTATTCCCCGCATTCTCCCCCGCTGCCCTCGCAGACATGCTCCATGCCCTGCCGCAGCAGCGTCGCCACATGGTCATCCGCCAGCGAATAGAACACGGTCTTGCCGTCGCGCCGCGCCTTAATCAGCCGTGCCTGTTTCAGCACGCGCAATTGGTGCGATACGGCGGATTGTGTCATGCCCAGCAGCTTCGCGAGGTCGCACACGCACACCTCCGCCGTCAGCAGCACGAACAGGATGCGCACGCGCGTCCCGTCGCCGAACACCTTGAACAAATCTGCCAGCCGCAGCAGCGTTTCCTCCTGCGGCAGCTCGTGCTGGACTTTTTCCACCACTTTCTCGTGCACACACAGGAAACCGCAGCCCTCTACCTCCAGCTTCTCTTCTGCCTCCGCCACGCGTTCCGCCTCCTTGCCTAAATCGCTTTCATTATAGCATGGTTGGCGGAAAAACGCAAATGGTCAGGCGAAAAAACATGATGTTCTGTTCATATGTTGTGTTTTCTATGCAAATATGCGCATCATTCCTGAAGTTCCAGCGTAAACCCCTTTTCCGCATCCGGATGGCAAGCATCCCACTTTTCTCCCATATTGCGAATCGGTACAAACGTCAGCCGCGTGATGTCCGTCTCCGCCGGGTAGAAATCGAAGCCAACGGTCAGCTGTTCGGGCGTATCCACGCCGTACGCGCCGTTCGTGACCTGCTGGAAATTCGCGTAGGCGTCGTAACCGGCTTCTGTCTGCCCGTTGACATACACGCGCCAGGCGTTGGGCAGATTCGTCATTTGGCGGATTTCATCCTCGGTATACGCCGCTGAAAATTCATAGTGCATGGTGATGTTCGCGCGCATAAATGACAAGTTCACATTATCAATCACAAGGTCGTAGTCCCCCATGTCGATGCGCTTGCCGACCAGCTCCGGATGCGCGTAATCATCCGCAAAATCCGTTGTGAACTGCACGATGATTGTGTCCGCGCGCCGGAATCCGCCGCAGGAAAGCAGTTGTTCCGTCCGGCTGCCCGAAAGCGGCTCGGTAATGGTTCCATCCGCCAGCATCGCCGCCTCCGCCGCATACTGATACTCTACCAGACTGCCATACGTCACGGTGATGATTTGCTGCCGCCAGTTATTCTGCACATAGGCTTCGAGCGTGTCCGCCCCGCCCGCCAAGAGCGCCTGATACTGCGCATCCGGCAGATATTCCACTTTCCACACGGGCTGAAGCAGCTCGAACGTCATCGTCCACGCAATCGGCACGCCTTCCGGCGGCGACTGCATATCATCATCCCAGAGCACACCGTCGAACCCAAATGGCGAGTCACTCCAGCTGTCCGTTCCATCCGGCAGGAACATGCCGCTCATGAAATCGCCGCCCCCGCAGCCCTCAATTTCCAGTGTGTACGCCCGCCCGGCACACTCCGCCGTGACTTCCATGTCCATAAAAACCTGCTTGCCCGCCTTGGGCTGCACGTTCATGGCAACATCGACCGTCGTGCCGTCAAACACAAGGTCATTGACGGACAGCGTGAGCAAATCGCCGTCGTAGGCTTCGTTCAGCGTAACCAAATGCGACATGTATTCCGGCGTCAGCCCCGACGGCGGCGGGTAGTCCGTCACACTCGCCAGTTTTGCCGCCGCTACGCCGACCGCCGTGAGCATCATCAGCATGAGAGCAAGCGTGACAATCGTCCGCATTCTCCGGCTCATCCGGACGGGATTGCGCGTTTCCACTCGGTGGTGCGTCAGTGAATGCTCAAAGGCGGCGCGGGTTGCGTCCGGCATGGTTCCGTAGGCGGATTGCAGCTTCTCCCGCTCGGTCATTGCACGTTTGCCCCCTCTCCCTCCGGGGCGTCCAGCTCCACGCGCAGCTTTTTCCGCGCCTGATGCAGCCGGAATTTCACCGTGCCCACCGGAACGCCCAGTGCCTGCGCAGTTTCAGCCACCGTCAGCCCGTCCAGATAGTACAGCACGATCGGCAGGCGCAGCGTATCGGGCAGATTGTCCAGCATCAGGCGGAAGTCCGTATCCCCCTGCGGCGCGGGGATTTCCGGCACGTCATCAGTGGACATAACGGGCTTGCTCTTCCGGCGGATGTCCTTGCACACGTTGATGCAGATGCGCACCGCCCATGTGCCGAAATATTCCTCCCTGCGCAGCGTCGACTGCTTCTCCCACGCCCGCAGCGCCGTCTCCTGCATCGCATCCCGGCGGTCATACTCCTCGCGCAGCATGGCGCAGGTCACATGGTAGAGTGTTCCCTCAACCGCGCGCATCTTTTCGATCCATGTTGCTTCGTTCATTCCGTCCCCTTCTCTCCCGACAAATTCAGCGTGAAGCCCGCTTCGCCTTCTGGCACGATGCGCAAGCTCGTCAAACCCGCGCACGGCGCAAAGTACAGGCAGATGGACGGCTGATTCACATCCACCACGCCGCCCGGCACGCCCGCATAGCCCGACGCGCGCGCCCATCCCGCTTCACCCGCCGGATTCTGCTCGTCGTTGCGGTAGATTCGCCACACGTCCGGCAGTGCCGTCCCATTCGGCAGTGCCGTTCCATTCGGCGCTTCGCAGTGCAGCACCACGCACCCGCCGAGGAACGATGCGCGCACATAGTCCACAACCGCCGTGTACCCGTCCAGCGGAATCCGCAAGCCGGACAACTCCGGGTGGACGTACTGCGTGTTCCCTTCCGTCGCGAACACCACGGTATATGTTTCCGCGCGCTCGAAGCCGCCGCAGCGCAGGAGCAAATCCGCCTTGGACATCTGTTCTATCTCGTCCCAGCCCACGCCGCACATTTCCAGCAGGTAGTCCTCCACGCCCGCGTCCGTCAGCGTGATAACGCGCTGCTCCGCCTGTTCACGGATGTACTGCGCCACGTCGTCCTCTTCGCTGAGCGCTTCATACAGGTCATCCGGCATGGTTTCCGTCTGCCAGACAGCTTTCAGCACGTCGATTTCGATTGTCCACGCAATCGTCTTTCCTTCCGGCGGCATCTGCCCATTTTCGTCGAGCAGGATACCCTCCGCAGCGTACTTTTCTCCATCGAATGTGCCGCCGAGGTCGGGCAGCATCAGCAGGCTTTGGAACTCGCCGCCGTAGACATCCAGCGAGTCAAAACGGTACATTTTGCCGTCGCATTCGCCGCATATGCGCACTTCCACCGCCAGCACGTCGTCCGTCTTTGCCGTCATCTCCATCGTGAATGCCAGCACGCTGCCGTCGTACACCGCGTCGTTGACTGACACAGACAGCAAATCGCTGTCATACCGCTCCTCCAGCGCGAGATAATGCGCCTGATAGTCCCCTTCCGTGCCGTCCTGCGCGGGGTGGACGTCGGTAACGCTGAAGAACCGCGCCGCCGCCACGCCAACCGCCGTCAGCATCAGCGCCATCAGCACAGCGGTGATGACGATGCGCATCGTCCGGCTCAAGCCGATGTTTCGGTGCGTTTCCGGTGCGCGGTGGTGCGTCAGCGAATGCTCAAAAGCTGCGCGGGTTGCGTCCGGCATGTTTCCGTAGGCGAATTGGAGCTTCTCGCGAAGCTGCTGTTCGGTCATTGCGGTTGCGCCTCCTTTCTGATTTTGGGGTGCGATTCGCGGGAGTGTTCCCTTTATTGTGTTGCGTAGGGTGGCGCTCCTGTGTGAGCGCCCAGAGGGCAATGAATCACCTGCACCCTGCTGTTAGCAGTCTTTCCCGTTGCTGGGGATTCCCCATATCATTAGATGCCGCATTCAACGGTTTGGTTGGCGAAAATCGAAAAAAGAGGAAACGGGCGAAAATGCCGCGCTTCCCCTTGATAGAACAGATTAGCCGGAGATTTTGAGCGTGCTAGCGTCCACAGACGGGCTGCCGATGCTGCTGCCCTCGAAGGTCAGGTCGCTGCCGACGGCGCAGATGCTCTTCAGCAGCTGGTAGAAGTTGCCCGCCACCGTGATTTGCTCCACGGCGCGGCCGCGCTTGCCATTCTCGATGGTGTAGCCCTTGCTGAGCAGGCTGAAATCGCCGCTGGAGGGATTCGCGCCCGCGTGCAGACCCGCCAGTTCAGTAATCACCACGCCGTTGCCCACGTCCGCCATCAGTTCATCCAGCGACTTCTCGCCCGCGGCAATGTACAGGTTCGTCGGCGCAACCATGATGCGTCCACCCACGCGCGCGGCATTGCCGGTCGATGCAACGCCCTGCTTGCGCGCCGTCTTGCGGTCGTGCAGGAGGGTCGTCAGCTTGCCGCTGTCTACGACCTTCTTCGTGCGGCTGGCGCTGCCCTCGCCGTCGAACGCGCTCGTCGCCAAGCCGCCCTTCATCAGCGGGTCATCGACGATGGTCACGACGTCCGCCGCAACATTTTCCCCTTCCTTGCCCGCGAAGAGGGACAGATTCTGTTGGGCATTCTCCGCCGAGAACACGCCCCAGAACGTCTGCAAGAGGCTCTGCATGGCGTCATAGCGGAAAATCACGCGGTATTCGCCTGTCGGCACGGGAGAAGCGTTCAGCTGAGACAGCGTTTCTTTCGCCGCATCCGCAGCAATTTTCTCCGGGTCAATGCCGTCAAATCGACTGGACACAGCCACCTTGCCATTGACCGCAGTGGACGCGCCGTCCTTCGCAACCAAGCTGGTGTAGGAGAAGAAGTAGCTGCCCGAATCCTGCAAATTCAGCCCATAGCTGTTGCGCAGGATGACTTCGCTGCTGGAGGATGCGACCACCGCGCTCGGTACGCGAACAATGCGCGGGTCAGCGGCTTTCGCCAAGGCTTCCAGCTTCAGGCACTTCTCAATTTTCGCTTCAGCGCTCGTCGTCGCGACGTCGCTTTCTTCCTTCTCGATGGTCGGATAGCGCTCTTCGCCCGCAAAAATCTCGTCCTGCTCGTCGGTTTCCAGCAGGGTGGCGGATTCCTTCCCACCGTCAATCAGCTGGCGGACGGCATCGTCATCAAACGCCTCGGTGGACGCGCTGCCCATCTTGCCGCCAAACATGCCGCGCATGGACACCCCGCACGAGGATGCCACCTTGTAGTCGCTGATTTCGCCGTCAAGCGCGCTCACGTTGAAGCTGTCGCCGCCGTGATAATATACTTCCGCCGGATCAATGCCCGCCGCCTTGGCTGCCGCGAGCACCTCATTAAAAATTCGTTGACTTTCATCTGCTTTTCCTCCTTAGCGACCGCCCACGGTGATGCTGCTGACGCGAATCATCGGCTGACCGACGTCGGTCGGGACGCTGCCGCTCTTGGAGCCGCACATGCCCTGCGACAGTTCCAGTTCTTTGCCAACGCGGTCAATCTTCATCAGGATTTCGCTGCCGCGCCCAATCAGGGACGCGCCGCGCACCGGGTGGGCAATCTTGCCGTCGCGCACCAGATACGCTTCCGCCACGGAGAAGTTGAATTCACCCGTCGCCGGGTTGACCGAGCCGCCGCCCATCTTGCGGGCATACAGACCGTCGCCCATGGACGCGATGATTTCCTCGTTGCTGTCATTGCCGGGGGCGATGAAGGTGGAGCGCATACGGCTCGTGGGGGCATAGGCATAGCTTTCGCGGCGGGAGGAGCCGGTAATCGGGTGATTCATCCGGCGGCTGCCGAGGCGGTCAACCATGTAGCTCTTCAAAATGCCGTTCTCAATCAGCACCGTGCGCTGGCTGGGCGTGCCTTCGTCGTCCACATGGATTTGACCCCAGTTGTTGACAAGCGTACCGTCGTCGATGGCGGTCACGATGGGCGAGGCAATCTGCTGGCCGATCTTGCCGCAGAATTCGCTCACGCCGATGCCCACGCTGGTGGCTTCCAGCGAATGGCCGCACGCCTCGTGGAAGATAACGCCGCCGAAGCCGTTGTCAATCGCGACGGGCATCACACCCGCGGGGCAGACCGGCGCATGAAGCATCGTCACTGCCTGCTGGGCGGCGATTTTTCCTGATTCTTCCGCATTCACGCGCGTGTCAAACAGTTCAAAGCCCATGGACGCGCCGGGCGCATCACTGCCGGACTGATTCTCCGTGCCGTTGCTGGCAATCGCACTCACGCGCAGGCGCGTCTGCACACGGCGGTCGGTCACGAACACGCCCTCGGTATTGCAGATGCACACATCCTGCACATGGTCGCCATAATTCGCCATCACCTGCACAATTTCTGGGGAAATGCTGCGCGCCGCCGCTTCCGCCGCGCGGAGCTTCTCCGCCTTGAGTGCCGCCTTGACGTCGGTCGGCAGGAGCAGAATTTCTTCCGGGCGGGAGGCATCCCACGGCTTAAACGGCACAACGACGCAGCCCTTGCCGCCGCGCACCGCAGCCGCTGCCTGACGCGCGCAGTTCATCAGCCCTTCCCGGCTGGTATCGTTGGTGTAGACATAAATCGCATTCGTACCGCTGAACACGCGCACGCCCGCGCCGTGCGTCCGGCTGACGGTCGCGCTTTCCAGCTTATGAGAGCGCATCCCCATCGCGTGGTCAATGCGGTCTTCCATGAAAATTTCAGCGAAATCACCGCCGGTGCGTACCGCTTCCTGCAATACTTCCCGTGCAACGTTCTGATCGAGCATTGGTGTTTCATCCTTTCCGTGCCGTTCCTCGCGGCTCATGTTTTATTATACCGCATTCTTTCCCATTTGTACATGACCCGCCGGGAAACTTCGTGGCTGCACAATTTTACACCCGCGATTTTTTGCGCTTTCCGCTTTGCATTCAGCAGAAAACTGTGCTATGCTGAATCCATATGAATGGAAGGAGATTTTGACCGATGGACACCATGCAGAACATCCTCACCCGCCGCAGCGTGCGCAAATTTGCTGACAAGCCGATTGAACCCGACAAACTCCACACCATTCTCGAAGCCGCGATGAGCGGGCCGTGCGCCGTCAACGCCCGCGAATGGGCGTTCATTGTCGTAACCGACCGGGAAAAGCTCGCGCAGATGGCGGAGGCGAACGGACGCGTCGCGCGGATGCTCAATCAGGCAGCGGCGGCGATTCTTGTCTGCGGCGACCTCGACCGCGCTTTTCCGCCCGCGCCGGATTTCTGGGTGATTGACGCCGCGATTGCCGCGCAGAACATGACGTTAGCGGCGAACGACCTCGGCATCGGATCGGTCTGGCTTGGCACTTGGCCGGACGAAACGCGCGTGAAGCGGCAGGCGGCAATTTTCCAGCTGCCGGAGACGATTGTACCGCACTCGATCCTCGCGCTCGGCTATCCGGCGGAGGATATCGACATGCGTGCAGTGCGCCCCAGCCGCTACGAAGAAAACCGCGTACACGTTAACCAATGGTAAATCAATCGACCCGACCGCCGATATTGCCGGCAGTCGGGTCGTCTTTTATTCTTTGGATTCTACAGTTTTTTTGCCGTCGCCCGGTGCTTTTTCGCGCTTCGCGTCAAACGGCGCCACTTCAAGCTCGCGCCGCAGCGTCTCCTGAAGTTCCTTCAGGCACTCAATCAGCAGCGGATTAAACACGCCGCACTCGCCGTTCAGGATCATAGCCATCGCCTGTTCGTGGCTGTACGCGGGTTTGTAGACGCGCTCACTGATGAGTGCATCGTACACATCCGCCAGCGAAACGACCTGCGCCGAAATCGGGATTTCGTCCCCCACCAGACCGTCGGGATATCCGTGCCCATCATAGCGCTCGTGGTGCCAGCGGCAAATGTCGCATGCCGTGCGCACCAGCTTCTCGTTGTGGTGCGCCGCAAGGTCGTCGAGCATCTTCGCGCCAAGAATCGTGTGCTGCTTCATCTGCTCGAACTCTTCCGGTGTCAGCTTTCCGGGTTTATTCAGAATTTTTGCGTCAATGGCGATTTTACCAATATCGTGCATTGACGACGCAAGGGCAATCAGGTTGCAGTCCTGCGGGGTCAGGCGGTAGCGGTCGGTTTTGGCACACAGCATCTCCAGAAGCCGCTCCGACAGTTGCCGCATATGCTGCACATGCGAGCCGTTTTGACCGTTCCGGAACTCCACCACATGGCTCAGGATGTTAATCAGCAGCATGTTGTTCTTTTCTTTTTCGAGGATTTGGCTCGTGACCATTGACACCAGACGACGCTGCTTGGCGTACAGCTTAATGGTGTTGTAAACGCGCCGATAGACTACTTTCGCATCGAACGGGCGGCTGATGTAGTCGCTCACGCCCTGCTCGTAGGCGCGGCGGATAAAAGCATCCGAGTCCTCGCTGGATATCATGATAACCGGCAGATTTTCCAGCATGTGGCTGCGGTTCATCGACGCCAGCACCTCGAAGCCGTCCATCACAGGCATCAGCAGATCCAGCAGCATCAGCGAAATTTTATCGCTGCCCGCGTTCAGAATGTCCATGCACTCCTGCCCATTCGCAGCTTCCAGAATTTCGTAGTCGTCCTCCAGCATTTCCGTCAGCAGCGCGCGGTTCAACTCCGAGTCATCCACAATCAGGATGCGTTCTTTCCGCGCGTGCAGTTCATTCTCCTGCTCCGACGACTGCGCCAGCATCATCTCCGTCATAACCATGTTCGTATGCGTTTTCGCCTGATACATCAGCTGGTCGGCCTGCTCCACGGCAGTTTCCAGCAGGCGGCCGTTGCCCATCACGCCGCCGATGCTAATCGAAATTTGCAGATTCGTGTACCCCGGCACAGGCGTATTGTGCACCGCCTCGCTCACTTGCAGCAGGCGGCTGTACAGGCGGTCAGCGGGGATGCCGGGCATAACCAGCAGGAACTCGTCTCCGCCCAGGCGCACCAGCAGATCGCCGCTCGCGGTATGCAGCTTAACGGACTGCGCCATCGTCTCCAGCACAACATCGCCCGCGCGGTGCCCGAAAACATCATTATAAAGTTTGAAGTTATCCACATCAATCATGGCAATGCCCGCCTCATAGACGGTTTTGCACATGTGTTCCTCGTAATAGCGGCGGTTGAGCGTCCCCGTGAGCGCATCGTGGTACAGCTTGTCCTCATAACTGGACAGGCGATTGGCAAGCTTCTCGCCCGACTCGGCGTCAATCATCATGTCGTCGTCGAGTTTCTGCACCAGTTCCAGCACATAACGCCCGCCCTCAACATGCAAATAACGCGCTGTCACCTGATAAACGTTCGGGTCATCGTATTCGAGCTTGATTTTCTTGCATTTCTCCATGTACGCCCGGAGAACGATGCAGTTTCGGCATCCCTGCGATGTCATCCGCCCATCCCGGCAGGGGCAGGCGCGTGAAGCCGGATTGTGCTTGCGCGCTTCAATTGTACGCAAGATATCTGCCTCGCTGATGAGGCGAACCGCGGTAAAGTTCTTGCGGTAAATGGCCAGCTCCTTCTCCATTTCCTGCATGGTAATCATCGGCTTGTCCTACTTTCCATCGGGCGGCGTGAAACCAGAGGTTGCAAAATCGGCAGACAAAATACCCCCCCCCGATAATTTTGCGTCGGAGGACATTTCGCATCTGCCAAATTCGGTTCTTAGTGACACTTTAGCCATTCTTATACATTGGCAAGTGGACGAACCGCATCCCCGCAATCAGTCACCTATACCAACGTATATTGTCCATTATACACTACTTTCGGATGGTGTCAAGTAGGTTACTTGTCATCATTACAGCGTTACTTCCCTGTTTTCGGGCGTTTTGTACATTTTTTTCGGCTAAATGCGCCATTTTTTCGTATTTTTTTCGAAAGCTTTTGTTGTTTTTCACCAAAAATATCGTTTTCGGAGGATTTTTACCCGTTTTTTGCATTTTTCGTCACATTTCGGTCGAAATAGTCCAGCAGCGACGCATATAGGCATTCGCGTCCCTGCGGAAAGACGTCGCGGCTGCGCCGGATGAAGTCCTTCACGTCCTGCCGGCGCGTATGCCCATCGGCAGGGCATGGATTCTTGACAACAGGCAGATTTTCTCTCCGTGCAAAGCCAATCACGTCGCGCTCCTTGATCATGAGCATGGGGCGAAGGACTTGCAGGTTCGTGCGGTCAAGGTGCGTCACGGGCGGAAAGCAGTCGTAGTGCCCCTCCAGCATTAGGTTCATCAGGCTCGTTTCGATGAAGTCGTCCTGATGGTGCGCATACGCGATTTTATTGCATCCCAGCGCCATTGCCTTATCGTTGAGCGCGCCGCGCCGGAGCTTGGCGCACAGACTGCACGGGTGCTTCTCCTTGCGGATTTCAAACACAATCTGGTACACCTTTGCATCCACAAAATAGAACGGCACGTCTAATTCTTCGCAGAATCGCCGCATCGTCTCCACGTCTGCCTCGCTGCCCGGCGCACCGCTGCCGACGTGAATCGCGCACAGCCCGTACGGCACGGGATAGAACCGCTGGAGGTGCTTCAGGCCCATCAGCAGCGTCAGGCTATCCTTGCCGCCGGACAGTCCGACCGCGATTTTATCCCCCGCCGACACCATATCGTAGCGCTGCATACACTGGCGCAGCAGGCTCATCAGGCGCTGCAAATCCATTGCCATTCAGCATTCCTCCAGCGTCTTTTCGAGTGTCTGGCGCGCCGACACCGCGTTCTGCGGATTTGTGTTCTCCAGCGTCATCGGCAGATTCCGGCGCTTCGCGAGCTGCATCAGCGGGCGGTAATCCATCTGCCCCAGCCCCGGCGCAATCGACAGCAGCCCATCAAACATGTTGACATTCGCGATATTCTGCCGCGCCCACGCGCACTCGTCCGTGCCATCGGGCAGGAAATCCTTGATATGCAGCAGCTCGGCGGAATCCCCCAGACGCGCAACCGCATCCGTCACAACTTCTTGCGCCTGATGGACGTTCTCGCGGTCGAGCAGGTTCACCGCGTCAAGAATAACCCGCAGGTTTTCGGACTGCACCTCCGCCAGCACCCGCTGGCACCTTTCCGCCGTGCAGACGATGTGCCGCGTGACCGGCTCGATAGCAAGCATCATGCCCTCTTCCTCCGCCCAGCGGACGACGGGCTTCACGCGCTCGATAAACAGGCGCAGGCTCTCCTCCGTCCGGCACTCCGGGCAGGATTTGTAACCGATATTGGGCGCGCCGGTTTCCGTGCCGACCATCAGCGCGCCGATTTTTTTGCCGAACCGCAAATGCGCACGATAATTCATCAGCGTGCGCTCGTGCGCCGACAAATCGGGGCTGCACAGGTTCAAATAGCACCCCAGCAGCACGCACCGCTGATTGTACTTCTCCAGCAGCCCGCGCACCTCATCCGCCAGCGCGTCCGTCAGCAGTTCCGGCGCATCCGCCATCTTAAACCCCGGCACAACCTTGCTCATCGCGATATGGACACAGGAAAACCCCTGCTCCTTTGCGTTACGCAGGTGTTCCTCCAAATTACTCCCCGCCGTATCATGCAGCCGAATTCCGATTTCCATGTGGATACCCCCTTTTACAAGGACAGTATACCGCATTTTTCAGGGGAACGCAAGGGGCGAATGGAACGGGGCGAAGCCCCTTCAATCGTTGACACTTTCATGCTTCTCCCGCGTGTTTATTGGGGAACGAGGCGGCTTTCGCAAGGCAATCCTCCACATCGCAGCGCTTCTCCCCGTCCAGCGAATTACGAACGCTTTCCAAGCACGCCCGCATCTCCCGAATCAGCTGCACAGCCGCGTCATAATCTTTCTCCCACGCAATCCGCCGCAAATCCTGCTCCACGCGCATTCGATCGAGCGAACGCTGCAATTGCTCCTTTTCCTCCGCCGCCGACGCCCGCTGAAGCAGTTCCTTCATGCCTTCCAGCATTTTCAGCACGCACGGTTCCGCCATCATCTGGGACGCGGCGCGGTTCTCTGCCTCATCAGGCGGATTCTTCCCCTGCGCAGGCGCAGCAACGCCCTCTGCCAGCAGCTCCTGCCGCACCTGCGCAATCATCTCCGGATGATGCTTCAAAATCGCGCGGTATTTATTCTGATAACGCAGCATCCGGCTGTGGTCGCCGTCTGCCATCCGCATGACACATGCGCGGACGCTCATGCCCTGCCCGCAGCCCGTCAGCACCTGACGCAAGAGGTCATGCGTCTCCGCCTCCGTGAAGGGAATGAACGCCTGTACGCGCGGCGTATTCTGCTCCTGATTCCGCAAACAGGCGTAATAGTAGTTGCGAATGCTGTTGGGTTTGCGTCCCAAGTCCACGGATAAGTCCTCGAACACTTGCCGAAGCGGTGCGCCGCTGCCCTGTGCCTCCTGCACAGCGGAAAACAGGCGGGATGTCTCCTGTTCCTGCCAACCGACACATTTGCGTTCTTCCATGCGTCTTTCCTCTCTTTCCTGCATCCTTTCCGGGTGCGTATTCCTATCATATCCCGGCACATATGCGTTCATGCACAAAATGCGTACACAAAAAAGGCGCTCCGAGCCATTTTCGCCCGAAGCACCCAATTTCATGATTTGCTTTTCCTTTCCTCCGCCCACTGGAACAGCGCCGGATACAGCACAATCGCGAACAGCATCAGCCCGAACATCTCTGCAAAGCCCAGCCAGTGCGCATCCAGCAACAGATTACCCGCCGCCTTCAGCCCCTTCTGTACCGCCAGCAGCAGCGCCACACCGACCACGCCGCGAATCACGCGCGCCTTGCCCGCACCTTTCGCATCAAAACCGACAAAGTGCCTCTCCAGCACCCAGCCAAGGCAGAAGCCCATCATCGCCCCCGCCGCCTTGTAGCAGTCCGTCACCATGTCCCACGGATCAACCAGCAGCGTTCCGTCCGGCAGCACATCCATCGGATACGGCTTCACGCTGGTGTACATCAGCATCGCGGCAGACAGGATGACGCCGACAATCGCCAGCAGCCAGTCGCGGTTCTTGCCGCCGTCCGCCCAGTCCAGCAAGTATTTTGACAGCAGCAGCACGACCAGCGCAATCATCATCCCAACCAGCACGTCCTGCGGCGTGTGCGCGCCGAGCCAGTTGCGGGCAAACGCCGTCAGCAGCGTCAGCAGCACGCACGGCAGAATCCACCATTTGCTGTACTTTTTCAGGTACGCCGCGATGTTGCCGTAAAAGGACGCTGCCAGTGTCGCATGTCCGCTGGGGAACGAGTAGCCCGTTGCCGTTGCCGCCGCTTCCGGAGCGATTTGCAGCCGCGCATCCTGCTTCCACGGGCGATAGACGCACGCGATATTCTTGATGAGCTGCGTCACCATCGTTGCGCCCGCGAAGCACAGCCCCATCCGCTGCCCGGTGCGCTTGTCGATGCACCAGTAGAATACGACGATAATAACAACCGGCAGCGACCCGGCGGCAAATTCCGAAATGAAGAGCAGCAAGCTGTTGATGAAGTTCGGCGCTTCCGCCCGGAGGTTCTGCAAAAACAGCAGATATTCAAAATCCAACGCTATTGACTCCTTTGTTACTTAATGACGCTCATGTCCAGCGCCATCTTCGCCCATGCGTCCGAAGCGCCGCTCGCGCCCGTGACTTCCGTGCCGGGCTGATAATCCGGCGTGGTGTACCAGCCGCAGAAGGTCATGTGCGGGTAGGTCGGAGCATCCGGCAAATCTGCCTGATGAATCGCGCTGCCGTTCACATGGTAGGTCGTCTGCGCCGTCGCCATGCCCTCTACGGTGATGCGGTAAGCGGTAATCTTCCCGTTCGTCGCGATGACATAACAATTTTGCAGCTGTGCAGGGTTATCAACGCCGTTTTTGCGCATTTCCGCCTGCAGGATTTCGCTCGTGAACCACGCGTTCTTCGTGCCGTCATCATTCTTCTGTATCTCCGCCGCATCCACCAGAATCCACCAGACGCTCTTTTCCGCGCTGTCCAGCACGATTTTAGGCGTACCCGCGCCGGAATAGCGAATGCCAATGCGCGCGCCGTCCGCGAACCACTCCATTTTCGCTTCGAGCTGGATGTAGGAGGAATCCCATTCCTTCTGGCTCGTCAAGCCGTCGGCGTTCGCCCAGAGGATGCTCTCGTCCGCCTCCGCGCGCACTTCCGTCAGCGCACTGCCCCATGCCGCGCTGTTCTTGCCCTCCCACAGCGCGTCCAGCACCTGCGGGTACACCACGCTCGTCGCCTGACTGCGCAGCTTCGGATTCACTGCGCGGCGAATCCAGGCGTGGCACTCACCGCCGGACGTCTGGTTGTTCCCATTGTCCCAGATGACAATCGGCACGCCGTAGCGCTGGGCATTCTGCGCGACACAGTACGCCCACTTCGCGCGCTCGTCGTGATTGCCATTCGTGTTCGTCGCGCCCGTTTCGCCCATCACGACCGGAATCCCCCGGTCAAGGAAGGTTTCCTTGATGTTCTCGAACACGCGGTTGATTTTCGCGCCATCCTTCTCCGGGTCGAACGTCGTCTGCGTATCCTGCAGGCAGAAGGTCTGCGGGTCATACGAATGCACGGACACGATGATGTTTGCCGCCGCTTCGCCGTCCACCGTCGGCAGGGCAATCGCCGCCGTGCCCGCCGGGGAGCTGGTCGCCGCGTAGCCCGGAATCATCAGGCAGCGCTCGGCATTGTAGCCCTTGGCGTCCTTGCGGATGGTGTTCACGAACACTTGGTTGAGGTAGTTGACGGCAGCGTAGCACGCCGCGTTGCCGCTCCACTCATAGTTCGTACCCTGCGCGCGCGGCTCGTTCATGCCCTCGAAAATCACATGCTGGTCAAAGTCGGCGAAGGTGTCCGCAATCTGCCGCCACATTGCCGTCAGCTGCTCGCCGATTTTCTCCGCGTCCGCCGCGAAATTCGGCTCGTTAATCCACGCTTCGTGGTGCACATTGAGGATGACGAACAAATCCGCCTCGCGCGCCCACTCGACCACTTCGCGGACATGCTGGAGGAAGTCCTCGCGGATGGTGTACGTCCCATCGTCCGAGGTATAGCGGTACCAAGTCACGGGAATGCGGATGGTGTCAAAGCCCGCTTCCTTCACGCGCACCATCAGTTCCGGGGTGATTTTCGCGTTCCCCCACGACTGCTCCTGCGCGGTCACATCCGCGGTATTGCCGCCGGTTGCGTCCAGCGTATTGCCCAGATTCCACCCGAAACCCATCATCTCGACGATTTCTGTCGCTGTTTTGCCTGTCAGCATGGTTGATTCCTCCTCGGCGGCTGCCGGAAGCGTCGGCAGCAGCATGGTCAAGAATAGCGCAATCCATTTTCGCATGTTTTGCATGAATTTTCCTCCTATTGCTTATAGGATTGGATTGTTACACAGGGATTTCGCTCCTTCGGGAGCGACCAAAGGGCTTTCCGATCGCTCTTTGGAAACCTTCGGCGTCCCTTCGGATGTTACAGGTCTGTTATGTTAGTTTTTTAGTTTGTGTGCTTTTGGTTGTTGAGAAATTGCCTTCCCCTTTCGCCGGCGGACGCATTGTCAGACTAATTCTGTTCGTTTTCGCATCCGCTTCCAGCACCCACACGGTCACGATGTCGCCGACTCGGACGACTTCGCTCGGATGATTCACGCGGCGCTGCGCCATCTGGCTGATATGCACCAAGCCGTCGCGGTGAACGCCGATGTCCACAAACGCGCCGAAGTCGGTCACGTTGCGCACCGTGCCGCGAAGCTCCATGCCGGGCTGCAAGTCCTTCAAATCCATCACGTCGCTGCGCATCAACACCTGCGGCAGCTCATCGCGCGGGTCGCGGCCGGGGCGGGACAGCTCCGCCGCAATGTCGCGCAGGGTCGGTTCACCCACATTCAGCTGCTTCGCCAGCGCCGCGAACCCCTCCGCGTCCGCCAAGGTCAGCAGCTTGCCGACCGCCTCTGCCGGGGTGAGCGAAAAGTGCTTCAAAAGGGCGCGCGCCGCATCGTAACTCTCCGGGTGAACGCCTGTGTTCTCTATCAAGTCCTTGCCGCCGGGAATACGCAGGAAGCCTGCGCACTGCTCGAAGGCTTTCGGCCCAAGGCGCGGCACTTTCTTCAGCTGCGCACGGGTCGTAAACGCGCCGTTTTCCTCGCGGTACGCCACGATGTTCTTCGCGACGGTCGTGTTGATGCCCGCGACGTAACTCAGCAGCGACACGCTCGCCGTATTCACGTCCACGCCGACGCTGTTCACACAGTCCTCGACCACGCCGCCCAGCGCCGCGTCCAGTTCCGCTGCTTTCAGGTCATGCTGATACTGTCCTACGCCAATCGCCTTCGGATCGATTTTGACCAGCTCCGCCAGCGGATCCTGCAAGCGCCGCGCAATCGACACCGCCGAACGCAGACTGACATCAAACTGCGGGAACTCCTCCGCCGCCAGCTTCGACGCGGAATACACCGACGCGCCCGCCTCGCTGACGACCATGTATTTGAGCGCGTCGCCCAGCGCCAGCTCCTTCATCACCTCGACGAAGAACTGCTCTGTCTCGCGCCCCGCCGTGCCGTTGCCGATGGCGACGATGCCGACGTGGTGCTTCTGTATCATGCGCTTGACGGTTTCCTTCGCCTGCGCAACCTTGCCGTGGCTGGGCAGCGGGAAAATGACGCCCGTATCCAGCACGCGCCCGGTTTCGTCCACAACCGCGACCTTGCAGCCCGTGCGGATGCCGGGGTCAAGCCCCATCGCGACCTTTCCTCGCACCGGCGGCTGCATCAGCAGCGGGCGCAGGTTCAGCGCGAACACGCGAATCGCCGCCGCACTCGCCTTGTCGGTCAACTCCGCGCGCAGTTCCGTGTCCAGCGACGGCGCAATCAGCCGCGTATACGCGTCGTCGCACGCCTGCGCGACGTACTTGCATGCCGGGCTGCCCGTCTGCTGCACGAAGCCGTAGCGCACGAGCTGCTGCGCCTTCTCCTTGTCCACGTCCAGCGCGACTTTGAGGAAGCCCTCCTTCTCCCCGCGGTTCATCGCCAGCACCCGGTGTGACGGCATCAGGCGCAGCGGCTCGCGGTGGTCGTAGTACATGCGGTAGGTGCTGTCCTCGTCTTTCGCCGCGACCGTCGCGACCATCGCCGTTTGATGGTAGTACGTTTTGAGCTTCGTGCGGACGGCGGCATCGTCGCTGACGACCTCGGCGATAATATCCATCGCGCCTTGCAGGGCATCCTCCGCCGTTTCGACGCCCTTCTCCGCGTTCACATAGCGCAGGGCGATGGTTTCCGGCGCCATCATGTTCCGCTGCTGGAGCATCAGCGCGTTCGCGAGCGGCTCCAGCCCCTTCTCCTTGGCAATCGACGCGCGGGTACGGCGCTTCGGGCGGTACGGGCGATAGATATCCTCCAATTGCGCCAATGTCTCGGCAGCATCGAGGTCGCTTTGCAGCTTCTCCGTCCAGACATCTAACTTTTGCAGGCTTTCACTGATTTCCTGCCGACGCGCTTCGAGCGCCCGCAGCGCCGTCAGCCGTTCGCTGATTTCACGCAGCTTCTGGTCATCCAGAGACCCGTGCTGTTCCTTGCGGTAACGCGCGATAAACGGCAGCGTGCAGCCCTCGTCAAGCAGGCGAATGACGGCGTCGATTTGCCACGGGGCGGTTTGGAACTCCTGACAGAGCGTTTGTGTGATAGTCATGTCCTCACCTCAAATAATGATGCCTTCCAAATGATCCACCTCATGCTGAATCACCTGCGCGGTGAAACCAGAGAACCGCTGCACATGCCGCTGCAGCTGCTCATCCTGATATTCCATCAAAATCTGCTGATACCGCAAACACGGGCGCTCGCCGTCCAGCGACAAGCACCCCTCCTGCGCTGCGAAGGGGATCTGGCGATCCGTGATGACCGGGTTAAGCATCACCAGCACGGTTTTCCCCGCCATCACCGCAATGATGCGCTTGCGGACGCCAATCATGTTCGCCGCCATGCCGACGCACTCGTGCGCATGGGCGCGCAGGGTATCCGCGAGGTCATGCGCAACGGGCAGATCCTCCGCCGTCGCCATCTGGCTCTTGCAGGACAGGAACATCACATCTCTCACAATCGGCTGAATCATTGCTTCTTCACCACCACGCCGCCAGTTTTCCAGATGCTTCTTTCGGGCACTTCACCACGCACGCAGCTCAGCGGGTATATTTGGCTCTCCCGCCCGATAACCGTGCCGGGGTTCAGCACGCTGTTGCAGCCGACTTCCACATAGTCGCCAAGCATTGCGCCCATTTTCTTCAAGCCGGTTGCCATGCTTTCGCCTGCGCCGCGAACCGTCACCAGCGTCTTGTCGCTCTTCACGTTGCTGGTAATCGACCCCGCCCCCATGTGGCTGCAATAACCGAGGATGCTGTCGCCGACGTAGTTGTAGTGCGGCGTCTGCACATGGTCGAAAAGAATCACGTTCTTCAGCTCCACAGAGTTGCCGACCACGCAGTCTGCCCCTACCAGCGCACTGCCGCGGATGAACGCGCAATGCCGCACTTCCGTCCGCGCGCCGATGATGCAGGGCGCACCCAGATACGCCGTCGGCGCAACCGTCGCGGTTTTGTGCACCCAGACGTGCTCGCTGATTTCGGTGTATTCCGCCGGGTCAAGCGCCGCGCCGATGCGCAGGATTTCCGCCTTGATGCCCGCAAGCGCCTCCCACGGATAGGTAAACTGCCGCAGGTAATCCGCCGCCAAAGTGTGGTTAAGGTCGTAAAGCTGTTCGATTGTCAGCATAATTTGCCTCCTATTTATTATGTTGATTGCTTTTTCGCCCTGCGCCGCCGAATCAGCCAGAGCACGAGCATCGCCAGCAGCAGCCCCGCCAGCGCGCCCGATGAATCCAGCAGCACATCCTGCCACTTGCCCGTACGCCCGGCAACGAAAAGCTGATGGATTTCGTCCGTCGCGGCATAGAGCGTACATCCCGCCCATGACATCCAGTGCCAGCGGGCGCAGTAGCTGTCCAGCAGCAGCGTCAGCAGCATTCCCAAGAGCGTATACTCCAAGAAATGCGCCGTTTTCCGCACGGCAAAATCCACCTGTGCATACAGCTTCCAGTACGCCTGCCCCGTCAGTCCCTGCCGTTGCGCCAGAGAATCCGTAATTGGACGGGCAATTTTACCGCTGATGCTGCCGGACTGCACGCCTTCCTGTGCCGAGAAACCGAACATCATCAGCAGCAGGGACAGCGTAATCAGCCAGAGGATAGCACGATAAAGGTGTATTTTCCAGTTCAAGTTTGCTTTCCTTTCCTGCGGCGAAAGTTACGCCGTGCTTGTTTATTTCGCGCTCCACCCCGTCAATTCCTGCCGGATTGCACGGATTCCACGAAAAAAGGGCTGCCCGTTGCAGACAGTCCTTTTGTTGGATTATTTCACGCGCTCGCAGTACACCGCCACGCGTTTTGTGCCGCTGAGGGTGCAGGTCACGAGCGTCAGGTCATAGCCGGAATGGGCAATTTCGTTCGCATCGTTGGGCGAAATCGTGTTTTTCTCCCGCACAACGTAGCGGAAAACGTTATTCTCCAGGTCCGTGAAGGTAACGGTTGCGTCCAGCGACAAGCTGCCCAGCTTGCCAAAGTGGTAGGTGTGCGCAATAATAGCGAGGTTGTCCGCGTAGGCGCTGCCGGAATAGCGGCACGGCGACACGCTCAGGTTCTCGTACGACCAGTTGCGCTGCACCGGTACTTTCAGCCCCAGCGACGGGATGGACAGCGTGCCGATATACTCGTGCCCATTGACCTTCTCGCCCGGCATTTCGATTCCCGGCACGCGCTCGTAGAGCTTGCCCGTCGGCGCGGGCGTGGGTGTCGACGTGGGTTCGGGGGACGGTGTCGGTTCAGGCGTCTCCGTCGGTTCGGGGGATTCCGTCGGCATGGGCGTTTCGGTGATTTCCGGCGTGCTCGTCGGATTTGATGTCTGCGCGGCATCCGGCGTGCTCGTCGGCTTCGGTGGATTCGTCGCAGTCCCTGCCGTCGGCGTGCTCGTCGGCTTCGGTGGATTCGTCGCAGTCCCTGCCGTCGGCACGCTCGTCGGCTTCGGCGGATTCGTCGCAGTCCCTGCTGTCGGCGCGTTTGTCGGCTTCGGCGGATTCGTTGCAGTTTCTGCTGTCGGCGCGTCTGTCGGATTCGGCGGATTCGTCGCATCCCCTGCCGTCGGCACGCTCGTCGGTTTCGGCGGATTCGTCGCAGTCCCTGCCGTCGGCGCGCTCGTCGGTTTCGGTGGATTCGTCGCAGTTCCTGCCGTCGGCACGTTTGTCGGTTTCGGCGGATTCGTCGCAGGATTCGCCGTTGCGGGCGCATCCGTCGCAGGGGTGTTCGTGGCGGTTACGTCATCACGCGGAATGTCGGTCGTCAGTGCGTCAGTTACGGAGGGCGTGGATGCTGCCGGGGTATCCGCTGCAGTGGCATCCGCCGTCGGCGCGTCGGTTATCGGCGCATCCGTCGCGGGTGCGTCCGTCGGCATCATCGTCGCGGTGACTACGGGCGGTGCAGCGGTTTGCTGCGATTCCATCTGCCGCTGAATGCGAATCTGCTCCAGCGCCATCAGCGCATCATCCGACTCCTGCTGCGCGCGGCTGGCATCCCACTGGTTGTAGCCCACCAGCGCCAGTGCCGCCAAAATCAGCACCAGCCCCAGCGTCATCAGCAAATTGCCCTTACGGTTCTTCATGCTCTTGGCTCCATTTCCGGTGCAGAATCCAGCCAATGACAAACAGAATCATGCCCGCACCCGCCAGAATCGGCACCGGCCACCACAGCTGCCCCGTTTCGGGAATCGGGGCGGTCGGGGTCGGCGTGACCGTGCGGCGGTTGGTAATCACATACACGCCGTTTTCGATGGAATATTCCGGCTCATAGTACACATCAGCCCCCAGAACCTCGTTGAGGGTGTACACATGGTCAGCCGGCAAATCCTTGAAGATATGGTGCCAGTTGTTTTCGCTGTTCAGAATCACCGTGTCGATATGCTGACCGTCCTGCATCAGATGAATTTCAATCTGCACAGGGCGATATGTGCCGCGGTTGTCGTCGTCCCACACCTTGACGCACTCAAGGTCAATCAGCGCGGGTGAACGTTCAAGCTTGATGGTGGAGAGGACATCGTACTGCCACTCGTCGTCCACATTGCGCGTCGGCACAGAGGTCAGGAAGGATTGGAAGCTGTACGCCCAGCCGCCGATGATAACCGGCGTGCCGGAAACAAGGTACAGACCGGGGTTCAGACCCGTAAATGTTACTCTGCCATTTTCATCCGTCGTGCCGGTGAAATCAGGCGTTTCGGACGCGGTGAGGGCTTTCATCGCTTCGGACGCGGCTGCCCAGTTCGCCGCGTTCTTCAGCGCGTTAATGTCGATATTCAGGGTGCTGTACGGGCTGCGCAGGGCGAACCGAGCGTCCGCGTCCATGTCCGCCACCTGATACAGCTGGAAGGTCACGCCGGGCAGGTGCGCATCATCCTCGTTGTCATCCGCCTGAATGGCGAACGTCAAGGGGTGCGTCAAATCAACCCGTTCAAAGGCAAGCGCGCAGGGCGCAAGCAGAAGGCAGCACAATGCTGTCAGCAGGACAAGCGCCAGCAGGCGCGAGGGTTTGCGGCTCATCACGACCGCTCAGCTCCTTTCCGCTTCTTGTGTTTCGGGCTGGTCGTTACCAGCATGAGAATGAGGAGAATCAGCAGCATCGGCGCGGCAACAATCGGCGCGACGATGTAGGGGTCAATCACGAGTGCGTCCGCGGAGATGCGCACGGATAGCTGCGCAAGCGACGTTTCGACCCGGTGTCCACGGACAAGCAGCCGGTGCGAGTTAATGCCGTAGGGCGTGCAGGTGACGAGCGTGCACAAATCCATGCCGTCATAGATTTGCAGTGCGCTGACGTCGTGCGGCTCGACAATGAGAATCTGGTCGATTTCGTAAGTCAGCACCTTGTCCAGCACGCGGAGGGTGAAGGTATCGCCGTAGGTGAGCTGGTCAAGGTTGGTAAAGAGCTTGGCGGAGGGCAGCCCTCGATGCGCCGAGAAGGCGGAATGCGTCCCCGGTTCGCCAGTCGGCAGGCTTGTGCCCTCAATGTGACCGACGGCGACTTGAAGCACGTTGGCGTTCGTCGAGTGATACAGCGGCAGCGTCACGGCAATCTGCGGGATCTCAATCACCCCGATGATGCCCGAACCGCCGACATTCATCACCGCGTCGTACTCCTCGCGTTCCTCGTCGGTCATGATCAAGCGATCAACGGTGGACTGTGCGCGGAGTTTTTCGTTATAAGCGTTTGCCGCCGCCCAATCCGCCTCGTAATCCTTCTTGGACTCCTGCTCCACCGCCGTGTTGTAGGTGGCTACGGCACGCGACTGGTGGAAGGAATTGTAGAAATCCGACACGGACGGGTACAGAAGGAGCGCCAGACCCACAAACAGCACCACAAACAGCAAAATGGTTGTCATATTGCGCTTCATGAGCCGCCTCCTTTCTGCAAACATGCTCCATTATTTCCACTTGGGAATGCCGGGCGGCGGCATTGCGCGCACCGCCCGGCAGGGGTTTCATCAGAACATGGGGATGTTCAACGAATTGCGGGAGAGAAATTAGATTTCGTCCGCTTCGGCCTTGCGGCGAACGATGAGGATGAGCGCCGCGCCCACGAACATCATGCCGCCCAGCACGTAGAAGATGGTCGTGCCGATGCCGCCGGTTTCAGGCAGGGTCGCGCCGGACTTGTTGACGAGCTTGTTGTTCATCGTAGAAGCCGCCGTGAGTTCCATGGTTGCACTTGCACCACCAGCAGCTTCCTTGTGGTCTGCCGAAATCGTGATGGTGACAGGATCCAGCGGATTATAGGTAGCAGGAACCGTGGTTTCCTTCAGCGTGTACGTGCCGTGATCCAGACCGATGATGTTAAACGTACCATTGGCTTCCGTAATCATTTCATTGTTTGCGACATCCGTATAGGTATCATTCGGCTTCGTGGTGCCTGCGACAACGTAATTGCCATCGGCATCCTTCCACAGCGGAACAACACGATCATTTTGGTCATAAAGCGTGAAGCCAGCGCCAGCCAGTTCTTTGCCTGCTTCAGCCGTGTTCGCATACTTCGTGTTGTTCACAACATAGGTGAAGAGCCACACATGGTCTTCCGGCGTCTTGCCCATGCCATTAGCATTGGGGTTGTTGGAGTATTCCAAATCGACGCTGTTCTTGTTGTCCGTGCTGGTTGCGCTCGCGTTGAAGACCTGCGCTTCTTCGTTCAGATACGCCGTGTAAACAACCTCAACCGTAATCTTGTCCGTAACAAGGATGCTGGTGTTTTCTTTCATCACCTTCTTCAGGTCTTCGATTGTGAGCGTCCAAGACGGCTTATCCTGATTTTCACCAACCTTGCCTGCGCCCTTCTGACCAGGCGTTGCAGTGCAAACATAATCGGTAGCTTTCAGTGCGATGCCGTTCACCTTCACAGAATCAATCTGAACAAAGGTAATGCCCTTGGACATGGTGTCGTTGAAGACCAGCTTGTACGTCGGATAGTCATTATAATCCGCATTGACCGGAATGGTTGCGACCAGACGGAACTTGAAGTTTTCAAACAGCGCGTGGTCGGCACTCTCGCCCCAGCCTTCCGGATTCACTTCTCCGCCGTTCTTTTCGGCATCGCCAACTTCGTCCTGCACCTGCTTGTCCACAGAGGGCTTTTCAGACTTTGCAGTCGCAACGATGTCCTGATCCAGCACCTTTACAATCAGCAGCGTGGCAGCGCCGTCCTTGCCTTCCAGCTTTGCCTGATTGTCCCGCACAAGGTAATAGCCGGGGGTCAGCTTCTTGCTCGTGCCGGGGGCTGCTTTGGTGGAAGCGAACGTATCAACCGGAGTGGAGTCAGCATTCCAGTACTTCGTGATTTCAGCCAGCTTTTCCTGATTCGTGCCCGAAACAGCTTTCAGAGCATCCAGAACAGCGTCCGGAACAGGGTCGCCAGTCCTGACCGCATCAGTATCGTTCTTGGCATTTGTGCCCCACTTGACGCTCGTCAGCACTTTTTCACCTGCATTTGTCTCAACATCAGCAGTGAAAATCTGGTACACTTGGTATTCGTGATCCACATCGTCCTTCGGGTTTACCGTAATCGTAAAGCCTTCCGCGTCAGTAGACGGATTTTCCACTTCCGTTGCGCCCGCGACAGTGACCATGCTCAGCACGAGCATCATGGCCAGCAGAATTGCCCAAAACTTTTTCATGGTTTTTCTCCTTTTCGTTGTCGTTTTTCATTCATTGGGAAACGTTTTGCGGGGATTACCGGGGTTGCCTACGTCGGGAGGTCTCCTGACGTATAGCTGCTATGCTTTTTTCATTCCTCCTCCCGTCGTTTTTTTCCCCATGTTTATACAAGGGCTTTCGCCCGCGTATACGGATTGAGCTGCCCCGGAAGGGGGGCTGCCGACTGCTCAGCAGCCTTCCCTCCGGCGTTTGATTTCCTGCCCCAGCAGCAATGCCGCCGCTGCCATCAGCAGCAGACCGCCCGCCGTGAACGGCAGTGTGCCGATGCCGCCCGTCTCGGGCAGCGTGTAGGTAATGGGTGTGTTCGTAATCTGGAAGACGCGATTTTCGCTGTTCGCGGGAATCGGCGCGGTGTTCGTGGCGTTCGGGTCGTCCGTCACCAGCTGCCAGCCGCTGCCCACCGGGGTCTGCTCTTTGGCGTAGTAGCGGTAGATGTTGCCCTCCGCGTCATACGCCGGGAGATTGTACCACTTGTAGCCCCACCAGATGTTCTTGCTGCCTTCCGGCGCGGTGTATTCAACCACTTCGCCAAACTGCCAGCCATCCAGATTCTTCGTGACGACCTTCCCCGCTTCCGCGTCCCAGCCAAGGGTAACGGTCGCGATGGTCTTGTCGCCGTCCGCCGCCGCTTCCGCGGTGGTCTGCTTGAGCGTCAGCGTGATGTCCGGGAGGTTCGCGGGATTCAGCGTGAACTGATTGTCCAGCGACGTCCAGACCTTGCGGGCGCTGACGTCGGTCAGGGTGTTGGTGACGGTGAGTGTCTTGACGTTCAGGTTGATTTCCGGCCGTTCGCCGTTCGTCGGGTCAGAAGCCGAATGGACTTCGTTGCCTTCCGCGTCCACTTCCTTGACGTAGTAGTACCATTCGCCGCTTGCGCCTGTATCCTTGTCGAACCAGTAGCGCGGCAGGCGGGTCAGCGTCAGCGTTGCGGCGTCGGTCGGCGTGTTCGTGCCGACCGTCAGCTTCACGGTGCCGTCCGGCAAGAGCGTCGCGTCCATGTTCGCTTCCAGCGCGCCCAGCAAGGGCGTGTAGCGTTCGTGTTGGGGAAGACCAGCGCCGTCACGCTTTTCGCGCCAGATTTGCAGGTACACGACGGTATTGCGAACATTCAGCGGCAGTTCGCTTTCGCTGCCTACGGGGAAATACGCCTGCTTGAACTGTTTGGTGATTTTCAGCCTCGTCGGCGTGTTGGTAATTGTGCCGATTTCGTTGAAGCCCAGCTCCAGCTTGCCGTCCGGCAGGTTGTTCAGGTAGCCCGCCAGCTCCACTTCGCGGATGATGAAGGACGCACTGTTGTAGCCCGGCAGATTCCGGATGGTCACGCGCCACGGTTCATCCGCCTTCGCCAGCCCCGACACATGCAGGTAGGGCGCGCCGTTAATCTGCACCAGCTCCGCCGTGAGCGAACTCGGCGTGCAGATAACGTTCTTCAGGCTGAAGTAGCTCTTTTCCAGCAGGTTTTCCGTTTTCCACTGCGTGGAGTAGACTTCCTGATACTTCATCATGACTTCAAGGTAGATGTCCTGCATCATGCCCTCTTCGCCGAACGTGTCCGCGTCCGCCCATTGCTTGACAATGCTGATGCTCTTGGGCACGTTGGTGATGGTCACGTTGTTTTCCGTCGTATCCTTGAAGGTGATGTAGAGAATCGAGCCGACGAGTTCGCTTTCATCCGCCGTCATCACCGGCGTGTAGCGGTCCAGCGTGTCGTTGCCGACGCTCGTGTTTTCGAGGATGTAATAGCGGTACTTGCGCAGGCTGCCGTCGGGATTGAGGGGCGTGTCGTACAACGGCAGGTTGTCGATGGTCAGCTTCCAGCCGTTTTCCGCCGACAGGACGTAATTCTGCTGGAAGGGGTCGTGGGACCAGTTGTAGTGCACCACGCCGTCCGAATCCTTCCAGTTTTCGCCCCAGACTTCGCGGAAGAGCGAAATCGACACGTTCTGGATGCCCAGCGGGTTCTGCGCGCCGTCGTACTCCACTTCTTCCGCCCACTGCTTCACAATGTTGAGCTTGCCGGTCTGCACGTTGGTGATGGTCGCGCTTGCGTCCGCGATGGTGACTAAGAAGCTTCCTTCCATTTGTGACGAAGAGGCTTTGAACGCATCCTTTGCCTTGGTTGGCTCGCCAGCCGAATTGAGTTCAAGGACGTCGCCCACTTCTTTCGGCCAGTTCTCCGAGAAGGTGTAAACAGGCATCGTACCGTTCACATGGACTTCCGTCAGCTCATAGGTGTAAACATGCGCCGTGTGAATAGAGCCGTCCGGATTGTATTGAACAGTGTACACATATTGCTCCTTCTGCTGTGTCGTCCAGTTTCCCTTCGCATCCGGCATTATTTCAACGGTACTCGGCTTGGGGGCAGAAGTTATCCACCCTTTTGTTTTATCCCATGAATGCTCTGTCACATTCAAGTTGAGCGTAACCTTTTCCGGCTTCTTGGTGACGTTAACCCACTTTTTCGTCAAATTGAGGTTGAGGTATCCCATTTCATTCCCCGGCAGGTTCTTCGCGTGGATGTTCGCCGTTCCGCCGTCCGCAGGCTGGTTCACCTCACCGGTTGTTTTCTTGACAAGCGTAGCGTCGCCTGTGTAGCTCACCTGATACAGATACGGGTTCAGCGCAGCATTAAGCGTTTCGTACCCTTCTACGATGTAATAGTAGTACGGCTTCTTCTCCGCTTCGCCGTTCTCGTTCACCGTAAAGTAGTACTTCGGCAGGTTGTTGAACTCCCAGACGGGTTCTTCGCCGCCCTCCGTCCAGTTTTTCGTGACGTAGGTGTACTGCTGATCGTCCGTCTTGATGGGGTTGCCACTGTCGTCAAAGGTGAGCTGCTTCTTCGCCTGAATCAAGCAGAACGTCAGCTCATCCCTGTCGCGGAAGCGCGCCCAAGTCTTGTCCACCTTGACGTTGAACCGCTCGACGTAGTAGTTCTTTTCGGTCACTTCCGGGAGCGTGTCCGTCAGCGGCTGACGGTAAATTTCCTTGATATCGGTCAGTGCCGCGTCTGTGAAGTAGTCGCTCGGCTGCTGCGGGAAGTCCGCAGGCAGATGCTGCGTGCCGAAGTAGCCGTCAATCGCCGCTTCCGACACCTCGTAGGTGTACGCCCACGCGGATTTCACCGTGCCGTCGGCGTTGTATTGCGCATAAACCGACTGCGTTTCGTTCCAGTCTGCCCAAAGCGCCGTATACGTTGCTGTGGTGTCCAGCTCGATTGTCTTTGCGGTGGGCGTTTCCGCTGTCCAGCCCGTATCCGGGGCATAGACATGGCGGGTGCGCGTCACGGTAATCTTCGCCTTCATGCCTTCCGGCGTGGGCTTGTCCGCGGGATTGCCGGAAGCATCCAGCCACTGCTTCGCCACGTTGAAGCGGTACAGACCTTCCTTCTCGCTCGTCAGCTTGTTGTTCGTCACGGTGACGGTGGTGCTGGTGTTCGCATCGCCCTCCGTCGTCACGAAACCGTCCGCCGGGCTATAGCTGACGCTGAACGGGAGGGTGGCTTCGTTTTGGTACTTGACCTCCTCCACCTTGTAGCGGTAGCTTTGCCTGATGGGCTGATTCTGCTCGTCGAAGCCCGTCACAGCGTACTTCGGGAAAGTGCCGAACACGACCTTGCTTGTGTTCAGGCTGCTGATGCTCATGACCCTCGTGACCGCTTGGAAGCTGTCGTCCGCGACCCACGCGCCGTTCTCCTGCTTTTCGCGGGTCAGGCGGAAGGTCAGCGTATCCTGCATGTTTTCAGGCTTCGCGCCTTCACCCCAGCGCTTCTCGGCTTCGATGGTCAGCTTTGCGATCTCGTAGTTCCGCAGCGTCGCCGTGCCGCGTGCGTTCTGCGTGTCCGCCTTCGGATTGGCGGGATTCCCGTCCGTGAAGTACTCGCTCGGGTGCTGCGGGAGACCGCTGTATGCCAGCTGGCAGTAGAAGCCGCTCGGCACGTTCAGTTCCCGGAGGCTGTAGGTGTAGGCGCGGGCGTTTTGGACAACGCCGTTTTCCATGGCGACCGTGTAGGTTTCCAGCCCCTCGAACTTGGTGCTCCATTTGTTCGCTTCTGCCAGCGTAACCGTGTCGCGGCGTTCCGTGCTGCCCTTCGTCCACGCGCCGTTGACGTAATCCCAGCGCGTCTTGTAGAGCGCGACCTGTACGCCGCCGAATTCCTCGGTAATCGTGTGCTTTGTGCCATCCGGCGCGTACCATTCCTTGGACAAGTCGATGCTGATTTCGCCGTACTTGTCCTCCGGGCGGTAGACGTTGGTCAGCGTCGCCGTGACCGTGCCGGTGGTTTTGCTGGCGTTCGGGTCGATGGTGTAGGTGATGCCGGATGTGGTGTAGCTCGGCACTTTGCCCTCGACGATGTAGTAAATGTAGTAGAGCTTGTTGCCGTTCGCGTCCGCGCCGGTGGATTCCAGCTGCGACCACTGGGTGTGCCAGCCGTTCGCTGCCGTCAGCGTAGCCTCGCGACCGCCGTAAGCGTCGTCCGGGTGCTGGCGAATTTTTGCCCACTGCGCATCGGTGAACTGCGTGACCTGCGTCGGCACTTCGTCAACCGGCGTACCTTCCGGGGTCATCGTGATGCTCACGTTGTTATAGTAGCGACCGTCCTGCCATTTCCCTTCCCAGTTTTTCCACTGCAAGCAGAAAATTACTTTTTTCTGATGCGTCATCTTGGTGGTGTAAACGAACTGTTTTCTCGACGTATCTTGCGGTTCCAAGACCACTTCTTTTCCGTCTACGCGAGCCACAATACGCGCAGCGTTGTCAAGTGCGCCATCAAGCAGGTTCAGCGTTAGCGTAACGTCCTGATTCTCCGGGAACTGCTGCGCAACCTTCGTGCTATTGTTGACCATTTCCGCAGACAGGATGCGTTGCGGATTCTGCGTTGCATCCGTGTTCAGCACGTCGGTATACTGTTCCTGCGTCAGCGCATAGCGGCGAAGCATCACGAGTACGCTGGCAGGGCGCGCATTCTCATGGGCGTCGTCGCCAGCCCAGTTCTTCTGCACCTCCATGTCGTGGCGGTCCTTGCTGTTCTTCACCTGAACGTTGATGCTCGCAGAGCCGTTGACGGTGTGCGGTCCATCCACCACGCCTTTGATGCCGGAAGCAGTCATGAGCTCCTGCAGCCGACTCTTTGAAATCGTGCCGAAGTTGCCATTGTTGAGACCGTCCGGGTATCTCTCCGGATGTGCTTCGGTATCGTCCGCTCTCGGAACGATGTGGAAGACGACCAGCGGGCGATCCTCCAGCACGAGGTGGTACGGCTCGACTGCCTTCGTTTCCGCCAGCATGTACGCGACGTTCGGGTCGAGCGGACGCTCGTTCAGCTTCTCCGAATTGTATTGGTAAGTAATCATACCGCTTTGATCCGTGTAGACCTTACCATTTTCGCCGCCAACCGCCTCGAACTTGTTGGTTTCCGTGTTCCATGCGTAGAGGGTGAACTCCGTCCCCGGCAGCAGCAGCGAGGTGTTCGCGCTGTCCACCTTGCGGATGACCAGATTGTTGTGGATGTAGCCGCCGCCCTGACTGAAGTAGTCGTTATTGCTGTTGTTCAGTTCGGTACTTGAGCCGTCTTTTCCTTCAAGGTTTGCGTGGTTTCTCAACGCCGGACTGATGCCCTTGTGGTTCACGTCGTTGAAGTTGTACTCGTTCGTCACCTCAGGCGGCAGCAGAATGTTCTCCTGCGCCGTGTATTCCAGAATCAGCGCCTTGCCGTCCGGAACGGTGACGGTTATGTTCAGGGAACGTTGAGCGGGAACCGTTCCTTTTACCTTCTCACTGTAATTGTAGTTGGAATTACTGAAGACGTTTTCCGTTTCCGTGAACTCCATCTTCCAGAGATACTTCTCTATCTCTGCGCCGCGCAGCAGATGCCCCTTGCCGCTTTCATCAACGTCCAGAATCGGATTGCCGTTTTCATCCTTCAACGCCTCATAGAGCCTGAAGGAACCTTCATCCAACGTCACATTGCGCAGATAAGGATACACGCCAGCCAATCCAAGAACGTCATAGGTCAGCGTATCCGTCAGCCTGAGCGTGCTGGATGCCGGATTCAGCTTCGCGCCTGCCTGGTTGATGTCGATGGTGTAGGTGATTCGCGCCTGCTGGTCGCCGCCCTTGACGCTGTAGCCCTTCTGGACGTTCACCGCCTCGACCGTCTCTTCCTCGTAGGTCAGCTCGGTCTTCTGCTCCTTGTGATAGAGCGCCGCGTCGTATTTCACGTCCAGCTGGTTGTTCAGCACGCCCAGCACCAGAGTGCCGTTCACCGCGGTTGCCAGGAAGTCGTCGGCAATCTTGCAGTGAACCTTGACGGTCATATCCGCCTTGCCGTTGAGGACCGTTTCCGGACCGCCGGTATTCTCATTCGGCTTCATGGAGATGTTGATTCTCTGCTGCTGCTGTGCGCCTTCGCCCACCGCCGCCAAATCAGCCTTGATGGAAATGCGCTGCTCGCCCCACTCGTTGCTGACCTCATAGCCATCCGGAATCGTACCGGCATTGTCCAGCTTCTTATTGACAACGGTCATCTTCGTGCTGTCCGTTTCGCTAAGAATCAGCCTCGAGCCGCCGTATTCGATGTACTCCACCACAATGTGCGGCGGGAGCGTTTCGGTCAGGGTGATTTCGTCGTGCGCCACGCCATCATTGCGCAGGAGGATGGTCCAGTACAGCTCGTTTTCGTGGATGGTCTGCCCGTTCAAATCACCAACGCCATGGTTGCCGAACTTCTTCTCCACCAGGTCGTTCGGGGCGGCCTTGTACCACGCGTCTCCGTTTTTGCCCGCGTTAACAGCCGTGTTCTTGAAGTCAACCCCGCTCGTGCGGGACTGTTCCAAATAGATGGTCGTCTGATACGGGAGCGTAACGCTTGTCGTCGCGTTCACATCCGTATTGGCGTCGTTCAGCACAACGCCTTCGCCCGTCGTTTCAAACCGGAAACCATAGTAGTAGCCTTCCGTCAGCGTCGTTTCCGCAGACACCACCATCGTGCCTTCATTTTTGCCCTGACTGTCGCAGGTCAGCAGCGTAATGGTGTACGGCACATTCTGCGCATCATGCTTTTTCACAACATCGAGGTCTTTGATGGCGTTGAGCAATGTCTGCGCCTGAGCCGCCGTCATGTAGTGCTGCATGATTTCTATTCCGTTTTTCCATTCCACCTTCTTGTCAAGCGTATCGCCGAAGTTCAGCTTATACTGAACATCCTTCGTCGCCGGGAAGGTGTATGTCGCGTTCCACGCTACCGGATACAGACCATCGGTGTATTCGCCGTTCTTCGTCGGATCCGCCGGCATACTCGCGTCAACCGACTTCACCACATTGTAACGCTTGTCCTGCCCTACATGCGCGGTGCTTGTCTTTTGTTCGCCATCGAATTCCGCCGTGTTTGTAATCTGTTGATCCTGCGCGGTTGCTTCCACCGGCGTTTTGTATTGGATTACGATCTTAGCGGTGGTGTCCTTGAATTTCAGCTGCGGTTTGCCGTCCACGCCGGTTTCCACGGTAAAGTAATCCGTGTAGTTTTCAGCGGTGATAGGCGCGTTATTCGCCGTGATTTGCGACACATAGCCCTTGCCGTCCGTCTTCGAAAACAGCAGACTGCCGTTTTCGTCCACAAGCTGGTCGAACATCGTGTCCGTCAGCGTCTTGTCCTTGATGTTGAAACGGTTTTCGTTGACGGTGAGCGTCCACTGAATGCAACCCTCATTGCTGTTGTACCCGCTGCTCTTTTGCAGCTTTCTAATCTGAACGTCAGTAGGGTTGCTGTTAGAGGAATCCTGGGAATGATCCCACTTTCCGCCACTCTGCGCAGTGAAAGTATTTGTCAGCTGATCGTATTCACCGGTCATTCCGTCCTTGTCGAACGTGTATTCATACTTAATTTCGTATGTTTCATTTGCCGAAAGCGGCGGCAGCACATAGTCCGTCGTCATGGTATAGACCTTGCCGCTTTCGTCCGTCGTGTTCGCATAAACGTAGTGAATGTGCGTTCCCGTCGTACCGCAGGCGCATGTACCGTCCGTCTTGATTTCTGTCGAAGCAGAGTCAACTGCCGTCACCTGACTCCAGTTAGAGTGTACTTTAACCTCCGTGACGGTCATGTTTGTCAGGGCCATTTGCTTATTCACAGCCGTCATGACGTCTTGAGCAGTCGCGTTCTTGCCGTTCGTGCCCTTTGTGGATTCAATTTTGACGGTATACTCAATCGTTCCTTTTTCCCAGTTGACATTAGCCCCGCTTTTCCAAGTTCTCAAATCGCTGAGGAGGGAGTTGTTGCCCCTGTCGATGTCCTCCCACTTCACGGTAGTCGATGCGCCACCGAACTTGATGGTCAGGTCGTCGTTGCCCAGATTCTCAACATCGTCCTTGCGGATTTCGGCGCTCATCTTCATGGTGCCGGTGCGGTCGTCATGGCTGGGGTTGTTCCGGACAAAGTCCATATACTCGTCGGTGAACCACATTTCAACTTGTTTCGTTGCGGGATTATACTGGAACTTAAACGCCGGCTTTTCATTGCTGAATTTGGCGTCCGTGCCCGACCAGACAGAAGTGCTGTCCGTTTTGATATGCGTATTCTCTGCCGGAATAATAATCTTGTTGCCTTCGCCATGGCGCAGAATAGCTTCATCCGAAATCTTGAAGTCCGCCGCGAAGCTATAGTTGTACGCATTGGCATTTTCCGGAAGTATGATGTTCGATACCGTAATATTGGTAATCTGCATGCCGCTCTCGCTGACGGCAGGCGGTTCGTTCGCCATCATCAGGAAGCCCGGGTCGAGTCCAAACGACGGCATCACCATGTCGTCCGGCTTCGCGGCATTAGCGTCCATCGACGGAATCACCGTAAGCGCAGGTGTCGGGGACGGCTCGTCCATCGGGGCAGCCGTTTCGGCGGCGTTTTCCGTCGGCGCGGGCGTTACAGACGGCGCAAGCGTCGGTTCTTCCGTAGGCGCAGGCGTTGCTGTGGGCGCTTCCGTGGGCGTTGACGTTGCTTCGGGGGCTGCCGTCGGCTCAGCCGTCACTTCGGGGGCTGCCGTCGGCTCAGCCGTCACTTCGGGGGCTGCCGTCGGCTCAGCTGTCACTTCGGGCGCTGCCGTCGGCTCAGCTGTCACTTCGGGCGCTGCCGTCGCATCGGGGTTCGGGGTCGGGTCATAGTAGCAATCCGCCGTGTGCGTGTGCTCTTCTTTGCCGCAGATATAGTGGCGTTCGTAGCAGTCCGCCGTGTGATGATGGCCGGAATCCTCCGCCGTCACCGTCACAATGCATTCATTTGTATGCTGATGCCGCAGCACCTGAATGTAGCCGCAGGTGTAGTAACCGGTTTTCGCATCGACGCAGGACGCGGAATGCGTGTGTACCTTCGCCGGGTCGGGATAGAGCTTGCATTTCAGGTCGCCGCGCACCATCTCGTAGCAGGAATCATCATGCGTGTGTGCGCCTTCGCCCTCAAACAGACCGCAAGTCGGTTCTTCCGTCGTCGGATAGCAGGCATCCGTATGGTGATGCGCGCCCTCGCCTTCCGTCAGGCCGCAGGTGTACGTCCGGGTCACTTCGTAGCAGCTGTCATCATGGACATGCGGCATGTCGGAGTTCGTCGCAACGTCCTCGGTGCAAATCAGCGTGCGCGTTTCCGTCACGCAATCCGCCGTGTGCTGGTGGCCTTCGCCCTCAAACAGACCGCAAGTCGGTTCTTTTGCCCGATAGCACGCATCCGTGTGGATGTGCCCCTCGCTTTCCGGCAGCGTGCAGGTCAGCTGCTTCTCCCAATTGTAGCAGGCATCCGTGTGCTTGTGCATCGGATGCTCCTCCAGCGTGCAGATAAGAACGCCGTTGCTGTCGTAGCACTTCTCGTCATGCTCGTGGATGTAGCCATCCCAGTAGCCGCAGCTGAGTTCACCCTGCGCATTATAGCAATCGGAGGAATGGTGGTGCGGCTCAAAGCTGCAGCGCATAATATCGGTAAAGACTGTCTCCGCCTCGCGCTCGGAAATCAGGCAGGTCAGCTCGTCCACATAGCAGTCCGCCGTGTGGGTATGCTCCTCCAGCCCGCAGTACGTTTCCGCCGCCATCGTCAGGCCCGGCATCATCAGCACATAAGACGTGCAGATGGCGACAACGAGTGCCAGCGCCGTGACCGTCTTGAACAGACGCATCCGGCGCTTCCGCTGCGCAACGTATCTTTCTGCTAATTCCATGAGTTTGCGGTTCATGTCAGCATCCTCCGATTCTGGAACCTGTGTTCCTCTTCTTGTTGTATTGCACTTACGTTATTGTAGGAATCCAAAGCGGTTCAGCGGCCAAATGCGGAGCGTTACGCGCCCCATAATCTGCTCTTCGGACACCGGACCGACCAGTGTGCTTCGGCTGTCGCGCGAGGTGGAGCGGTGATCACCCAGAACAAAATACCGTCCGTCCGGCACTTGGTACGGCAGCGTGATGGAGCAGTCGCCCAGCGCGCGGTCGGTGATGTACGGCTCATCAAGCAGTTCGCCATTGATGTAGACGTTGCCGCTTCCGTCGATGTTGACCCACTCGCCTGGCAGGCCGATAACGCGCTTAATCAGCACCTTATTGTTGTAGTAAAAAGCGATAATATCGCCGCGCTGCGGATTTGACCCGCGCACGACCATTGTGATTTCGCCCTGCCCGACCACTGGCGTCATTGACGTGCCGGTGATTTGCAGGATGGGCATGACCATGGTTGCAATCAGCACCGCAACCGCCGCCACCACCAGCAGCGTATAGAGCGTGCTGCGCAGGGCGCGGTTGTAGCTGTGCTTGCGTTTCTCATGCTTCAGTTCCGTTTCCAATTGTGCGGATGTGGGGTTCATTTGCCGCAGCAGGTGGGCGCGTTCCGCCGCTTCCTGCGTGTCGTTGAGCAATTGTTTGCCCGTTTTCTGCTGATTCTTGTCTTCTGACACCTGCGCGCCCTCCCTTCTGTCATGTTTCTTTACTGCTGATTGGCGGCTTTCTTTGCGCGCGCGAGGATTTCCTGCGCTTGGCTTTCTGCCGCGCTGATTTTCTCCTGGCACAGCCGCTCAACGTTCTGCTGATACTGTTCCGCGGCCTTCTGCGCCGCATCGAACACGCCGTTTAGCTTCAGCGATGCCTCCGCAATCGAGCCGCACGTTTCCATCTGCAGCTGCCGACTTTGCAGCGCCGCTTCTGCCGCATTCAGCCGCTGCTCCAGTGCTTCAAATTCCCGTGCCTGTTCCAGCAGCAGTTCCAGCAGCTCCGCGCGTCCCAGCTTCCGCAGTTCCTTCTCTGTCACAGTTCACGTCTCCTTCGCATGTAACGCATTTATCGTTTCTCGATATGTAATTCGCCAGATTTCCGGCAAATCACAGTTCGAGTTCTTACATGGTTTATTATACCATCAAATCTTCAACTGTCAAGACGGAAAAATAACATTTATTATGCTCATTTGGTGCATTTTTGTGTGTTTTGCCATACTTTCGTGTGGCAATTTTGTCATTTCCACCTGTTAACGGCTTGTAAGTTTCCTGAGTATTGTTATTTGCATGTTAAAACTATCGTAATAGGAATATTTATTTGTCTGTTGCTTTCCTCGTTTTTTCGTAATTTTCGTTCAGTGTACGCAAATCTTCGACCGGGTTTTCTTTGTTTCCACGCCATTCGTTCGTCTTTTTCAATGTAGCATTCCAGACTTGGCAAACAGAAAACAGCATAATATTGTTGATTCGCAAAAAAAGCAGGAGCAACCCGCAAATCGTGCTGCTCCTGCCAAATATTCTGTTATCCATTCGGGTTTGCGCTGTCGTCATCCTGGCGATACTGATCTGTACGGCGACGATGGCGCGGCGCTTCCTCTGCCGATTTCGCCACCGGGCGCGCATACGGATTCTCCATCGTCGTCGTGCTCTTCGGCGCGGCAGTGGACGGGGTCTCCTGCGGCTTCGTCAGGGGCTGAATCGGCGTGCGATAACCGACTTGCGGTCGGTTTTGCATGTCCTGCGTCTGCGGAACGGGTGTCGCCGGGCGCACCTGCACAGGCGAAACGCCATTGCTCGTCTGCGGACGCTGCTGCGGGGTCGTGTACGCGCCGGTGCGCATCTGCTGCGGCTGACCCGCCTGACGCGCAACCGGACGATCCGCATTGCGCGCTGCCTGTGCGCGGCGCTGTGCCGCCTTCATGGCAACTTCACGCTGTTTCTTCTGGTATTGCATGAAGGCGAATCCGCCGCCGCCCAGCAGCAGCACGACCGCAATCACGATGAAGATAACCAGCCCGCTGTTGCCGCTCTCGTTCACCACAGGGTACGTCGCGGCTGCGGTGGGCAGCGGTTCGAGCGTCGGTGTGGGCGAAGCGGAAGGCGTCGGCGTGGCGGTTTCCTGCGTAGGGGCAGTTGTGGGCGAAGTCAGCGGACCGGGCGTTGAAAAGCCTTGCCACGGCACATAGCTGACCGTTGCGCCGCTGCCCTTCCAGTCGTTGATGGTCTTGTCTTCTTCCGGAATCAGACCGCTGGTCGGTTTTGCAGTAGCATTCCCCGTCGTGTTATTCTGGATGCCCTGAATGTACTCGCTGCTTTGCAGGAACTCTTCCAGCTCCTCCACTGTCATCCAATGGAAGTATTTTCCGTTGACGTAACCTTCTTGGTCATTGTAGCGGATATGATACCACGTTTCGCCGTCCGTTCCGGTCGTTGTGCCGAGGACAAAGCAGAACGCGTAGTTGTACAGCTTTCTGATACGGCTCGCGTTCATGCTGGGCTGCTGACGGAAGTTGACCGAGCTCGTCGTGGTCACATAGCCATAGCTGGAGTAGTTCGTCGGGTCGTAGGGCTGGGGCGTGGTGACAAGCGTTGGTGCGGGCGTGGCGTTCAGGTTGTTCAGGTACGCCTCGATTTCCGCCTGCGTCATGAAGCGGAGCATGTCATAGCGCACATAGCCCCACTGCCCATTATACTGCACGCGGTGCCACGGCATACTGCCCAGATAATCCTGCCCGGAGACGTAGACAACTTCGCCCTGCATCAGGTACGCCTCAATCGCGCTGAAGTCGCCCGCCATCTGCCGCAGCGGCACGTTGTTGCCCACGGCGTAGGCGTAGCCCATCTCCTGTGCGGGAACAGGCGTCAGGTACGGCGTGGGGCTGGGCGTGGGCGTGCTGCGGGACTGATTCCACTGCTGAATGTACACCTGCGCCTGCGCGTCGGTGACGTAGCGGAGGTTCGCGTCCGGCACATAACCAGACGTCCCTTCCAGCGTGGTCACAATGTCCCACGTTTCGCCTGCCGTGTTCAGCTGGCTATTCACATACACCAGCACATTCGCCTGCAGCGTCGCCATGACGTAGTTGCCCGTGCCGATGCCGGTGCGCATTTCGGTTTCGCGCGTAGTGACGGCATATCCCTCATACGGCACAGCGGTCGGCGTCGGGGTCGGAGCCTCGGTCGGGGTCTGCGTCGGCGCGGCGGTCGCCACCTGACGATACCAGAAGGCAATATCCGCCGCATCCATGCTCAGCGTGCCGTCTTGGAAAACAGTCAGGGTGATTTGCTCGCTGCCGGGAATCAGCTCATAGCCATCCCGCAAATTCGTCGGCATCGGGCGCAGGGTGTATGTACCGGGGGCGAGCGTCATCGATTGCGCGTTCGCCACCGGGCTGCCGTAGCTGTCCAGATACTGGATGGTGATGGTCGCGTTCTGCGGCGCGGCGGTCGGGGTTGCCGTCGGCACTTCCGTCGGAATTTCGGTCGGAATCGCCGTCGGGGTCTCGGTCGGAACCGGCGTGTTGGTCGGAATCGGCGTTGCCGTCGGCACAGGCGTTGCGCCGGTGGATGCGGCATACGCGTCGCTTTCCGCCTGCGTCATGATGTTCAGGTATTCGCTCATGATGTAGCCGCTCTGTCCATCCACCATGACGACGCTCCACCGTTCGCCCTTGTCATTCAACATTTCGTTGACGACGTAGACGTTCGAGCCATTCGCCAAGCGCTTGATGACCGTGTTGCTCTTGCTGGTCGAGGGCTCACTGCGGAACGCCACTCGATTGCCGTTGATGGTCGCGTAGCGGTTGACCGGCTGCCCGACGGGAATCGGCGCTTCAGTGGGCGCAGTGGTCGGCGTTTCGGTCGGAATCGGCGTATTCGTGGGCGCTTCCGTCACGGGAACATCCGTCGCAGCGCTTTGAACCGGGCGATAGTAGAACGCAAGGTCTTCCGCCGTCGCTTCGTCACCGTTGATGGCAATGGTGCCGTCCGCGTAAATCGTCAGTTCGAACGACGTCCAGCTGCTTTCCAGCTCGTAGCCGGGAATGCTGTCATACGCGGGCGTGACGTGGTACGTTCCCGGCATCAGCTCCGCCACGCTTGCGTCAGCAATCTCCTCGCCAAGCGTGTTGTAGTAGCGGATGGTGACGGTCACGAACTGCTGCGCGGGCGCGGGGGTATCGGTCGGCGCTTCGGTCGCCGGAACGTCGGTCGCAGGCACGTCCGTTGCGGGCGCAGGCGTGTCCGTCGGCGCTTCCGTCGCGGGAACATCCGTCGGGGTCTGCACCGGGTGGTAGTAGAATCCGACCGCATCCGCCGGAATTTCTTCGCCGTCCATGTACAGCGTGCCGTTCGCATCCACCGTCAGGTCAAACTGCGTCAGCGTGCTGTCCAGCTCGTAACCGGGGATTTCGCGCTCCGGAATCATCGGGTACGTCCCCGGCAGCAGTTCCTTCACCACCGGGTCGGCAATTTCCACGCCGCTCATGTCGAAGTAGTGAATCGCCACCGGCATCGTCTGCGGGGCGGGCGTGTCCGTCGGCGCGGGGGTATCGGTCGGCGCCTCGGTTGCGGGTGCTTCCGTCGTGGGAATATAATAGTAGAAATACACCTCGCTCGGCGTCGCGATACCGCCGGAAACGTTCACTTCCACCGTGCTTTCCGTGCCGGGCATCGGCACATAGCCGTCCGCCATGCCCTGCGGATTCGCCGTCACAAGGTGTGTCCCCTCGCCCAGCGTCAGCGTGTCGTCCATCGCAACAGGCTCACCCTCGGAGTTGAGGTAGTGCACGGGCACGTTCACTTCGGTCGGCTGCGGGTCGGCATAGAAGAAGGACACACTCGCCAAGTCGGTCGTGCCATCAGGACGCAGCGTGACCGTCTGCGGATTTTCGCTGATGAGGTCGTACCCGCCCACGCGGTCGCTGGCGGCATAGATGTAGTTCACGCCCTCGGTCAGCGGCTGCGACTGCTGATCCAGCAGCGTGCCGTTCTCGTGATAGTAGAACACGGCGATGTTGGATGTTACCGGCTGCGGCGTGGCATAGTGGAACACAACGGGATTTACGCTCGCCGTGCCGCCGTTGTCCACCCACACATGCACCGTGTCCTCGCCGACAAGCTGATACCCAGCAGTCATCGCGCTATTGGCGGTGACATAGTTGTCGCCCTGATTCAGCGTCACATACTGCGTGTCCAGAATCGTGCCGTTGTCATCCAGCTGATACAGCACGGTCACTTCCGCCTGAATGACGGGCGGCTCGGTCGGGGCTTCGGTTGGTACTTCCGTCGGCGCTTCGGTCGGCTGCTCCGGCACGGCGTAGACAAAGCGCACCTCGCTCGGCGACGCGTTGCCCATGCTGTCCACAAACACATCCACCACACCGGACGCAGGTTTGACAAGCAGATAATTCCACGGCACAACACTGGAATTGGCGTACACTTGGGTAGTCGCGTTCGTCAGGCAGCTTGCGTACTGGAAATCCAGCTGCTGGCCATCCTCCGTCACATAGTACACCGGCACGTTGACACTCTCCTGCGCGGGCGTTTCGGGCATTCCCTGCGACGAGAGGTACAGCGGGAACATCCCTTCATAGACGCTGTTGCAGTAATAATCCACTTCATACGAATACATCGGGTCAAGGGCAGTCGCATCCTGCGTCCACATGATTTCCGACGCATAATCTTTCAAGTAGAAGGTATACGCCGGGTCAGACGATACAACCTGCACCTGAACCGTGCTGAAAAGGGCGGACGCATCCAGCGTCGCCCAATACGCATGTTCCGCGCTGTCAGGCACGGGGAACGCCTGCGTTGTCTGCTGCTGTCCCTGCGAATCCGTCCAAATGACGGACACGACGACGTCCTCCCAGCGATCCAGCGCCAGCGCCGGAACCATCGCGGTTGTCATCAGCAGCGCCGCCACCATCAGCACAGACAGCAGACGGCCAAGACCTTTGACGCCGGATTTTCTCATGTTGGGTTTCCTCCTTGCTCCTGCCCTTTGCGGGCCTGATGCCATTCTATTATACCGCAGCGGCGCGGTTTGTCAATCTTCCGCACCCTGCCGCATTTTTCCTTGCGATTCGCAGGATTTTTTGCGTCTCTTGTCGAATCACTATGGCGAAAATCATCCTATTATTGAGGAGGACATTGACCATGATGGACGACAAGCAGCTGACGGAAGAGTATTTGGATGGGAAAGTCGTTTTCCCCGGCAAGATTATCCGCGTTGAGCATTGGCATGTGCGCCTGCCCAACGGCGAAACTGCCCTGCGCGAGGTGGCGTGCCATCCGGGCGCGGCAGGCATTGTCGCGCTGGATGATGACGGCAACGTGATTCTCGTCCGCCAGCACCGCATCGCCGTTGGCCGCTTGACGCTGGAAATTCCAGCGGGCAAACTTGACGGGGCGGATGAAGACCCGTTCGTCTGCGCGCAGCGCGAGCTGAGCGAGGAAACCGGGCTGACCGCCGACCACTGGCGCAAGCTGACCGTGCTGGAGACGACCCCCGGCTTCTGCAACGAGCGCATCCACCTCTACTTGGCGACGGGGCTGCACGCTGGAAAGACGCATCCTGATGAGGATGAGTTCGTCTGCACACTGCGGATGCCGCTTTCCGACGCGGTACAGAAGGTGATGGACGGCACGTTCCGCGACGGCAAGACCGCGCTGGCGCTCCTGATGGTACAGCAGCTGCTGTCCACCCCCTGCAAACAATAAACGTGCGAAACGCGCGTTCTGTTCCATCCATGCTTATTGTAACAAATATTTCATCAAAATGCAATCGTGTGGACGGATTTTTGCGCGTTTTTTCGGAAAATTTCGCTGACGGAGGTGCTTTATGGCTGGAAAAAAGCAGCGTCATCCCCTGTATGTTCTCTTTCTGCTGCTGATGCTGCTCATGCTGGCGCTGGGTGTGTATCTGCTTGTTGTCGGCTGTCAGCAATGGAATCGCCCTGTGCCGCTTGCGCCGTTTTCGCCGCATATCATCGGAGGTTTCTTCCGCCATGTATGAAAAACTGGGGCAATGGCTCTCCCACCGCAATCCGCCGAATGAGCCGATGCCCGCAGCGGATTACTTCGCGTCCCTGCCGCGCCTGACGACCGACCGGCTGCTCCTGCGTCCGCTGACGATGCGCGATGCAGCGGATATGTTCGCTTACTCCCGCGACCCCGAAGTCGCTCGGCATGTTCTCTGGGATGCGCACAAGTCGATGGCTGATACGCGCAGCTGCCTGCGCTACATCATCAGCCAGTACCACAGCGGCGCGCCGTCCAGCTGGGGCATCGTGCTGCGCGAAACGAACCGCGTCGTCGGCACGATTGGTTTCATGAGTTACAGCGACGCGGACAGCGTGGTGGAACTCGGCTATTCGCTCGCCCGCTCCTGCTGGAACGGCGGACTGATGACCGAAGCGCTGGCAGCGGTGCTGCGCGAATGCTTCACCGTCCTGCGCATCCACCGCGTCGAGGCGATGCACGAGTGCGACAACCCTGCCAGCGGGCGCGTGATGGAAAAATGCGGTATGCGCCACGAAGGGACACTGCGCGGCAAGGTGTTCAACAAGGGCAATTTCCACGACGTGGAGCTGTGGGCGATGCTGCGGGAGGACTGGGACGCGCGCCATTGAGCGAATTTCTTCCTATAATATATGGGAAGATACACCATGCACGGTGGATTTGCTCGTCCGCCAAGACGCCTAATCAGCGGAAAACAGCGCATCAAAAAAGAGGGCTTCTGCCCCCTTTGAATTGGATTTATACTAATTCGATTCTAAAACATGGCATCGAGCATAGCAGATTTTTCGTTCCGGCAAAGCTGAGTGAAGCGAGGCGTACTGGAGGTACGCGCGAGCGGAACGAAGCAAAGCCGGGGCGGAAAAGATGCTGTGCGAATGACATGCTTTAGATGAGAATTAGTATTACTTCGTCAGCGCGTCCATCCGCCGCTTGAGTACCTCCGGGCGCGCGACGGAGTAACCGAAGAAGCCCAGCACATCCGCCGCCTTCTGGTATGTGCCATGCGTGTACGTCACCAGCCCCGCCTTTTCCAGATGCAGCGATCCGTCCGCCGCGAACAGGTCGTCCCGCACCTGCACACCGACGATTTTGCCCACGAACATCGTGTGGCTGCCCAGTTCCAGCTGCTGCACTACCTTGCACGCCAGATACGCCGGACATTCGGCAATCGCGGGGGCATAATCCATGTTCAGCGCGGGCATGGGCGTAAGGTGGCACTCCTGCCACTTGTCCACGTCGCGCCCCGACCGGACGCCGCAGAAATCCAGCGCCTTGCAATGGGCTTCATCCACCAGATTCACCACAAACTCGCCGCTCCCCGCAATCAGGTCATGGCTGAAGCGATTGCCGCGTACCGAAATGGACATCATCGGCGGTTCGCTGTTGACCGTGCCGACCCACGCGACAGTAACGATGTTGGGCTTGGCATCCGCTTCAGGCGCACGGCAGCTAACCATCACCGCCGGAACGGGCGCAAGCAGATTGCAGGGGTCAAAGGTGCGGAAATCAGCCATTTTTTCTTCCTCCATTTTTCAAGGAAATATGCTATGATTCCCTTGACATTCTTCTGAAATAGTGTACAATATCGACTTGCGCTTGTCAATACGCATTTCAGAAAGGATGTAATTTATGGCTGTCTTTTTGCAGGTTATCACCCTGTTTCTGCTGATTTTCTGCGGCTTCTTCTCGGCGAAGGGGAAGCTCGTTGACGAAAACGGCATTTCCACGCTCAACAAAATCGTCCTCTACTTCGCCCTCCCCGCCCTGACGCTCTACGGCTTGCAGAAGGATGCCAGCCCGGAGCTGATTCATGACCTGATTCTCGTGTTCTTCATCAGCCTTGCCATCATGATTCTGAGCGGGCTGATTGCCTACTTCCTCTACCGCAGCGAGCCGAACGAGCGCCGCAGCGTGCTGACGAACCTGTCCATGCTGTCCAACAGCGCCTATATGGGCTACCCGGTCGTCATTGCGACGCTGGGCGAGGATATGCTGATTTACGCCGTCGTGTTCGTCGGCGCGTTCAACCTGATGTGCTGGACGTTCGGCTCGTTCTTCTTCGGCGGCATCAGCGCGATTCAGCCCAAGAAGCTGCTGACAAACCCGTCGCTGATTGCGGTGCTTGTTGGTCTTGTGCTGTTCCTGACGGGCTGGCGGCTGCCGGGTTTCATCAACGACGCGCTGTCGATGATGGGCAATGTGACGACGCCGCTTGCCATGTTCGTCATTGGTGCGCGGCTGATTGATCTTCGCTTCGCACACCTGCAGGACTGGAAGCTGCTGCTGGCGTGCGCGCTGCGGCTGATTATCTTCCCGGCGGCGGTGCTGCTGCTGCGCTTCACGGGTCTGCCCGCGGCGGTGGTGAGCGTGCTGTACATTTGCACCGCCATGCCCTGCGCGGCGACGACGGCCATGCAGAGCGAGATGTACCACTGCGACAATTCGCTGGCTTCGCGCGGAGTGGCGCTTTCGACTGCGTTCTCGATTTTGACGCTGCCGCTGATGCTGCTGCTGGCGTAAGCAGGGATTTCGGGTCTGTAGGCGCGAGGAGGGGTTCCGATCACCCCTCCACCCTTCGGTTTCCGCTCCCATCGTTGATTGTTTCCGAAGCTGTTTTGATGATGTCCCCCCGACAAAGGAGGTTTCCGCCATGCGCAAAAGCTGGCTCTTTCCCGGCGACAACGACGAACCCTATGTCTCCCAGCGGGCGGGCGCGTATCAGCCGCAGAGCGAGAAGCGGCGGCGGTGGACAAAGCGGCTGGTAATTCTGGCGCTGATTCTGTGCGTGCTGTACCCGTTTGTCGAGCCGTACACCTTGCGGACGACACAGACCGCCATCACCTGCGAGGATTTGCCTGCGAGCATTGGGCAGCTGCGCATCGTCTACGTCTCCGACATCCACTATGGGTCACAGATGTTTTCGGACGCGCGGCTATCGTCGCTCATCAACCGCATCAATGCGCTGAATGCGGACATTGTGCTGCTGGGCGGCGATTACGCGCGCGACAAGTGGTCAGCGGCTGCGTTTTTCGAGAATCTGCCGCGGCGCATTTCAAGCAACTACGGGGTGTACGCCGTCGTGGGCGAATGCGACCGCAGCCCGTTGGAGAAGGACGAGGAGCCATCCACACTGCGGAACAAAATGTCCAAAGCGGGGGTGACGCTGCTGTGCAACGAAGTCGCGACCCTGCGCATCGGCACAAGCGACATCTACATTGCAGGCATCGACGACGTCAGCACGGAGATGGACGATGCGAAAAGCGTGGCGGCGCAAGTCAACTCGAAGGATTTCGTCATCTTTCTGGCGCACAACCCGTCGGTGATTTCGTCCTCGCTCCTCCTGACCGACCGCAACGGACGCGGGAACTGGTTTGATTTGGGGCTGTTCGGGCACACGCACGGCGGGCAGATTCCGTTTCTGGAAGAAGCGTTCAACTTCAACGGCGTACCGTCGCGCTACGAGAGCGGTCTTTTGCTGGAGAACCGTTCGTGGCTGCTGATTTCGCGCGGTGTCGGCACAACGGGACTTCCGGCGCGGTTATTCTGCCAGCCGGAAATTCACTTGATTACCGTGCAATCGGGAACGTAAAGGATTTCGCCTCTGCAAGGGATGTTGTCCCTTGACCCTTTCGCGCGATTGAGTGGGTGACTTCTTCATGCTGTGTCCGCGTGTTTAGCCATGAAGCACCCGCGGTGCTTACAACACGTTGCCCAATGTCAGCGCGTCGCGGTGATACAGATGCTCGGCGTGTTCCCCCAATTCGGCGCACGCCTCCAGACACAAGGGCAGTTCGCGCGACGAAATCCCTGCTTCGATTTTTTTCAGTGCCGTGGTCACTGCATCCACATCATCATGATTGATGAGCGTTTGCAGCCACGGCACTTTTTGTTTCCACACGTTCCGGCATTTTTGCAGCGCAGCCTCCGCGCCCGCCCAATTCTCCGCTTCCGCGAGTGTCCGCAGTTCTTCAGCGCTCGCCGCGTATTCCTCGGACAGCGCGCGCACTTCTTCCCCGCTCCACACGCCCATCCCAATCGTCAGCGCAAGCAGAATCAGCGAAATCCACACCCCGGTCTTCATTCACCACACCACCTTCTGCGGCGGCAGCGCCTGATGCGTCTGCACCTGCGTCCGCCCCTTCCCCTGCGCCAGCAGCATTCCCTGCGTGTTCAGGCACAGCAGCAGCACGTCCTGCGCGCCCTCAAACCCCAGCGCGCGAATCTGCCCCATCAGCCAGCTGAGGCTCAACTGCCCGCGCTGCAGGTTTTCCGTCTGCACTTCGCCGTCCAAAATCAGCGGCAGCGGAAGCCCCTCCTTCGGCGGCATCTTGCCCAAGTCGCTGGGCATAAGCGGGCGGCTGTCCGCCTTCGGAAAGACGGAGATGTTCCCACCCGGTTCGAGTACCGCCGTGCCGACCTCCAGCGGGTCAAGGATGCCGCCGGCGCGTATGGCTTCCATCAAGTCGTTCAAATCCACCGCGCACGCCCGCATCTGCTTCTCGCAAATCACGCCGTTGCGCACCAGCACCGTCGGCTGCCCGCAGAGCCACACCCGCACGTGCTCGGACTTCATGCACAGCGCCGTCAGCAGCCCATGGCACACGACAAGCGCCGCCATCGGCAGCAAGCCGTAGAGAATCGGAATGCCCACACCGCCCATCGGGGTCGCCGCCAGCTCCGCAATCATAATGACCACGACCAGCTCAAACGGCTGCAATTGCCCCACCTGCCGCTTGCCCATCGCGCGCATCGCCAGCAGGGACGCGGCATACAAAATCACCGAACGCAGAAAAATCGTCAGCATATTCTCATCCTCCGCGGTCATTCTGCCCCATTATGCCGCGGATGATACTTGCGCGGCGCAGTCCGTCATGCTATAATGGAAGAAACTTGGCGAATTTCGCCGGAAATGAGGGCTTTCCTGATGAAAAAGCTGCTTTCTCTGCTGATGGCATTCTCCTTGGTGCTCGTGCCGATGCTCTCCTTCGCGGATGAAAGCAGCGGCGCGACGCAGAACATCTACAACATGCTGCTGGAAGAATTGACGGCAGCCAATTTGTCGATGACCCCCTACGACGATATCAACCGCATCTATCTGGGCTATATGCTGGAGAAGAACGCGCTGGGCAACGCCGTCGTCATCTTTGACGCGCACAGCGACGGTTTCACTATCGGTGTTGGTTACGGCAAGCCTATTGACGAGGCGCTTGTGCCGCAGGTGATTTCCTTCTTCAACAGGGTCAACAGCACGCTGTATGTCGGCAAGCTGATGGTCATCAAGTCGGACAACGTGTGGTACGCGGCGTACGAGATTTTCCTCTCCGTTGACCCGGAGAACATCACCGATTGGGATCGCAACAACGTGCTGGCATACACGGCGCTGGCGCTGGACACGATGGAGGAAATGGTGGACTACATCACCGAGATTGCGAACGGCGAATCGGCAGACAACGTGTTCGCCATGTGGCAGGCGGATATCGGCGCGGTGTAATTCCCAAAACGCAAAAAGGCAGGAATCGCAACGGATTTCTGCCTTTTTTTGATACCGATTATTCTTCCGCGCTGAGGTTCTCGGTGCAGAAGAGTGCAATCACGCTGTCAATCGTTTCCGCGTCAGCGTTCGCATCGATGCCAGCTGCCAGCCAGTAGGCATACTGCCCCTTCATGTACTGCTGAAGCGCCGCCAAATCGCTGCCATAGCGGAACTCGATGTGGTAGGTCGTTTCCATCGTGTCGTCGCGGAAGAAGAAGTAGGTGAAGTCGCCCGCTTCGTCAGTCGCCTGATACACTTCGCAGTCAAACGCCGGGCAGAACTTCTCGCCGCCCCATGTCATCGTTTCGTCCGCGCCAATCTGGTAGGTGCCGATGCAGCGGTACTTGTGCGTTTCGCTCGTGCCATCCAGCTTATTGATGGTAATCTCGTCGCCGTTCATGGTGAAGGACTTGACATCGTTCAAATACCAGCAGTCGAAGATGAAGCCCTCCGAGCCGTCGCCGTACAGCGCTACCGCGTCGTCGCCATACACGTCGCCGCTGATGAAGGATTTGAGCATCTCGACTGCTTCTGCCGCGTTCTCCTCGCCCACAATCGCCTTGCAGTGTTCTTCCCACACGCTGTCGTAGTCATCAGACAAAATCACATCGAACAAATTGCTGTACGTCGTGCCGTTTTCCCCGCTGATCGTTTGCAGGCAATCGGGTTTGCTCTCAGCCAGACTGGGCGCTATCGCCACGCACAGCACAAGGGCGAACATCAGCAGATGGGAAATGATTTTCTTCACAGGGTGCTTCATGTTTTCCTCCTTGCGGTTAGTTTTCACTAACCATCCGGTCAAAAATTTGCGGTTAGTCGTTTCTAACCGCAGTTCTATGGTAACACAAAGCACCAATTCTGTCAAGGTGTCACGAGAACATTTTCTCCAATTCCTCGTACTTTTCGTGCGTGATGAGCGCGTCCTGCTCCGTCCCCTGCAGGTGGACAATGTACGTCCAGCGCCCATAGGGGGTGATGTTTTTGATGTGGTTGAGGTTGATGATGTAGCTTTTGTGGCAGCGGAAGAAGATGGATGAATCAAGCCGTGCTTCCGTGTCAGAGAGCGAATCGGACGTAACATATCGTTCGCCGGACGCGGTGTAAAACACCGTCGTGCGGTCTTCACGCTGTACGAGCACGATGTCGCTGACATTCAGGAACGACACGCCGTCCTTATGGTGGAGCATCAGCCGTCCGCTGACCGGGTGGGGCGTGGGATGCACGGGCAGGGGCGTTTCGCCGTCGGTTTGATGGCGGATACGCTTCTTCGCGCGTTCGAGCGTCTGCATCACGCGCTCCTTCTTGAAGGGCTTGAGCAGGTAATCGAAGGCGTACACCTCAAAGGCGTCGCCCATATATTCATCGTGCGCCGTCGCGACAATCAGCACAATCGCAGGGTTCATGTCCTGTATCACCCGCGCGCACTCCACGCCGGTTTTGCCGGGCATTTCAACGTCAAGGAAAACGAGCTGGGGCTTTTCCTGCTCCACAAGGGTGAGCAGCTGCACGCCGTCCTCCGCCTCCGCCACGAGTACAAAACCCTCTGCGCGGCTGATCATCATGCGTTCGATGCGCCGCATATCGGCATTATCGTCCGCAATGACCACGCGGATTGGTGTCTCCATGGGACTTTCACCTCCTGACGCCAAGGGGCGTTGCCCCTTGGATTCCCACCAGAGGCGCTGCCTCTGGACTCTGCAAGGGACTTCGTCCCTTGACCCTTTCGCGCGATTCAGTTGATTTCTCTTGCATACAGTTTTCGCGTGTTTATGCAGAGATTTCGCCTCTGCGGAGGCGACCAGAGGGCTTTGCGGTCGCCCTCTGGACTGCTTCGCAGCCCCATCTAAGTTACTTGAATGTTATTGCAGCTTATTTCAGTTAGTGCGCCTTTATGCGACAAAGCAGCACCACCATACAACCGCAAATAACCCCAAAAGTAGCGGCGCCGAAGGTTTCCAAAGGGCGATCGCAGACGTTCGTCTGTTTTTATTGCCCTTTGGTCGCTCCCGCAGGAGCGAAACCCCTGCTTCGCAAAAGCACTCTGACATCGGCAGAGCCCCTCTGCCATCAATCACCGATAGCAGAGGGGCTGTGCTTATCAGCGCTTCCTTCTCTCGCAGGGGCGCGTCAGCACCTCCTGCATCACCATCGCCTGTACCATCGCATTCGGGCTGAAATCCAGCTTCAAGCCGGACTGCACCTCTTCATGCGGCGCTTCCGGGCGCTTCTCGTGCGCCGGGAACAGTTCGGCCTCGTGGCACTTGTCGCGTCCTTCCGGGCTGTCGTACCCTATGCTCCCCTGCAGTTCCGCATCCAGGTCGCACTCCGCCGCCAGATGCTCATGCACCTTCGGCTTCGCGGCATGGACGGTCGTGTGTGCATGGGCGGGCATTGGCGCGGGCGTCGGCACAATCGGCTGACTGTGCACCTTCGGCGCGGACTGCTTCGGCTGCTGCGCCTTCGCGGTCGGCATCCGGCGCGCTTCCTCGGCTTCTTTCTTCTTCTGTGCGCTCTTCAACGCGTTGATGACAATCACGATGATAATCAGCGCCAAATAGGATGATATTGACATTGCTGCCCCTCCTTTCGGTCAAGCAGCGGCTTACTTCTTCTCCAGGCTATGCGTGGGCGTGCTCTGCGGCGCACTCGCCTTGGCAATGGAATCACGCATGGACGTATCCGCAATCGTGTTCTGCATCTGGTAGTAGTCCATCACGCCGAGCTTGCCTTCGCGCAGGGCAGCCGCCATCGCCTTCGGAACTTCAGCTTCCGCCTCGACGACCTTTGCGCGCATCTCCTGCACGGCGGCCTTCATTTCCTGCTCGTGCGCGACAGCCATGGCACGGCGTTCCTCTGCCTTCGCCTGAGCGACGCGGCGGTCGGATTCCGCCTGATCCATCATCAGCTGCGCGCCGATGTTGCGGCCGACATCCACGTCGGCAATGTCGATGGACAGAATTTCGTATGCCGTGCCCGCGTCCAAGCCTTTGGACAGCACCGTGCGGGAAATCAGATCAGGATTCTCCAGCACCTGCTTGTGGGTTTCCGCCGAGCCGACAGTGGTCACGATGCCCTCGCCGACACGCGCGATAACGGTTTCTTCGCCCGCGCCGCCGACCAGACGGTCGATATTCGTGCGGACGGTGACGCGCGCCTTGGCACGCAGCTCAATGCCGTCCTTCGCGATTGCGGCAACGACGGGGGTTTCGATGACCTTCGGGGTGACGGACATCTGCACCGCCTCGAACACGTCACGGCCCGCGAGGTCAATCGCGCAAGCCTTCTCGAACGCCATCGGGATGTTCGCGCGCTGCGCCGCAATCAGGGCGTTAATCACGCGGTCAACGTTGCCGCCGGCGAGGAAGTGCGTTTCCAGCTGGGAGATGTTCAGCCCCAGACCCGCCTTGTTCGCCTTAATCAGCGGCTGCACGAGGCGATGCGGCTTGATGTGGCGAATCTTCATGCCGATGAGTGCGCCCATCGACACATGCACCCCGCTGGACAGCGCGGAAATCCACAGTCCCAGCGGCACGAACGACAGGAACACGCACACCACCACAAACACCACAGCGATAATACCCAGAATCATTGCCATATTGCCATCCATGATGAAAATCCTCCTTCCGAAGGGGCGTTGCCCCTTCACTCCACCAGAGGCTTTGCCTCTGAACTCCACAAGGGACAAAGGAAACGGGACGAAGTCCCCCCTTGACCCATTCTCGCGATTCAGTTGGTTACTTCTTCATGCAGTTTCCGCGTGTTGATTGGGGGAACGTGTTACTCTACCGGAATCAGCGTGAGCGTTAACGTACCGGACATATCCGCCACGCTGATTTCAAGCGTAGCATACATGCCGCCATCCTCCGTCTGGAAGATAGTGATGATGGCTTTCTCTCCCTGCTCGCCCCAGCCCGACAAAGCGCCCGTGCGGAGTGTGCCGTTCTCCCATGTCGCCGTAGCGGTGATGTCCGGCGCGTTCTCCTGATTTTGGTGCAGGGTGATTTCTGTGCCCGCCACCGTGCAGAGCATCTGCGGCGTGCCATCCTCATCCGGTTCCAGATTCAGCATACGTTCAGAGCCATTGCGGGCGCTTTCAACTGCCCATGTGCCCTGAAACGCTTCCAACGGCGTGTCCGTGCGCACGACAAGCGGTGTTGTCCATTCGTCCATGCTCCGCGCCAGAAGAATCTCCATGTCCTCCATCTGTTTGAAGCGGAACGCCAAGCCGCTTCCCGTCTCGCGCAGCAGCATGCCCCCTATCATATCCGGCGATGCCAAGTAGTAGTCGCCATCCTCCGTCTGCCACCAGCGCCCCGCGCAGGAAAAATCACCTGCCGACATCTGGAACTCGTCGTTTTCTGCCAGCATCAGGTGAAACGGCGTATCCGCCCACAGCCCGTACCAGTCGCCCAGTAACGTATCATCTGACGTTTCCGCCAGCGCCATGCCAACCAGCATCAGCAGCGCCAGCAGAATGCTTGTCAGCCGCTTCATCATCGGTCACTCCTTTTCCATCGGAACCAGCAGGAACATCGTCTCCGGATTGTCTGGCACATCGTTCAACCGCAGCGTCGCGTACAAGCTGCCGTCCGCCGTCTGGAAGAACGTCATGTCGAAATCCAGCGTTTCTTCCTCCGTCATCTGCATAAGAATGGTCGTGTGCAGCTTGCCATCCTCCAACGTCATCGGATAGCTTGTTCCTTCCGTGAAGTTGCCCAAAGCCGCACCGGGCAGCATCGTCAAGCCGTCAATCGTGCAGAATTCCAGCCGTTCGCCCTTGTCCAGGGTGTACGTCATCTCCATTGCACCGGCGAACACCGTTTCCATCGTCCAAGTCCCCGCGAATGCTTCCAGCGGCGTGTCTGTCCGGGGCGTTCGTTCCGTCCGCAGTTCTTCCGCGTCCCGCGCCATGTGTACCACTGCACCTTCTGCTGTGCTGCCATAGAAAACATCAAGGCCGCTTTCCGTCAGCCGCGCCGTCATCGTCATGTCTGGAGCAGGGGCTTGCGAATCCACCATACTCATGATGACATCCAGCAGACTTGATGACCGATTGGTGTACGCCAGATTGTATTCGCCATCCGTCGTCTTGCGCCATTTGCCTTCTATGCCGCTGATTCCCTCCGTGCCGAAGAAGAACGTTCCGTCCTCCCGGAGCGTCAGGCGAAGCACCGTCTCGTCCGAGGGCAGTGCGTACCAGTCGCCCAGCGCCGCGTCCGGCGTTTCTTCCGCCAGCGCCATGCCAACCAGCATCAGCAGCGCCAGCAGAATGCTTGTCAGCCGCTTCATTCCTTTTCGCTCCTTCCCAAGTACCGCATGAGCCGCCGCCAGAACGTTTCCTTCTGCGGAAGCTCCGCTGTCTTTCACACCTTCTTGACCACGATGCGCGAGCCTTCAATCTGCGTAACGCGGATTTTCGTCCCGTTCTCGATGAAGTCGCCCTCGCTGACCACGTTCAGCCGAACGCCGTCGAACTCGCCCAGCCCGGTAGGTCTAAGCGCAGTTGTCGCCGTGCCTTCGCGCCCCAGAAACACCTGCATGTCCTCCGCCGAGCGGTAGCCCGCGTCCGTGCTTTCGGTGTGGCTGTTGACGATGCTGCTCTTGCTGAGCTTGCCCTTTGTCAGCGAATGCAGTGATGTGGAAATCGCAATCGCCAGCACGGACAGCACAATCAGCAGCATCCCCAGCGTCGCCATCGTGCCGTGCTGCTGCCACGTCAGCACCAGCGCGACGACCTCCAGCGCAATGCCGCTGAAGCCTGCGATGCCGAACCCCGGCATCAGTGCTTCCACAATCAGCAGCCCAATCCCCAGCACAAAGCAAACTATGATGGGCAGATTTGTCATGATGAAGTCTATCACGTCCCGTACCTCCTTCCGCGTGAATTGATACTTTGAGTATAGCAGTTTTTTCGCCGTTTGGCTATGCTTTTTGTCTCAAAGATACATTTTTTCGTCTGAATTGTCACTGCGCCGCCAGCACGCCGTGCAGCCGCTCCAAATCCGCCTGATACACGTCTTTTAACTTCTGATTATAGATAATCGACGCCGGATGATACAGCGCGAACAGCGGGAAATCCCCCGCCTGCTTGTCCGCCTGAACATGCGCCTTCAGCACCTGCCCGTGACACGCCCCGATGTTGCTTTTCGCGCCAAGCAGCGCGTGAAGTGCCGTATTCCCCAGCGTGACGAGCATTTTCGGCTGCACGAGCAGGATTTCCTCCAGCAAATACGGTGTAAACAGCGCCAGTTCCTCGCGGTTCGGCGTGCGGTTGGACACACGCCCTTTTTCGCTGACCTTCGTCGGGCGGATTTTCACGACGTTGCTGATATAAATATCCTCACGGTTTAATTGCAGCACTGTCAAGAAGCCATCGAGGTTCTTCCCTGCCTTGCCGACAAAAGGTCTCCCGGACATGGCTTCCTGTTCCCCCGGCGCTTCTCCGATGAGCATCACGGGCGGGCGTTCACTGCACCCCTCGCCCAGCACCAGCGGCTTTTCCTCCCCCGGCCACAGCGGCGCGAAAAAGGCTTGCATCCGCTCGTTGAATCGTTCCAATTCGCTTGGCATGGTGATGATTCCTCCAATTTTGCTGATGACAATTTTTATGATGGCATAGTTGTTTTTTCTATCTTTCTGGTAATCGCCATGCTTCCAGAGGGCTTTCCGATCGCCCTCTGGACTCCTTCGGTGCACGCCCATGTTTATTGAGCTTTACCGATAAGTTTTATTTTTCTTCTTCCGGATACCGCAGCGTCAGCGTCATGCCGTCCGTTGCACACGTCGTTTCCGGGAACACCGCCTGCGCATTCGGCAGAAATTCCTCCGGCGTTTCGATGGATGTGGAGAAATGCGTCAGCAGCAGCCGCTTCGTTCCGGCGTCCCGCGCTAACTGCGCCGCTTCCCGGAAGAGCATGTGGCAGTTTTTGTGCGCCAAAGGCAGCTTTTCCTCTGCGCCATACATGCCCTCCAAAATCATCAGGTCGCTGTCCTGCCCCATGCGCACAATGCCCGGCACAGGGCGCGTGTCCGTCGCGTAAACGAACGTAATCCCCCGCCGCGGCTGCCCCAGCACCTGATGCGGATAGTACGTCTGCCCGTCCATGCTGACCGTTTCGCCGCGCTGCAGGATGCTCCACAGCTTCACCGGAATCTCCTGCGCCCGCGCGCGGATGGGGTCGAACAGCGCCGGACGCGGCAGATGAAACTGGTAGCCAATGCAGGGCATCTCATGCCTGAGCGGAAAGGGCGTGATCGTCAGCCCAATGGCGGCAAACGGCGAATAATCGTCGATGATTTCATGCAGCACGATGGGGCAGCTCAGCGACGGCGCAATCACCCGCAGCCCACTGACGATGCGCTCCAGCCCGATCGGGCCGTAGATGTGCAGCGGCGCTGTCCGCCCGGCTTTGGTGATGGCAAGCAGCATCCCCGGCAGCCCGGAGCAGTGGTCGGCGTGGTAGTGCGTCAGCAAAATGGCATCAATACATTGTATGCCCCACGACAGGCGCTGTATGCCGATTTGCGTGCCCTCTCCGCAGTCCACCAGCACCGCGCGGCCGCCCACGCGCACATACAGGCTCGCCAGCGCGCGATCCGGCAGGGGCATCGTGCCGCCCGTGCCCAGCGTGCAAAGGTCAATCATCCGTGTTAGCCTCCCCATTCGTTTTCCACCTGTTGATTTCGCCGCGGGATGGGCAAAATCCTGCTGAATCAGCGCACGAAAAAATCCCCCGGAACATCTTCCGAGGGAAATTCGTCATGCGACTTTCTTGAGTTCCTTCGCCAGCCGCTCCCCGACCAGCAGCCCCAGCGCAATGCAGATGATGCACTCGACGAGCATGTAGCTGCCGTTGTAGGTCAGCGAGTACCAGACGGGGTTCACGCCCTCCGGCGCGTACTGCCCATAGAAGATGAAGCCGGAGAGGAACGACGCCATGAACCGCCCAAAGCAGCCCAGCACGAAGCCCGCTGTCATCTTCGCCTTGCTGCCGCGGAAGCAGCCCGCCAGACCCAGCAGTCCGAATGCAATCGGGTAATCCAGCAGGTTCGGGATGGCGCCCAGCGCCGCCCACGCCATGCCGTCCAGCAGGAACTGCATCACGCCGTACAGTGCGCCCAGCACCATGCCGGGACCAACGCCGTAGCAGTACGCGAACAGCAGCAGCGGCAGCATACTCGCGGGGGTCACCGACCCGCCCATCGGCATCGACCAGAGCTTGATGAGGCTCAGCACGGATGACAGCGCCATGCACATTGCGCCGACTGCCATCGTCTTTGCCGTCCAGAAGGACTTCTTGTTGCTCTTTTTGCGGGCGACGAGGTACACCGCCACGCCAACGACCAGCAGCACCGCCACCGTGACCCAGAACGTCACGCCCTCGCCAAGGAACGACCATGCCGCGTTTTTCGCTTCGGCTTCCTCCGCCAGCGCACGACCCAAGAACCAGTTTGCCATCTTGATTTTCCTCCTGTTTTTCGCCGATTTCGGCGTATTGGGTGACGCTCGTATTCCGGAAATGAAAAAATCCCGCGTTTGCACGCAGGAAACAGGAGGGGGAGATTCTTCTCCCAAGCGCGCCGTCCGCACGGGAAAAATTCCCCGCAAAATGCGCGTGTCCCTCCGCTGTCCCTACGGTAGGATGACCTACACAGGTTCAAATGGTCGGCAAAATGCCCTCTCAGCCGTGCAGCCCTCGCCCACAGCTCCCATCGCGGATGATACGATTGTCCTCCCTATCATACCCATTCCTGTGAAATTTGTCAACATCTTTTTGCTTTTTTCCCCTTGATTCGCGCAAAAAAAGCAAGTACAATAGAGAGGCGCAAGGGGCGCTGCCCCTTGACCCTGCCAAAGGGTCTTCGACCCTCTGGACTCCCTTTTTCGCGATTGAGTTGGTCGCTACTGCATACAGTATGCGCGTGTTTATGGGGGAACGCAGGGGCGCTGTCCCTTGACCCTTTCGCGCGATTGGCTTGAGCGCGCTCTCATGCTGTGTCCGCGTGTTTAGCCAAGAAACATTATTCGCTTCCATCAGCACAAAATCACCCCAACAGGAGGAGTTTTCCCGATGATTCACCACTTTTTCGCCTACATCGCCCGCCTGCGCTATATCCGCCGCTGGGGGCTGATGCGCTCGTCCATGTCCGAGAACGACGCGGAGCATTCCCTGCAAGTCGCCATGCTTGCCCATGGCATGGCGCTCATCGGCAAAAATCGCTACGGGCGCGACTGCAACCCGGAGCATATCGTCACCCTCGCTGTCTATCACGATGCCAGCGAGGTTATCACCGGCGATATGCCCACGCCCGTCAAGTACCATTCATTGGAGCTTCGCGGCGCATATAAAGATGTAGAAAAAATGGCGAACGACCGCCTGCTTGCCATGCTGCCGGAGGATTTGCGCAAGTGCTTTGCGCCGTACCTGTGCGAGGGGCGCGACTATGACCACCAAATCGTCAAGGCGGCGGATTCGCTCAGCGCGTACCTCAAGTGCGTGGAAGAGCGGCGTGCGGGCAATCACGAGTTCGACGCGGCGGGCGAGGCGATTCGCCGTCAGTTAGATGCCATCACCCTGCCCGAAGTACAGGACTTCATCCGCGAATTTGTTCCCTCGTTCTCCCTCACGCTGGACGAGCTGAATCAGCCAGGAGGGCATCAGGCATGAAAATCGGGCTGTCAAGCGCCGCCTATTACGGCCAGCTGGAGACGGATGAGTCCGCCGCGCACATTGCGGAGCTGCCGCTGGACACCTGCGAAGTGTTTCTGGAAACACCCAGCGAATACACGACGGATTTTACCTTTCGGATGCGCTACAACATGAACAACTTCCCCGTCACATCGGTGCACCCGCTGGGCACGCAGTTTGAGCCGCAACTGTTCGGCCGCGCCGCGCGCCAGTCAGACGATGCGTTTGCAATGTTTGCGAACGTCTGCCGTGCAGCAGAGTCGCTCGGCGCAGCGTACTACATCTTTCACGGGCCGTTCGGCGTGCGGGGGCATCTTTCGCCCGCGAACATCCCCTTTCTGGAAGAGCGTTTCGACCAGATGCGTGAGCGTGCGGCGCGCCATCACCTGCGCGTGCTGTGGGAGAGCGTCAGCTGGTGCAGCGTCGCCACGCCGGAGGACGTGCGCCTCCTGCTCAAACGCATCCCGGACGTGGAGTTCGTGCTTGACACCAAGCAGGTGCATCAGGCGGGCGTTGACCCCCTCGACATGCTGCGCGCCATGCGTGGGCATGTGCGCCACCTGCATGTGCTGGACTGGACAGCGGATGGCAAATTGTGCCTGCCGGGGCGCGGCGTGTTTGACTGGCAGCAGTTTGCGCGCGTCCTGCGCGAGGATGGCTTCGACGGCGCGGTGATTCTCGAACCGTACGCGCAGCTTGTCGAAAGCGAACAGGCCTTGCTGGAGAGCATCCGCTTCTTGCGCGGCGTGTTCGGCGCGCCTGCACAAATGTAACAATTTCCGCGAAAAGTCGGCAATGGATTGCATTTTTCCCACCAAGCCGCTATAATAGGAACGTATACGACGAAATTTCCCGTAAGGAGGCAATTTGCCCATGAAGATGTGGAAGCAGTGGATGGCGCTGCTGATGATTTTTTGCCTGCTGATGCCGGGCGCACTGGCGGGCAGCATTGACCTGACCGATGATTTGGACGAGGAAGTCGGCAGTGTGACCGAATCATCCGCGGGTGAGGACTACACCATCAGCGATAATGGCGATATTATCCTCGATAATGACGACGACCTTGGCGGCGACGTGATTTTTGATGACGACGGCTCGACCATCGAAATCACGGACAACGAAATCGACGACACCATTGACCCCGATAAGCTGGACATCAATGCCAACCTTCCCTCGAACGTCGTCAACATCCTGCTCGTCGGCGTGGATACCCGATCGACATCGCTGGATGACGGCTTGCAGAATGGCGACGTGCAGATTATCGTGTCCATCAACAAGGACGACGGCTCGATTAAGCTGACCAGCATCCTGCGCGACCTGTATGTCACCATTCCCGGCTACAAGAACAAGAACCGCATCAACACCGCCTATTCGCGCGGCGGCGGTCAGCTTGCCATGCGCACCATCAACAAGAATTTTGAACTGAACATCGAAAATTACATTACCATCAACTTTTATGGCTTGGCATCCATCATTGACAGCTTGGGCGGCATTGACATTGAAATGACCGCAAAGGAAGCAAAGGCCATTAACACCTACCTGCGCCAGCATCCGCCGAAGTACGACAATCAGAGCAAGGATTACACGCGTGAGAATCTGCCCAACAAAGCCGGCACGCACCACTGCGACGGCATTCAGGCGGTCATGTACGCCCGTTTGCGCAAGGTGGACAACGACTTTGGCCGCACGGCGCGCCAGCGCAAGCTGATGGAGCTGCTGCTGGAAAAGGTGCTGGACGGGGGCATGAGCATGACGGAACTCAACAACCTGCTGAACGCCTGTATGCCCTATGTGCAGACAAACATGAAGGCGAGTACGCTCTTTGATTTGGCGCTGGGCGTCCTGCGTTCGGGTATTTCCGACCGCCTGACCCGCGGCGAGTCTCTTTTGGAGCAGCACCACGTCCCGATGGACGGCACCTACTCCTACCTTGACGTGGACGGCGCGAGCGTCATCAACATGGGCAGCAAGTCCTTCCCGAAGAACGTGCGGGCGCTGCACGAGTTCATCTACGGCGAGTACATCCCGGCGGATTGATGCCTAAAGATGCTTAAATCAGAAATCCCTGCTGATATGTCCTTTAAGACAGTCAGCAGGGATTTTTCTATTCTATATCAGAGAATGCTATTTCCAGATTCGCCTGCGCATCTTGGCGCATTTTCATCTGGAAACAGGATAAAAGCGTTTTTCGGTTCTTCACGGAATCTTGGGGGAAGAGCAGCTTGGGGGCGCGTCTGCGGACGCGCAAAGTTAGGGGCAGGGACGCTTCGCTGCCTGCACCTTTGTTGAGCGCGTTTGGCATACTGGTCGCCCGTGGAACTGTTGGGGCGTTGCCCCAAACCCCACAAGGGACGCTGTCCCTTGACCCTGCAAGGGGCAGACGAAAAGGGACGAAGTCCCCCCTTGACCCCTTTTCGCGATTGAGTTGGTCGCGCTTTCATGCTCCTTCCGCGTGCAGCTTTTGGGGGCTTCGCCTAAGCCCTTGTTTATTTCCCCGACTTTCCGTGAAGAACCTTTTTTCGTTATGCTTTGCGCACAATCCGGTTTTTCAGCGCCAGCAGCCGGAAATACGATTCACGCGGATTCTCATTCTCGTAGAGCATCGCGCCGTTGCCGGAGAAGCTCGGCTCGATAAAATCCCACCACGTCAGCGCCTGAATCTCCTTGCGCGACGCGGCGATGGTGTAGAACTGCTCCAGCCAGTCCGCCTGCGTGTGTTCGTTCCAGCCGCCATGCCAAGTACCCTCGGACATTGCCATCTGCGACCAGCTGCTGCCCGCGTTTCCTTTCTGCCGGAAGCCGCCGTTGACGCCCATTTCGGTGATATGGATCGGCTTGCCCAGCGCAGCGAAGGCGTTCAGCAGCAAGTCCACCGCCACCAAATCCCTGCCGGGGAAATACAGCTGAATGCCCACCACGTCAAAGTCAATCCCCGCTTCGATGATGGCCTTGAAGTAGCTCAGCGGACTGCGCAGATGCTCCGGCAGCGCGCCATAGCAGTTGTACCGCCCCGCGACGTACTCCGCGAACGGCAGGCAGACGTTGACAATCGACACCGCCTTGTCGTTTCCTTCGCGCAATGCGTCGGTCGTCGCGCGGGTGAGGTCAATCAGCTGTTCCTGCGTCAGCTCGAAGCAATTTGCCCAGTCGTGCGCTTCGTTCATGGCGTCCCAGTACTGAATCGTGTCGCGGTAGGTGCTGACGTGATGGCGCGCGATGTTCGCGGCTTCCCGGCGCAATTCCGGGTACGGCAGACCGAAGAGCCACTTCGGGTTCACGTCCTGATGCCCGAACCAGAGCGGGTGCCCCTTGGGGGTAATTCCCTTGTCCAGCAGAAACGACAGCGCGTGATCCACATACGAATAGTCGTAGCAGTCCTTCTCCGGCACGGTCGTGCGCGGATAGAACGGAATCGTCGCGAAATCGAACGCCTGCGCGAAGAACTTCGCATACCGGGAGGCATCCGACGTGTAGCGCGCGAAATTGCAACCGAGTTTGATGTCATCACGCGGCGCGGCAAACGCCTTTGCACGGGCAGATTCCACCAGTGCCCCCTCCGCCGCGTAAATCGCGTTCGACAGCGCGTACAGGCGGTTGTCCGGCGTATCCTGCCCGCGGTTCGCCAAGTGCTGCAATTCAATCGCCGCGTCAAGATGCCCCTGCGTCGTCGGGGACAGCGTGATACCCGCCGCGTACTTCTGCGCATGGTGGATATAAGTGCGGATGGCCTCCGTCACGAAGTCCACAAATTCGCCCGTGTACCCCTCCCCCTGATTGTCCGCCATCACCCACAGATGCCCGTAGAGCGGCACCGCCATCTTGACGTGAATCATGTACGGTTCTTTTGTCACTTGCAGGCTGACGATACCCTCGCTGTCAATCGTCATGCGGCGCTCGTCCGGCTCGAAGTCCATGCCGGTCGCGTAGGTGCTTTTGAGCGTCTTTTCGTCCATCGGCATTCCGCCGAGGCCGTCTAAACGGATTTTGACTGTCTTCATATTATACTCCTTCCTCAATTTTCACTGTGCGGAGGATTTTCCCGTCGCGGTTCGTCACCAGCCGGATGCCACAAGAGGCAGAACCGACCGCAATTCGGGTTTTATAGATAGCACCCGACCGACCGTCGGATTTTATTTCGTACACATCATCCCCGAACCGCTGCGCATAGGTATAGGACAGCCCCGAACCCAAGCTGAACCACACTTCGTCGCCGACCAGCGCAATCCCCCAGATATGCGCGATGTACTCCAGCGCCGCCAGCAGCGTCGGGCCGTAGGAATCCTGAAACGGCTCGTCGCTGTCGCGGGAGAGCACCTCATGCGACACCATGCCCACGCGGGATGGTTCGCCCGTGAAAGGATCGAACTGCTGCGTGAACACATACCCGCCGCGGATGATGGCATCCAGCAGCTTTCTGCCGAGCTTTGTCACAAGCGGTTCGTACCCGTAGCGCTCCAAGGCGATAATCGCGCGCTGATACGTCAGCCCCTCGCACTGCCCACTCCAGTTGTTCTCCGGCGCATTGCGGAACAGCGGGTCGTTCACCGCAACACTCGGCAGGGGCAGCGGCGTCCAGAATTCCTGCGGATTCAGCAGGTGCTGGCGCACAAACGCATCCGCCATCTCCTGACTGATGGAACCCCAGTACATGCAGCGCAGCGTGTTATGGCACAGCACGTCGATGGTCTTGCCGTGCTTGTCGCGGTCAAAGCAGGCGTGGCGCTTGTCATCCCACAAGCGTGCTTTCAAGTTCGCCGCGACCGCGTCCGCCTTTTCGCGCCATTCGCTTTCCCGCCCGTCGCCGCGCAGGCGGCTGATTTCCGCCAATGTATCGCGGCAGGCGTAGGAGAACGACGTCACGTCCATCGACGCCATCGGCACAACGTCCGCATCTTCTGGCGGCGTATCGGTCGTGCAGTAGACAGGCGCGTGACCGTAGCGCAGGGCGTTGTCCTCCCCCGTATCGTAGACGCAGAAGGATTCAAGACATCCGTCGCCGTCGGAATCGCGCGTTTTCCAGAGATACGCATCGAATTTCTCTAAGCAGTCCGCCAGCATATCCAGGTACGCCGGTTCTTTGCCGGAGAGATACCACATGTTCAGCGCGTGCAGCGGGAAGCAGAAGCCCTGAAACTTGTTGAACTGCGGCTCAATCGTCCCGTCGGGATGGCACTGAATCGACCCGGCAATCCGCCCGTCCGCACGCTGGGTGCGCATGAACAGCAGCTGATTGTTCATCGCAGCGGTCATGTTGCGCTTCCAGTACATTTCACCGCCCATCGGCTGCGTTTCCAGCCAAATCTTTTCGTACCCGCCGCCCTCGACCAAGACGGTATCCGCGCCGAAGTCCTTCAAATTGTGAAGGCACTTGCGCTCGGCTTCGTCGAAGAGCTTTTGCAGCGCCGCGTTATCGCAGGAAAAGGTCACCCCTGTTTTTGGCAGCATTGGCTATCCTCCTGTCATTTTCCGGAAGCGGAAATGTCATTTTTGTCCCGCTTCCGACCTGTTTTTCCTGTCCTATTCTACCTGAAAACGCCCAAATTTGAAATGCGCAATTTTTTCGCATATTCGCAAGCCCTTGAAAAATCAGCATTTGCACGATATGCACAAAAATTTCGTCGATTTACAGGCGGTGTGCTGCATGGTATCATATTCGTAGTTGATTACGGGGCAGCGTTCCCGATGAACGGAGGGGTTTCATTGCAAAAGGCGGTAACAAAGACGGCAGCGACCAAACCGCATCAGCCGTTTGGTGTTCGTGCTCGGCGGACAATTCACCGCGACTGGCAGCTGTGGGTTCTGCTGATTCCAGCACTGGCTTTCTTCATTGTATTTTGCTACTTCCCGATGTACGGTGTCCAGATTGCCTTCAAAGACTTCAAGGTCGGCTTGGGCATCACCGCCAGTCCGTGGGCAAGTACAAAAGGGCAGCTTGACCTGTTCAAACACTTCCGCAATTTCTTCAGCATGTACTACTGCGGGCGCATGTTTGCAGACACGCTGCTGCTGAACCTCTACGGACTGCTGTTCTCCTTCCCCATTCCGATTCTGCTCGCCATCATGCTTAACCAGCTGAACTCGAAGCGCTTCAAGGGCTTCACGCAGACGGCGATTTACGTTCCGCACTTCATCTCCACGGTCGTGCTGGCTGGTATGCTCTACCTGTTGTTCTCCCCCACCAACGGCATCGTCAACAAGGTGATAGAGGCCTGCGGGGGCAAGTCGATTTACTTCATGGTCGAGGAAAACTGGTTCCGTCCGCTGTTCATCGGTTCGGACATTTGGCAGAACGCCGGTTGGAATACCATCCTTTATATTGCCACGCTGACCTCCATCGACCCGCAGCTGTACGAAGCCGCGACCATCGACGGCGCGACCCGCTGGCAGAAGATTAAGAACATCGACATTCCGCACCTGATTCCGATTGCCGTCATGATGCTGATTCTCTCCTGCGGTTCGCTCCTGTCCTCCAACACGGACAAGGCGCTGCTGCTCCAGACCTCCGGCAACATCAAAACCTCGGATATCATCGGCGTGTACGTCTACAACACGGGCATCGGCAAGGCGCAGTACTCCTACACCTCCGCCATCGGTCTGTGCCTGAACGTCATCAACTTCGTCATCATCATTTCCGTCAACGCCATCTCCCGCAAGGCCAGCGACATCAGCCTGTTCTAAGAAAGGAGGAAAAGCAAAATGGCAAAGAAGGAAGCGGAAGTACACGGCATTCGCATCAAAGAGACGCGCGCCGACCGTACTTTCAACGTTCTCAACCTGATTTTCTGGATTCTCGTGCTGTTTATCACGCTTTACCCCCTGTGGCTGGTGCTGATTGCGTCCGTCTCCGACCCGGATGCGGTGCTGGCGGGTGAAGTGCTCTTCTGGCCTAAGGGCTTCTCGCTCATGGGCTACGAGGCGGTTTTCCAGCACAGCGAGCTGTGGCAGAGCTACTTGAACTCCATCATTTACACGGTTCTCGGTTCGGCGCTGTCGGTGATTGTCTCCCTTGCAGCGGCGTATCATCACCAATCAGGCCGCGACGCGCATCATCCGCCTTTCGCCGGAGGAGTTCCTGTTCTCCCGCACGGTTTTGGGCGAGGAATACACCATCTACTGCGGTGAAGCGCAGTTAATCGGCGCGATTGGGCGCGCGTGTACGGACAATCCCGTCGGCGTGTACTTCCTGACGGGTCACGGGGAGCTGACGCAGGAGGACTGCTCCCTGCTGGCGCTGCAATTGCGCTCGAACGGCTTCGAGGTGCATTCGGGGGAAATCGCCCGCATTGCGCCCGCCGCGACGGACATTCTGCTGCTGCTTGCTCCCCGCAGTGACCTGACGGGCGACGAGGCGCAGACGCTTGCCACTTTTCTGGATAACGGCGGGCGCGTGCTGGTCGCGTGCGGCGCCGATACCCCGCTTTCCCGCCTGACGCAGCTGCAAGCCGTCTGCAGCCTGTACGGCTTGGGCTTCCAGTCCGGCTGGGTCGTGGAAAGCGCGGCGGAAAGCGACCGCTATGTTGATGCGCCGGAGTACCTCTCCCCCGTTGTCGCGGCGGATTACGAGATTACCGGGCGGATACTGCTGCCGCGCGCGTCTGCCCTGATTACACCTGCACTTCGTCCCGGCGTGACCGTGACCCCCCTGCTGACCACCTCCGACCGCGCCGTGCTGCACCCGGATGCGTCCGGCAATGCGCTGGATAGTCAAGCCGGCGACGTTCCGGGCAATTTCTGGTCGGCGCAATGGCGAAGAAGGGCAGCGGCACGGCGCTGTCTCTGCTGGCTTCCAGCGACATGCTCCGGGACAGCGCGGCCATCAGCGGCGCATCCGTCTTGGATGCCAGCGACAACCTTGCCCTGCTGACTGACCTCGTGACCGACATGGCGGACATTGACCAGACGGCGTCGCTCGACGCGGGCGTGAAGCGGCTTCCGGCGCAGCGCATCACCTTTGACAGCGAAAGCAGCCGCCAGCGCGTAACAATTCTCGCCCTGACCTTGATTCCCGGCGTACTGCTGCTGACGATGGCGGTTGTGCTGCTGAAAAGGAGGCGGCTGTAATGCGGCGCGGACTTCGCCTGCTGCTGATGGCGCTCGTCTGCGCGCTGCTCGGCGGCGTGTATGTGCTGCTCGGCAGCACGGTTGCCCCTGCGGAAGCGCCTGCGCCGGAATCCACCGACGCGCCGGGGTACTTCATGCTCTATGAGGATTCCGTGGCGGCGCTTAAGAGCATTACCGTGCAGCCTAAAGGGTCGCAGCGCTACACCGCCGTATCCGACATGGCGTTTGACCAGAATGGCAATCTGCTTGGCGTATACAACGCGCTGTCCCAGCCGTTTCTGGTATCGGGGCAGGAGGACTTCACGTTCAGCACCGCTGCGTGGCAGATGCTGCTTTTGACTGCGCAGCACATTCCGGCGACAGCGACCTATCCTGCGCTCGACCGCGACGCCTGCGGACTGACCGACCCCGACGCCGTCATCACCCTGACGCGCAAGGACGGCACGACCCGCGTCCTGCGCATCGGGCGCTTGACCTCTGACGGCGCAAGCTGCTATGTCGCCCTCGACGGCGACACAAACGTGTACCTCGTCCCCTACGACTTCCATGAGACAATGGTGCAGCCGCTGAACGCCCTGCACACGCTCCCCAGCGCAATTGACGAAAGCGCCTCCGCCGCCGTGCAGATTGCCTTGACCGGGACGGACGACGGGCAGCTCATTTTCACCAAATCAAGCGGCAAATTGATGGCGTGGTCGGCGACCTCGCCCATCGCCCACGCGGGCAGCACCGAGCGCATTGAGGCGTTCATCACGGGGCTGTGCGCGGTTTCAGCGGACGAGTACGTCACCACCGTGGCGGACGCCGCTGGTCTGGCAGCGTATGGGCTGGATGCGCCGCGCCGCCTGATTGCCGCGTTCCAAGACGGCACGATTCGCGACATCCACTTAGGCAGCGACGCGGGCGACGGCATGGTGTATGCCCGTATGGACAGAACCGGCGACATCTACCGCATCCGCCGCACACAGCTAACTTTCGCGGAGAACGCCGGGCTGAACACGCTGCTTGACCGCTTTGTATCGCCCGTGGTTGTCGCCACGCTGTCACAGGTGCGCGTGACAACGGTTGACGGCGAAACAACCCTGCGCATCGAGTACGAAAATGGCGACGACAACATTGGTCAGCGCTGGTTCTGGGACGAAAACGCTGTCACGCGCGACGAATTTACCGATGCGTATTTGTCCATCATCGCCCTGCAGTTCGACCAGACTGCCCCGCAAGAAGCCACAGGCACTTCCCTGCTGGCGGATGTCACCTTCACCCTGCGTGACGGCAGCACATCCACCGTCCGCTATGAAGCCTGCGACGCTTTTTACGCCTTGGCGACAACCGACGGCGGCGGACGCTTTCTGGTTCGCTTGACCGACGTCGAGAACATGCTGACAGTCTTGAAAGGAGAAAAATAACCCATGAAGCGCGAAGAAATCAACATCCGTGACCCCTTTGTGCTGACGCGGAACGGGCAGTATTACCTTTACGGCACGCGCGGCGCAACCTGCTGGGGCCCCGCGGACGGCTTTGATGTGTACGTCAGCCGCGATTTGGAGAATTGGGACGGTCCCTTCGAGTGCTTCCACAACGACGGCACATTCTGGGCGGATCGCAACTACTGGGCGCCCGAAGTGCACGAATACCATGGCAAGCTGTACATGCTGGCGAGCTTCAAGCGCGAAGATCTATGCCGCGGCACGGCAATTTTGACCGCTGACAACCCGCTGGGGCCGTTCGTGCCGCACAGCGACGGGCGCGTGACCCCCTCCAATTGGGAGTGCCTTGACGGGACGCTCTACGTCAGCCCGGACGACAAACCGTATCTCGTCTTTGCGCACGAGTGGGTGCAGGTCGGCGACGGCGAAATCTGCGCCATGCCCCTCTCCGATGACCTTTCCCGCGCCATCGGCGAACCGAAACTGCTCTTCCATGCGTCCGAAGCGGAATGGGCGCGGCTGGTGCATCACCGCTCCAGCGGGCGCGACGGCTATGTGACGGACGGCCCGTCGATGTGGCGGACGGCGGACGGCACGCTGCTGTGCCTGTGGGCGAGTTTCTCCGACGAGGGGTACACAGAGGGCGTGGCGGTCAGCGACAACGGCGACATTACGGGGCATTTCACGCAGGTGGAGCCGCTTTTCCGGCGTGACGGCGGCCACGGCATGGTGTTCCGCGCGCTGGATGGGCAGCTGTACCTGACGCTGCATTCCCCGAACGAGCATTTGAAGGAGCATCCGTGCTTCATCCCGCTGGAGGAAATTGCAGGTCGCCTGACGCCGAAATACACCCTGCCAGACTGGTTCGCACCGCTTCAAAGCCGCCTGCACAAGATGGCGGATAAACTGACCGCGTCGCTGACGGGCTGGCACGGGTCAGACGCGACGTTCCGCCCGGAGGACTTCGGGCTTGTTCCCGGCGAAAAGGCGACCCGCGCGATTCAATCCGCCATCGACAAGGCGGGCGAACACGGCGGCACCGTCCGGCTGTCCGGCGGCGATTACGTCTCCGGCACGCTGATTCTGCGCAGCAATGTCCGCCTGATGGTCGATAGCGGCAGCCGGCTTCTCGCGTCCACCGACCTCGCGGATTACCCGGAGCAAATCGCCCGCCGCCTGACCGTGCAGGACACGAACATGGGCATGAACCAGTCGCTGATTTTCGCCGAAGGATGCGAGAACATCTGCATCTGCGGCGGCGGCGAGCTGGACGGGCAGGGTACGCGCGCGAATTTCCCCGGTGACGAGACCTGCCACGGCACGCCTGGACGTCCGTTCCTGATGCGCATCATCGACTGCCGCGACGTGCATGTGCATGACATTACGCTGCGCTCCGCCGCCTGCTGGATGGAAAACTACCTGAACTGCGACCGCGTGCTTTTGGAGCGCGTGACCGTCCGCAATCAGACGAACTACAACAACGACGGCATCGACATCGACGGCTGCCGCGACGTCATCATCCGCAACTGCGACGTGGAATCCGGCGACGATGCGTGCTGCTTCAAGGGCGCAAGCGAGCGCAACACTGAGCGCGTCCTCATCGAGAACTGCCGCCTGTACAGCTGCTGCAACGCCTTGAAGGTCGGCACGGACACGCAGGGCGACTTCCGCGATGTGCTGGTGCGCAACTGCCAAATCGGCGGTGTCGAACACGACCCCAGCGGACTGAAACATCGCTGTTCCGATTCCGGCGTATCGCTCGAAATGGTGGACGGCGGGACGCTGGAAAACTTCCTCATTGAGAACATCACGATTGACCGCGCGTGGAGTCCCTTCTTCCTGCGGCTTGAAGACCGTGGGCGCGTCAAGCCCAGCGATCCGAAGCCGCCCGTCGGCACGCTGCGGCGGATTGCCATCAGCCACGTTCGCGGCGGCGACAACGGTGCGCGTGGGTCGTACTTCATCGGCATCCCCGAAAAGGCGATTGAGGACGTGCTGCTGCATGACGTGGTAATCGCCCAGCACGCGAGCGAAAAGGCGGTGCTTGACGAGGGCGCCATCAGCGAACTGCGCGGCGTATACCCCGACGCGCACATGATTGACGACCTCGGCGACGCACCGGCGCGCGGCTTGTGGGCGCGGCATGTGCACGGACTGTCGCTGGCAGGGTACGATGTGATTCCGGATAAGAAGGATGCGCGCCCGTATCTGGTGGCAAAAACAGACGTGACGATGGACAAAAACGCCTGTCTGTAAGTTGGAAAAAGCCGTGCTGCACCATTGGACTAAAGCGCGAGAACGCTATGGGGCAGCGTGATTTTCTGTTGAAGGAAGAGAAAATCGACAAACTGCCCTGCGGGCGCAGAAGCACTTCTATGTGCAGCATTGCGGTACGCACGGAAGTCAACAAACCGGACGAAGCATGTGCCTCGTCCGGTTCTTTTTATACTATTTCCAGATAAGAATGCGCCAAGATGCGCCGCGAATTTTTCATTCTGGCTAACGTGAATGAAACGCAGCGTAGCAGCGCTACGCTAAGTGGAATGAGCGGACGCCAGAAGGGAAAAGGCGCAAGCAGATGGCGCAGTTGAATCTGGAAATAGTATTACCTTTGGGTATTACTGCGGTTGCCTTATCCGAAACGCCCTCACATGTTCATATTCCGACAGCGGCCCGAACAAATCCACCAGATTCACCCGTGCCGACATTCGCACCGTGTAGATGCTGGTGTACGCGCGCTCGTTCTTGCTGTTTTCGGAGTGGAAATCCACATTCAGCACATCGACGCTGTGCGCTGCAAAGAACGCTTTGATGTACCCTGTGGTTTCAACACGGTGGTCATACTGAATTTCCACCTGCCGAATTGTCGTCGCAGGGATAATCCGCTGGACGATGGTCAGCGTCAGCAGCACAAGCGTACATCCGCTGAGAGCGAGCGTGTAGCAGCCCATGCCGGCGACAAGTCCCAGACACCCGGCGCACCATAGCGACGCGGCCGTTGTCAGCCCCGCAATCTTCTTCCGGCTGGAAAAAATCGTCCCTGCACCGAGGAAGCCGATACCGCTGACCACCTGCGCGCTGATGCGCCCCATGCTGACCGCCACGCCGGTGTTAAGCACGTCGGTGTTAATGGCCAGCACGCGCGCTTCGACGTAGTTCTCCATCACGGCAATCAGCGCCGCGCCGAGGCAGACGAGGATATGCGTTCGTGTACCCGCCGGTTTATTGCGGCGTTCACGCTCATAGCCGATTGCCAAACCAATCAGGATAGCGAGCAGAATTCGCGCGCCTGCTTCCCACCATGCCATTGCGTTTCACCTTCTTTCTCTCATAGAATTCTGTTTGTTTCTTTCTGGTGTTATATTCGCCATATAGCACAAAAGTTCCTGCTTTTTTGTGCAAAAAAGACTGCAGCGGATGAGCGCCGCAGCCTTCTTTGCTTTGCGTTTCGGTTTATTTCAAAAAGTCCTCAATCAGCCCGTGCAGGAAGCGGGCATAGTCGGCACTAACGGCAACGTTGATTTCCGGCAGGTTCGTCCAGACGTGGTGATGGCGGCGATCCATAATCGTCATGCCAAGGGTCAAACCGTCCTGCGTCGATACGCCAACGCGGCCGCGCACGCTCTTGAGCAGCGTCGGGTCAGCCGTCGCCGCAACCGCCATGCAGTCAATGACCGCGCAGTAGGCTTGGAAGCCGCGCCCATGCACGAAGGAAATCGCCTGATGGAGGAACTTCGCTTCGGGCTTGTCGCTCGCCGCCAGCCGCGCAAGGTCTTCGTCCGTAAAGTCCACGGAGAAGTACGTCGCGACGTCCAGCCCAATCGCCGTCACCTTCAAACCGGATTCGTAGACCTGCTTCGTCGCTTCCGGGTCAACGTAGACGTTCCACTCACTTTGAGGCGTGTCGCCCGTGGCGTTGAGGAAAGACGCCTCATTCAGCCCGAATGCGCCGGAAATGGCAATCACTTCGACAATCTTATCCTTGATGTCCGGGGCAAGGCGCAGTGCTATAGCGATATTGGGCATTGGTGCAAGACAGACCAGTGTGATTTCGCCCGGATGCTGACGGATGAGGTCGATAATCGCATTGACGGCGTGGGTCGGGTTCTCCGGCAGCTCCGAATCCGGCAGAAAGGATTCGCCCTGCCCGTCGCGCCCGTGGGTAAACGGGTCGTTCGGGATGTCGCGCACCAGCGGGCGCGAGCAGCCGCGGTAGACCGGAATGTCCTCGCGCCCCAGCATCCGCATGATGCGCCGCGCATTGCGGTAGGTTATGTCCACGGGATAATTGCCGTTGACCGTCGTCACTGCTTGAATGTCAAGATTTGGGTTCTTAACTGCCATGATGATAGCTGAGGAGTCATCCATGCCGGGGTCGCAGTCCACAATAATCTTCCGCATATGCTTCACCCCTTACGCTTTGTCGCTGATGAGCTTGACGTAATACTTGCGCTTGCGCGGGCCGTCGAATTCAAGGAAAAAGATGCCCTGACTGCCGCCCAGCACGAGCTTGCCGCCGTCGATAATCAGCGGGATGCTCACGCCCAGCAGGGAGCATTTCACATGCCCCGCGGCATCGGTAGGCGTATCGTGCTGATGCTTAAAGTCGATGCGGGTAGGAATCAGGCGGCAGATCTCGTCCTGCAAATCCTCAAAGCCAGCCGGATCCCAGAAGGACGTAATCGTCAGCCCCGCCGTCGTATGCGGATTGAAGACGATGCATTCGCCGCTCTGGATGCCGCTCTCGGCAACGAACTGCTTGATGTCGTCGGTCAGGTTGATAACATCATTGGGTTTTGTTTCCAAATTGAAGCATTTCAGCATTGTTGATTTCCCTCCTCAGTCGTCCACCATGACAATTTCGCTCTGCCGCACGCACGCCGCACCCTTGGAGAACGACCACGGGCCTTCGCAGCCGCGTCCGCTGCGTTCACCCAGCATCGTCATCAAATAACCGAACACCAGACACGCCGGGACGAAATTGTAGAGGCTTTCCGCCAGCACGTTCTTCGCCTTCGGGATGATGAACACCGCCGCCTGCTTTTCGTCCGGCATCTCGCGGTCGGTCACAATCGCCAGCGGGCGGCCCAGCTGCTTGGCGTAGCCGATGGTTTCCAGCGTGCGGGAATCCGCCTTGTTGTCCTCCGCCGCCCAAATCATCGTGCCGATTTTCTCCGGATGATTGACGAAGAAGTTCAGGTGCAGCCATTCCTCGGTGTTGATGTACATCGCCGGGCGGCCAATCGCCTCAAACACCTTCGCCTGCCCGAAGAACGCGCAGGCGTACTCGAAGCCGCTGCCCGCGAAGTCGTAGCAGTCCATGTCCTTCCACTGCTGCGCGACGGCGAACGCGGTGTCGTCCATGGCGGGCAGGGCGGTTTCCAGCGCATCCGCCAGCGCCTTGATTTCCTTGCGGCGCGCGCTCGCAACGTCCATCGTGTAGCGTCCGCGCACTTCGCCGATGCGGATGGCCAGCAGGTACAGCGCCATCACGCAGACCATGTAGCTGCGCGTGCCGGGGGCGGACTCGAACTTGGGAATGTCCAGCTTCAGGATGCGCTCGGCACTCTGCCCCAGCACGGATTCCTCATGCCCGGTGATGCCCAGCGTGAACGCGCCCGCCTTGCGGCAGCGGCGAACCGCCTCCCCTACGCGCGCCACCTGCCCGGAGTTCGACACGGCGATGACCAGTGGGCTTTGCGGCGCATAGCCGAGGTTCTTCTTCTCGTAGTCGCGCGCCAAATCAATCGTCGGCACGACTTCGGTGCGGATCTTGGCGTACTTCTCAAACGCGGGCTTCACCGCCAGCAGCGCGGCATAGCTGTCACCGCAGCCGGTCAGCACAATGCGCTGGATATTGAAGATTTCCGGCGTGGAGAGGACGGTGCGCGTCTTTGGCTCCAGGTCGGCGTACTGCTGTCGCATCAGCTCCGGCAGGCTCATGACCTGGCGGCGAAGGGCGCTGTCGAAATCCATCTTGTTCATGCTTGATGACCTCCTTGAATCATATCAATCAGCAGATTTCCGATGTCGATGCTGTGTTTCAAGCCCGACATGATGACTTCATCCGGCATTTTTGCCGTGAAGTTATGCGTTTCATAGGTGAAATCGCCGTCGTACTGCGCAAGCCGCAGGGCGTCGGTGATTTCCGTCCAGTCGCTCAGCCCAGAGAACGGCAGAATATGGTCGTTCTTGATGGAATTGTAGTCGGAGATATGGGTGGCTTTCAGGCGCTTGCCGAGGTATTGCAAGGCTTTGCGCTGATCCTGATGGCAGATGGAGGCGTGTTCAACGTCCCAGCAGCAGCCGACGTTGTCATACGGCAGGCTGTCCACGAGGTCGCCGAGTTCCTCCGCCGTCACGCAGTAGCGGCGCTTCGGCGCGATGTTCTCCTCCCACAGGTTCTCCACCGCGATGCCCACGCCGTACTTCCCGGCCAGCTCAATGCGCGGTTTCAGGTACTCGATGGTCTTGCGTTTGCTGTCGCGGACAGGGGTTACGCTGTCGAAATCGGTCGCAGCGTGGATGACGAGCCACTTGATGCCGAGGATGCGTCCGCCCTCGATGCCGCGGCGGATGAGTTCGTCGAGGAACTCCTTGTCGGGCGTGTTCGGGTCGCAGAAATTATAGAAGTGCAAATGCCCCTGCGAGAACTCGATGCCCATCTCGTCGGCGATGTCCTTCGCCTGATGGATGAGCGTCTCCCACTGCGGCGTTTTGAACGGCGTATCGAACACGCTCAGGTCATGGAAATTCATGTCCAGCACGCGATACCCCGCCTGCCCCAGCGTCCGCACGCTGTCCAGAATGCTTGCTTTCGTCCCGTCCGGGCGATTGAAATACATACACGTTGATGTTGACAGCCGCATGGCTTTCTTTCCTTTCATCAGGGGGACCCAAGGGGCGCTGCCCCTTGACCCCGCCAGAGGCTTTGCCTCTGGACTCCAGCAGGGGCGCTGCCCCTGCACCCTGCAAGGGAGTTCCTCCCTTGACCCTTTTTCGCGATTGAGTTGGTGACTTTTTCAGACAGTTTTCGCGTGTTTATACAGGGATTTCGCCTCTGCGGAGGCGACCAGAGGGCTTTGCGATCGCCCTCTGGACTGCTTCGCCCGCCCTCCGGAAGTTACTGTTCGGTCATGTTGGTTATTTTAGTTAGTGGCCAAAAGGTACACTAACTAAAAACTTCCGATTAAAGTCAACTAACAGGAGTGCGCGCCGAAGGTTTCCAAAGGGCGATCGGAAAGCCCTTTGGTGCGCCCGCAGGCGCATCCCCCTGCCCCAATAAAAATCAACTATTATATATAGAAAAATACTACCCAAACGCCTTCGCAGAAGCACTTATGCTTCAATAAAGTGCTTCACCGCATCGAAGACCCCCGCCGAATGGCAGTACGGCGAAACATACGCCACCAGCGGCTTCACCTTCGCCAGCGCATTCTGCACCGTCGCCGTGTGCCCCGCCAGACGCAGCATCTGCAAATCATTCTCGTCGTCGCCAATCGCCAGCACATCCGACATCGGGATGTTCAGCCGCTTCGCCAGTTCCGCAACGCCCGCCGCTTTCGTGCAGCCGGGATGTACAATTTCGACTGCCTTGTCGCCGTATCGCGTGTAGCTGTACTGGTCGCCGAGACGCCGGATGAAGTCCTCCACATAGTCGATTTTGTCCCCGGTTTTGTCGCTGTCCATGACGCAGATTTTCTCCATCTGCTTTCCGTCATAATCCGCCTGCGTCAGGGGCGCAACGTCATTGTATCGTCCAAAGGCCGCGCGCTGCCGGAGAATATACGGCGTTTCGCGGCAGACCTTCTCATAGCCGTCTTCACTGTAAATGATGCTCATGCCCATGCTATCCGCTTTGCGGAGCATGGTTTCCAGCGGCTTCAACGGCACCTTGCGGCGAAAAAGCACCCCATCCGGGGCAATGAGCGCCGCGCCGTTGGTCGCCACATAGGGTATGGACACCTGCATGTCCTGCGCATACCGTTCCGTCATGCCCTGCACGCGCCCTGTGGCGAACGTGAAAAGCACGTTTCTGTCTTTCAGCCAGCGCGCCATTTCGCGGGCTGTATCGGTGAGCTGCTCGCTTGAATCAATGAGCGTACCGTCCAAATCGCTGACCACCAGTTTGACCATGATGCTTTCTCCTGCCCCATCGCCCCCGCCCATTGCTGAGCGGGGGGATGGGTTGATTTCCGTTGGGGGGGTCCCTATCGTACCGAATTAGTCGTTCGCCAGATGGTAGTCATCCAGGCGTTCGTTGCATTCTTCCACAATGCGGTCGTGGCACTCGTCGAGGGTTTCCTCGCCGTTGGCGAACGCCAGCATGTGGGTCTTAATCACAGAGTCGATTTCCCAGTTGATAATGTCGAAGGGTTCCTGCACGTTGGGGTTGGACGCGTGGATGCAGTCGATGGCAACCTTGTACATCGGGTTTTCTTCAAACCACTTGTCCGCTTCGGGCAGGTCGTAGACGGTCTTGTTCACGGGGATGTAGCCCGTCGCCTGATGGAACTGGAACTGCTCTTCCGCGGAGACCATGAACTGCACGAACTCCCACGTCGCATCAACCTGCGCCGGGTCGTTGTCCGGGTCAAACATGACGACGCAAGAACCGCCAACCGCGATGCCACCCTTGTCGTCCGCGTTCACCTTCGGCAGCGCAGCGACGTTCCACTCGAACTTGTCGCCAACGAGGCTCTTAATCTTGCCGATGCGGGCGGTGGACATAATCGCCATGCCGAAGAGTTCCAGAGAGAATTCTTCGTTGATGTCGTCTTCGTAGGGCTTGTAGCCGCCGGTCGCAATGACCTTCTGCCATTCGGTCAGGAAGTTGCGCAGCGTGCCATCTTCGCCGAAGGTGACCTTAGTCATGGGAGCGGTGCGGCCGCCCTCGTTGTCGCCGAAGAAGTTGTAGTCGCCCTGACCGCCGATCCAGTTCGCCAGCTGATAGCGGCGCACCGCGACGTTCAGGCCATAGCGGGTGACGTTGTCTCCGTCCTTGACCATGAGCTTAGAAATGTCATCCGCCATTTCCGCGATGGTCGTCGGGGGCGTGTTCGGGTCAAGACCCACTTCGCGGAACATGTCGCAGTTGTAGTACAGCATGATTGCGGAGCAGGAGAACGGCATACCAACAAGCTGGTTCTCGTAGGTGTAGGAGCGCAGCATGTTGGGTTCGAGGTCGTCGCGGCTGATGGAATTGCCTTCACGGTCAATCAGCGTTCCAACAGGCACGAGGCTGTCGTAGGTCACGGCGCTGGGGATGCCCGCGCCGGCGATCATGGCGACGTCCGGGAAGTTCGCGAAGTCAGACGCCTGCGCGAGGGTCTTGAGCTTCTCGGAGTTGTCGTTGCCCTGATAGACCGCCTTGACCACGATGCCCTTTTCAGCACCGACAGTCGCGTTGAAATGGTCGGCAATCGCTTCAACCGCAGCGCCGTTGACGCCGGTCAGCGTATGCCAGAATTCCACCGTGCGCACATCCTGATTTTCCGCCACAGCCGGAACGACCATAGCCGTCAGGACGAGTGCAAGCGCCATCACGAGAGAAATGATGCGTTTCATGGGGTAATCCTCCTTCTTTATCGTCAAGGCTTTTTGCCTTGGGATACTGGGTGATGCGATTCTTTGGCTGAATCGCTTAAACCAGCGGGCGATGAACGTTTTCGTACTATTTCTTATAGT